>RCMY010005508.1_pt1 | contig 10740 bp, 6 predicted proteins | sample 2041341 | NCBI WGS metagenome assembly RCMY01 (sample SAMN09708234, study PRJNA481090) | Marine sediment metagenome, whole genome shotgun sequencing project.
TGTTTTGTCATCGGTCGGTAAACGTACCAATTGTACAGTTTAAGGACCTCTTCCGCGCATCTTCAGCACAGGTAAACGCTTACAGCTCGGAGGTTATACCTGATTTTCAGCTTTCCCGGTGAACGGTTACAAAAATACCGGACTATGCATCCGTGTCCTAAACCTGGGTGAGAGATAAGGGGATCACTGGAGAAGCCACCATGGAGTTCGTGCGCCAGTTTAAAGTTGACATAGGTATTATTGGTGCATCGGGCATAGACGAAGATGGTACCCTGCTCGACTGCCTACGAGAGCACATTTTTCAAATTAATCTTGCCAGAGTTTCATAGTAGCCTCAACGTCCAATGCTTCAGCAAGGATAGAAATTGGATTCTCAACCTTTCTCGTCGTCGACATCTCAATTTGCCACTTACATGTTTCGCAATCGGTAGCTACAAAATCTACTTTCGAGTGATTTATTCGATCAAAAAGCGGCTGGCCAATTCCCTGCGAAGTTTTGTAATTTTCTTTTTTAAATCCGTATGTGCCGGCAATACCGCAACATAGCGATTCGAGCTGTACTAAATCCACACCCGGGATCATTCGCAGCAGAGAGGTTGAATAGATAGACCAACCCAACTTTTCCATGTGACATGGTGTGTGATAAGCTATGCGTTTCTTGTAATCCTTCTTGAAAACGAGTTGAAGTTTTCCTGAATCGATTAAACGAAACAGGAAGCGGGTAGCCAGCTCGGATTCGTCGCGGATTTCTTTATTTTCTATCCCCAGCAAATGCGGATATTCATCGCGAATGGTGAATATACATGTGGAGGATGTGGATATAACCGACATATTTTTGTCTACAATAGATTGCCTAAACGCTTTGACATTGTTGCGTGCCTGTTTTGTGGCTTGTTTGATAAGGCCATTTGAGATTAAAGCCACACCACAACATTTTTCCTTTTCAAGAAGATGGACGCCATAACCGGCAGCATTCATAATCTTAATCAGATCTTTGCCAAGTTGGGGGAAGTTATAATTTACATAACAACCATGGAAGTAGCTTACATGGTTGTTGAAATTGTTCTGCTTCGTTGCGGCATGTTTACGAAACCAGGTTTCGAATTTCTCCCCCGAATATTTAGGGAATATACGGTGATGATCTATTTTTAGTACGCTGTCCAATATGTGTCGTACAGGTTGCATTGCTGCCACGGTATTAACAACCGGAGCGAATGTGCTCGCCATGGTGCCAACAATGTCGGTACTGGCTAAGATCATGTCCCTGAGTTTTGGCTTTTTTTTGCTGTACTTGATGTGGGCTGCTTGTATTATATCCCCAATTTTTACTCCTGACGGACATGCGACCTCACATCGTTTACAATTAAGGCATAACTTCAATGACTCATCGTAAAAGCCAGGATCCTTCAGTCGCATTCGTTCTCCGTCGGGACCTGCTTGTTTAGGCCCCGGGTAATCAGGATTTACTTCTAACACGGGACAATAAACGGTACATAGCGTACATTTGACACACTGTTCAAAATTGTTGTCGCTTATATTAAATGGTTCAAATATTTCTTTCTTCATGATCCTGTTATTTTAAAATTTGTTCAACTACATGGAGCGATGTAAGTAAGCAAATGCCGGCTCCGCTCCCTTCTTTGAGGGGATTAGCCCCTCCAAGTACTGAACCTGCTACATATAAATTCTCTATCGGCTCACCGTTCATCAATGCACGAAAATGTTTGTCAGTTTTTACACCATAACGCATAAACGGCTGGTCATTAAAAATCTTCTCATCGAACCACTGTGCACGATCACTGTCCCCATCTATATCTAATCCGAAAATAGGATCGTAGAGTTTGTCGGGAGCTGCCACAATTCCTTTGCTGTAAAAGCTGCCACTGGCCAAAATAAATTGCTCGGCTTCAAGTTTGATATCTCCATGGTTTTTCGTCTTAATATCGAGTAGGCGCTTCTTTTCAAAAGTACCTTCTTCAACGTTATCACCGAGGAAATACGTTCCACCTAATTCCTGAAATCTTTGCCGAAGCAAAATCTGACTTCGGATACCCGGAACAGATGGAGGTATGGCCGGAAGCAATACCAGGGGTTTATTGATTTTTGTCTTGAGTTTTGCTGCAACAGTTTTATTAAACAAGCCAAAAACTGCCGGTAGAATTGCCACTTCCGCACCTTCGCTGAGTTCATTTACTTTCCCGGCAAATTCGTCAAGTACATTTCCCTTATCGAATTTCTTGGCAATATTTGTAGAGCGCATTTCACTCGGATTGCGGCGAATTGCTTCAAACACCTCCATTGCAATATTTTTGATTTGCACGTTTACGTTAAATTTTGTCAGGCCATCCTTAATGAACAGAGTGTGAAAATCCACGAATCCGGTGAAGTTTAGGATTACTGCCTGTTTCCAGGGGAATGTATCTTTTTGGTCAAAACAAGTAAAATCATCTAATGTCAACCATGTGGGTTTCATGGTACCCATTGGGGTCAGTACAAAATGATTTTGGTTTGCCTGACCGGTAAAGTTCAACCCGGCACGAGACAATAACCGCGGAGCCTCGTCGGCTAAATCGGCGATATTTCCCAGCCCCACACGTTTGTATGGATGGGTCTCCGGTAATGAATTCATGCCCTCCAGTGGATTTTTTACTTCCTGTTCATCCAGCTGACTAAGCAAATCGAAAGAACCGGAAAAGAAATGAATTGCACTCTGCCCCGATGAAACGACAGCACATTTTCGTCCCTGCTCTGCCAGTTTGATTCCACATGTGAGTCCACTTAACCCACCGCCTATAATAATGTTATCAAATTTCATAATTCTTGTTTAATTGTTATATGGCTTCAATCCATAAATTCCTTCGTAAATCCAAGAGGTAAACTGAATTTCATTGATTGTTTCACCCCAGGCGATTGGGCACATTCCTTTCCATCGTTCCTGAAGGAAATGAGCCAAATCATCTTTTGCTTTGCCCGGTTCTCCAGTGGCATCGCAAAGGAGTCCTGCGGCACGGCAAGCACACAATTCTCCCTGGCAGGTTCCCATACCTACGCGAGTACGACGACGCAAGTCAATCAGGTTCTTGACGTGTAATTCCTTAATCGCATATTTCACCTCACCTACCGATACGCCTTCGCACTCGCATACCATTGAATCTTCGTTGTTGTCCCCTTTGGAAATCTTGTGCGCCAGGGAACCATGACGGCCCTGTGCTGATTTTTGGGAAATACTCGAACCTGAATAAATATTCTGCGAGGCTTTCTTTATGGAGAAGTCATCCTTTTCCGATCCGGGCAATGGTTTGTTGGCGGTTTCACATTGTTTATCCACAGAAAGTTTCTTGCAAATTAAATCAGTAGTCCGTTCAGCCATCAGACGATACGTCATCAGCTTGCCGCCCGTAATGGTTACAAATCCTGAAAGACCGTCACGCTCCTGGTGATCCAGTAAGACAATTCCACGACTAATGCTTCGTCCACTTGGGTCATTGTCAGCAGCTACCAAAGGTCGTACTCCTGCATAAGCTCGTAATACACGCGTAGAAGCCAACGATGGAGCAAGCTTCACGCCCTCACGGATAAGCACATCCACATCATCTTTGGATACAAACATATTGTCAATCTGATCATATGGGATACGTTCAGATGTAGTGCCAATTAGACAAATTATATCTCCCGGCACCAGGATGTCTGCATCAGCAGGCGGCCTGCACCGGTTAAGTACCATTTTATTTACCCGGTGACCAAAAATAAGTAATGAGCCTTTAGCAGGAAACATATTGACATTGACCCCGGCAAGATCAGCAATATGGTGACCCCAGATGCCCCCGGCATTCACAACTATCTTTGCGTAATACTTTACTTTTTCTTTGGTTTCGTGATTGAGTAGCTCCACCCCGACAACCTTGTCTTGTTCGCGTAAGATACCTGCGACTTCGTGTTGAGTTAAGAACTCAGCGCCATGAATTCTGGCATCCAGCGCATTGGACATCGTAAGGCGGAAAGGATCCACGGAACCATCAGGTACTTTAACTGCACCAATCAAATGAGGATTGACCGCAGGTTCCATACGGTGGGCTAAATCAGGATCGATGATTTCAGTATTGATACCCGCATTTTTGCAAGCATCCACAAATTGAGACTGATAAGCGATGTCATCATCCGGCAAGGTAATAAATAGTCCATCGTTTTCCTCCACACAGTGGCTGGCAATACGGCGCAGAATCATATTCTCTTTGATACATTCCGACGCCGACTCATGGTCGGTTACGGCATATCGGGCACCGCTATGCAGCAAGCCATGATTCCGTCCTGTAGCCCCGGTGGCAAAATCACGACGCTCCACAAGCAAAACACTAAGCCCTCGCATCGCACAATCTCGTGCTGTCCCTGCACCGGTGGATCCACCGCCGATGATTATCACATCGTACTCTTTGGTTTTGGTCTTGTTCATCATGAGTTTTAATTTGTGGATTTATATTTATTCTTCAACTGAAAGAGATACTATATTAAATAACCTTGCGCCTATATCATAATTGCCTCGTGCTGTGCGGGGATACGAATCATACAGAACCCACGATTTGATCATCAAAAAATCTTAATACAACCACCAAATGCTCGCTGGCGTGTGCTTGTCTACCCCCCACCTTGCCGTCGCGCCAGGACTGGATGAGGGTGTCGTAGTCGACGGTCCGCCCCTGTCCCTCCTCGTCGTCCAATTTGGGTTTGGGCGAACCCGGCCGGGCCAGCCACGATTCCGGGTCCTGGGGTTCGGTGATGCGCGGTTCGCATCGTTGCATAAGACCGGATCCTTCGAGTCTCGACATGATCTGGTCCTGGCTGGCGGCCAAATCGTCCAACACCTGCTGTGGGGTTCCCCGCCCCCGGATAGCCGCGTCGATGCGGGTCCACCAGAGCTGGGCCAGCTTGGGATAATCGGGCACATTGCTGCCGGTTGGCGTCCAGGCGACCCGGGCCGGGCTGCGGTAAAACTCCACCAGCCCCCCCAGTCTGGGAGCCGCCTCGGTCATGGCAGAGGAGTTGAGATCGCTCTCCCGGATGGGCGTCAGCCCCATGAGGGTCTTTTTAAGCGACACGGTCTTGCAGGTGGTGAACTGGGCGTACAGCCAGGCCGCCTGCCGCCGAGCCACCGGCGTACTGTTTAACAGGGTCCAGGCCCCGCAGTCCTGGTAGCCGAGCTTCATACCCTCCTTCCAGTAGATCCCGTGGGGGGAGGGGGCCACCCGCCATTTGGGGGTTCCGTCCGAATTGACCACCGGCAGCCCTTTTTCGAGCAGATCCGAGGTGAAGGCGGTGTACCAGAAGATCTGCTGGGCAACGTGGCCCTGCCCGGGATATGGGCCCGATTCGGAGAAGTCCATCTTCATGGCCTCGGGCGGCGCGTACTTTTTAAGCCACTCCAAGTATTTGCGAAGACTATAGACCGCCGCCGGGCTGTTGAGGGCCCCGCCCCGGCTGACGCTGGAACCCACCGGATGGCAGCCGTCCACCCGGATACCCCATTCATCAACCGGGTGGCCGTTGGGCAGTCCGGGATCGCCGACCCCGGCCATTGAGAGCCAGGCGTCGGTAAAACGCCAGCCCAGGTCCGGGCTCTTTTTAGCATAGTCCATGTGGCCCCAGACCCGTTTGCCGTCGAGTTGTTTAACCTCATTGGTGAAAAAATCGGCGATATCCTCATAGGCCTTCCAATTGAGCGGCACGCCCAGATCATACCCATACCGTTGGCGAAACCGCTCTTTTAACTCCGGTCGCTGGAACCAGTCGTAGCGAAACCAGTACAGGTTGGCGAACTGCTGGTCGGGCAGCTGGTAGAGTTTGCCGTCGGGACCGGTGGTGAAGCTCAGCCCAATGAAGTCGTCCAGATCGAGGGTGGGAAGCGTATAGCGGCTGCCTTCCCCCGCCATCCAGTCGGAGAGCGGAACGGCGGTGCCGTAGCGGTAGTGAGTGCCGATGAGGTCTGAATCGTTGACATAGGCATCATACAGGTTACGCCCGGTGCGCATCTGAATCTGGAGGCGCTCGATCAGATCGCCCTCCCGGATCAGATCGTGAACCACGTTGATGCCGGTGATTTCACGGAAGGCCCTGGCCAGAAAACGGGATTCATAAACGTGGGTGGGAATGGTTTCGGAGACCACATAGATTTCCTGGCCCCGAAAGGGTTCGGCGGCCTTCATGAAAAAGGCCATCTCTGCCATCTGCTCTTCAAGAGACAGGGTGGAGGGCGAAAATTCTCCCACCACCCAGCGGCGCGCGGCCGCCTCCTGAAAATTGTAAGACTGGGCGCGGCCCGTGGACAGTGGCGACAGGGCCGAAGCCAGTCCCAAAGCTGCGGAGCCTTTGATGAAGGTCCGCCGGTCAATGCCGGCGCCATTTCTATAGTTAGATCGGGTCGGTTGCTTCAACGGCATGGGGGCCTCCTAACGGAAGTGGATGCTGCTGGGGTCCTGGAGCGCCAGGTACAAGAGACCGGCGAGTATTCCGCCAATAAAGGGACCGACAACCGGAATCCAGGCATATTTCCAATCGCTGTCTCGCTTACCGCCGGGCATGGGCAAGATGGCGTGCATGATCCGGGGGCCGAGATCACGGGCTGGGTTGATAGCGTAACCGGTGGTGCCGCCGAGACTCAGGCCGAGGGCCAGTACCAGAAGGCCTACCGGCAGGGCGTCCAGGGCCCCGAGACCGAAAACCGATACGGCCAGGAGGAGGACGGCGAAAACCAGGACGAAGGTGCCGATAATTTCACTGATGAGGTTGGAAACGGTATTACGGATAGCCGGTCCTGTACAGAAGGTCGCCAGTTTCAAATCTTTATCTTCCGTAATGGCATAATGGGGCCGATAGAACAGCCATACCAGGAACGCGCCGATAAACGCACCGAGAAACTGGGCCGCGATATAAGCGGGCACTTTGGCCCATGCGAATTTACCGGCAATGGCCAGACCTATAGTTACCGCCGGATTGATATGGGCGCCGCTGAAGGCGGCTACAGTGAAGACGGCCACGAATACGGCCATACCCCAGCCCCAGGTGATGACGATCCAGCCGGAATTGTTGCCTTTAGTCCCGCTTAGTACCACGTTGGCAACGACGCCGTTACCGAGAAGAATCAACAGAGCAGTGCCGATGAGCTCACCGAGAAACGGATTCATGGTGTATTCCCTCCTCCATTTGATACCTGAATCCTGCATGCAATGCGATGCAGGCAAAAATCAGGCATCATTAGTAATTGTATTGCTTGATGACAACGATGGGATCAATCTTTTGCCCACGCCTTGGCCCGATCCACAGCTTTTTTCCAGCCGCGCAGACACTCATCCACCTTCTCCTGAGATTGGTTTAACTGAAAAGAACGGTCCTCCCGCCAATACGCTTTGATTTGATCCATATCCGTCCACACGCCCACAGCGAGGCCTGCAAGAAAAGCGGCACCCATGGCAGTGGTTTCTACATTGCGGGGCCGGCTCACTGTAACGCCCAGTATGTCGGCCTGGAACTGGCAGAGGTAGTTATTAGTACTGGCCCCGCCGTCCACCTTGACGGTCTTTATTTTGATGCCCGAGTCCTTGACCATGGCACCCAGAAGATCATAGGCCTGGAAGGCCATGGACTGCAGACCGGCACGAACGATATGGTTTTTGGTCGTGCCCCGGGTGATCCCCGCCATAATACCCCGGGCGTAAGGATCCCAATAGGGAGCACCCAGCCCCACGAAGGCCGGGACGATGTAGAGACCTTCGCAGGATGGGATAGAGGTGGCCATGGCCTCGGTTTCGGCCACATCGGTGAAGAGATTGAGGTCGTCGCGCATCCACTGCATCAGGGCGCCGGCGATGAAGACCGATCCTTCCAGGGCATAGGTCACTTCGTCCCCGATCTGCCAACCGATAGTGGTGAGCAGTCCAGAGGGGGACGAAATTGCTTCGGTACCGGTATTCATCACCATGAAGCAACCGGTACCGTAAGTGATCTTGGTCATTCCTTTTTCAAAACAGGCCTGGCCGAATAGTGCCGCCTGCTGGTCCCCGGCGACGCCGGCGATGGGCACCTCGTGGCCAAATATCTCTTTGTCGGTTTGACCCAGCACGCCACTGGAGGGTTTGACCTCCGGCAGGATCTCCGCCGGAATCTCCAGCTTCTCCAGGATGATCGGCTCCCATTTCAGTTCATGGATATTGAAGATCATGGTGCGGCAGGCGTTGCTCACGTCAGTGGCGTGGACTTTCCCACCCGTTAGTTTCCAGATGAGCCAGCAATCGACGGTACCAACCTTGAGCTTGCCCTGGCTGGCCAGCTCTCGGGCCTCAATATTGTTGCGGAGGATCCAGCGGATTTTGGATCCGGAAAAATAAGCATCAGTGACCAGCCCGGTCTTCTCCTGAATGATCTTGTCGAACCCCTCGGCCTTCAACCTGTCGCAATAGTCGGCGGTTCGGCGGCACTGCCAGACGATGGCTTTGCCCACCGGCTTGCCCGTGTCTTTGTTCCAGGCAATGACCGTCTCCCGCTGGTTGGTAATGCCGATGGCGGAGATGTCGGCTAGAGTCAGCTTGGCTTTTTTCAGCGCCGCCTCCATGGTGTTCTTCTGAGACTGCCAGATATCCTCGGCCTCCTGCTCCACCCAGCCGGCATGCGGATATTGGCAGGCAAATTCTTCACTGGCCATAGCGATGGCCTCACTTTTATCGTTGTAGAGAATCGTACGCGAGCTGGTGGTGCCCTGGTCCAGGGCCATGATGATCTTAGACATGCTAATCCTCCTGTATGATTATAAATGTACGGTTTACATTCTTGGTGATCTCCTTGTTAATGAGTGGAAAGCGAAGCGTTCGGTCATATACGCCAGCATATACCTCTCAGCCAGAGAGGTATATGCAGCCATCTGGCCCTCGAGGCGGCGTCCAGAACGACACCCAATCCAGTGGCTCCACCACCGATTACCACGAAATCCCACTAGCCGTTGAATTCTGCTAAATTCTTGACCATCTCAGTGCGATTCACGAGATGCTCATGTCTTTAGTTTCTATCTCAAGCTTGTGGCTTTCTCTATCACATTGAATTTACGTTACCAATAAACGCTTTACTGCTGCTCAATTATTGACAACATTGATAAAAAACAGCAGGATTTTGATGAAAAAGTATTCTGACTTCAATGGAAACATTTTCATTTTTTTGAGCAGTGGAAAAGCATTTTAAATGATACATCAGCATAGTGGACAGCTCAGAATTTCAAGCCTGCAATACAATCGTGTCAGCGATAAATCCTCGCTCCGACACGGGAAACCTGACACTTCAAGCACCCCTCCGGCGAGGGCTCTCGTCATCTGTTTCTTGAATTGGCTTTGATGCGCCTTGTTTCCTCCTTTTGGTGAGGAGATCTGGCGGTTGTGTGGCTACTGCGTGCACTTTATGATGGCGGTACTGCCAGGGTTCAATTTACGGTTCAGGTGTATCAAGGTAACCTCTAGGTTTCTGGAACAAACCTTACAAATGAAAATAATACATGGGTAGAAATTTGCCTGTTTTTTCTTGAATCGTTTACGGATTTTTGGGTGTAATTAAACGTTTGGCTGAAATCCTTCATAGGATTTAAGTGATCAGCTTTATAGGTATGTAGTTTTTTCAGCCACTTATAAAGATTGGGTCGGGATGTACTATACCTCTTGGCAACAACTGTCTTTGAACTACTTTTTTTAAACAGACCTCAATCTCCAGCTTGAAATCATTAAGTCTTGACCTAACAGAGCCTTTCGCTCTTCCCAATATTTTCCACTTATTCTTACTGCCGCTCCCCCTGCTTTGTCCGTTCTGAAATTAAATCCCGTTCTATCGGCAATGGCGGCAGTATCACATGACATTAAAACGACAAATCAACTGGCAGTATCAGCTTATTCAGAAAAGGAAAGACATTCTTGTAGGAGTCTGTCGGATTATAGCAATTATTGCTCAGATCGAGGCAAACTCGAAAAAATTACCGGAGGTATATACTTAATATTCCGAGGATAATATTTTCGAGTTTAACGAAGATATGGGGCAAAAGGGCATAATCCGACAGACTCCTAGAGTTGAATTAATATTTGTCAGTCCCAACACAAAGAGTTTTTTTTACAGCAGATTCATTTCTGTAAAGAGGGAGTACGTCCATAGAGCGGCTCCCAGTCCTTCAGGGATAACAGCCAATTCGGCCTGTTGAATAACTATGAGATCGTTGGTGTCTGGATCAGAAGATATAAAGGAGACATGGCCATCTTGAGAGACAACAATGGCAACTGCCCCTGGTTGAGCATTGGCAAAATGGGCCGCTGACTGGTGTCTGGTTCCTCCCAAATTCACGAAGTTCACCGTTGTGCCGTTGTCTCCCTCTACCGGTTTAGATACGCGTATATTCGCCGGAGGAGTCTGGTTTTGGGCAGGGGTTATTTTCGCACCAAAGCAATAGACAAATCGGTCAAAAGACATGACCAATGCTCCATCCACGGCAGTCAGTCTGGCGATATGTTTGCACTGCTGGTCCAACTGGCGCCCCAGTCGTTCAAGATTCTCCCTTTCAGCAATTGTTTTACTTTGGGATGATGCACCGAAGAAATTTTTAACAATGGTTACCAAGGAAGGCTTTTTAGTCACATCGTAATCACTTTCAAGAAAGATTGCCCCACCGGTATATGGGACAGGGGTATCAATCGAACTTTGCCATTCGCTATCCTCAGGTACCACCAG
>RCMY010005509.1_pt1 | contig 10736 bp, 11 predicted proteins | sample 2041341 | NCBI WGS metagenome assembly RCMY01 (sample SAMN09708234, study PRJNA481090) | Marine sediment metagenome, whole genome shotgun sequencing project.
CCGGGCGCCATAGGTCTGGTCCGATGCGTTGGTGCGAGTGAGCGCAGCCTCGCCGGGGTCCGAGGTGGTGACGTCGACGTCGAACGGTGCGAAGTCCTCGGCCACCCGCAGGTAGATGTCTTGGACCATCCGCTTCTCGGCGTTGTTGAACGCGGACCCGTCCTTAGCCGGGTCCCAGCCGACGTGGAAGCCGGCGCGAAGCGATCCACCCGCCGAGGTGTTCCAAGCGGTGTTGCTGACGGTGTGGCCGTTGAAGTCCAGGTAGACGGTGCGCTGGGAGCCCGGCTTGGAGTGCAGCGAGAACGTCTCGCTCAGGGGGAACGCTGCGGGCGCGCCGGGTGTCGCTGACGGGGTGGCTTCTGGGATGGGCTCTACGTAGTACACGCGATCGTTCGCCCCCACACGAGCGGTGGAGTCGTCCATAACGGCTTGCAGTTGCTCCTCGGAGAGCCCGTTGGCTCGCGCGATGTCGGCCAGCGAGTCCTCTGCAGCCTGGGCGGGCGTCAACGCAGGCGCAACGGTGATAACGAGGCCAAGCAGGGTGAGGGCGACGAGATGACGTCGTAGTTCCCGGTTCGTAGATCGCTGCATGAGATGACCTAGCCCTGTCTGATGACAGTTGTCGCTGACGCTTGTCCGGCCGCGGAGGGTGGAGGTCCTCGGGCACCTCGAGGTTAAAGGCTTCGGCGTCTTCGGGGGCCGTATTCGGGAAACCTGCGGGACGCGACAGGACCTCGGCGTAGAGGTCCGTCCAGCAGCTAGCCCGCCGTCGGCTCCTCGCCGGCGGCGAGCGCCACTGCGGCGCACCAGCGGTCGGTACGTCGGGCGACCTTGCCGGCCTTCATGGTCGCCGGGGCGCTGAGGGTGCACGTGAGCCAGGCGTCACCGAACAGGCCGCGGTAGGACGCCTGCTGACGTGACTTCCCGGAGCAGGCAAGGCCTAGCGAGGGGGCGCCGAAGGAGCCTTTGAGCGGCTCGCAGCCCTTCGTGGACCGGCTGACTTTGATCATCGCCTTCGCCTCCTGGAGCGTCACCGGGGGGACGAACACCCACGCGCGGGCCGTGAGGTCCCGTGGGCCATCCCAGCGGCAGCCGTACTCGTGGGCTACATCAGAGACAGAGCCGATCTCGACCCGATCGCCGTTGCCGTAGGTGAGGCTGTCGGTGAACTGTCCTCCGAGGGCGGACTGCACGGCCGCTGCGTCGACGTTCTGGCAGAACGGGGCTCGGTCGACGACGAGAGCCGTCGAGATGTCCTGCACCCCGGGTGGCTTGGGTTCGGCTTCGGCCGGTGAGGTCGGCTCGGCCTGCGGGGGAGAGGGATCCGCGTCTCCGCGCAGCCACAGGAAACCCGCGAGGGCCAGGGTCATGGCCACAGCGATCGCCAGGAGGAGAGGGCCTCGGGAGCCGGTTGATCGCATGGCATCACGATACGGTCCGCCCTCACCCGGGCGCCTAACGGACCGCTTGCACCCCCTCGGCTACCGTCAGGCCAGTGATTCGCTTCGAAAAGGTCACGATGACCTACCCGGGACCGGGCAAGCCCGCACTCGACAAGGTGAGCGTCGACGTCGCCAAGGGCGAGTTCGTCTACCTCGTCGGGTCCTCAGGCTCCGGCAAGTCCACCGCTCTGCGTCTGATTCTGCGCGAAAGCCGCCCCACGAGTGGGCGGGTGTATGTCGCGGGCAAGGAGATCAACCGCCTCGCCGGATGGAAGGTGCCGCGGTTGCGGCGTCAGATCGGGACGGTCTTCCAAGACTTCCGACTGCTGCAGAACAAGAACGTCGGCGAGAACGTCGCCTTCGCGCTCCAGGTGATCGGCAAGTCCAAGGCCGAGATCCGTCGCGTGGTCCCCGAAACCCTCGAACTGGTCGGACTGTCCGGCAAAGCCGAGCGGATGCCTGATGAACTCTCCGGCGGCGAGCAGCAGCGGGTCGCGATCGCGCGCGCCTTCGTCAACCACCCGATGATCCTGATCGCGGACGAGCCCACCGGAAACCTTGACCCCACCACGTCGATGGACATCATGAAGCTCCTCACGCGCATCAACGAGGAGACCCACACGACCATGTTGATGGCCACCCACGACGAGAGCATCGTGGACTCGATGCGTAAGCGGGTCATCGAACTCGACCACGGCAAGGTCATCCGTGACGAAGCCCGTGGCACCTACGGATCGGGGACCTGATGCAACTGCGATATGTCCTGACCGAGCTGCGTCAGGCGCTGCGCCGCAACGTGTCCATGCACATCGCGGTCGTGTTGACACTCTTCGTGTCGCTGACCCTGGTGGGGCTCGGCGTACTCCTGCAAAAGCAGGCCGACATGACGGCCCGTCAGCTGGGCGACCAGCTTCAGGTGACGTTCTGGCTGTGCAACGCCGAGGACAAGAACCCGGGCTGCCTGGGGGAGATCACTTCCGCCCAGCAGCGAGCCGTAGAACAGGTCATCAAGAAGAACCCCGAGGTCGCGCGGTACCGCTACGAGTCCCAGGAACTGGCCTTCGAGAAGGCCAAGGAGATCTTCGGGCCCGAGCGTTTCGAGGGCTCCGACTCCGCCGTCTCGGCCGAGGACCTGCGTGCCTCGTTGTGGGTCACGCTCAAGGACCCCCAGCAGGGGGAGGGGATCATCAGTGCCGTCTCCGGTCTGGACGGCGTTAGCTATGTGCGCGATGACCGGCAGACCCTCAAGCCGATCTACTCCTCGATCGATGCGCTGAAGTACGGCGCGCTCGGCACCGCGGCCTTCTTGATCCTCGCTGCGCTGTTGTTGGTGGGGAACACCATCCGTCTGGCTGCCCTGGCCCGCCGCAAGGAGATCGGCATCATGCGGCTGGTGGGAGCCTCGACGCTCTACATCGGGCTGCCCTTCCTCTTAGAAGCGGTGGTGACTGCTGCGTTGGGCGTGGGCCTGGCTGCGGCGGCTCTGGCGGGCTTCATGAAACTCGGGATCATCGACGGGGTCAGCCAACAGTTGAAGTTTTTCCCGTGGGTGGGGTGGTCGGAGTACGGCTTCGCGATGGTGGTCGTAGCCATCCTCGCTCCGATCCTGACCTTGGTTCCGACACTCCTACTGACCCGCAAATACGTCAAGATCTAGTCGCTGGCCGCTACCGTCGAAGCGTTCACTTCCCCGAACGCTTAAGGCAGACTTGTGCGCTACTTCCCCAGCGCCACACGTCAGCGTGCTGTGATCGCCGCATTGGCGTTATCGGTAGCTGCTGGCGGGATGGCTATTCCCTTCGCGAACGCCGCTGACGACGACCTCAAAGAACGACGAGAGTCCGTCCAGACGCGCATCGAGAAGGCTCACGACGACTTGGAGATGGCCAGCGACAAGCTGCGCGTGGCCACCAAGAAGGCCACGGTCGCCGAGGCGTCCCTGGTTGGCGCGCAGGCCAAGTTGGAGAAGGCTCGCGGCGCTGCGGCCGCGACCCGGGCACGTCTGGCGGAGGCCCGGCAGCGGGACCGCCTGCTCCAGGTGGCCCTCGAGACCGCGACGGAGAACCTGCAAGGTGCACGAGCGGACCTGAAGGCGGGCCGGGCCGCTGTGAAGGTGCAACAAGCCGATGTGGCCGATGAGGTCGCCACGGTCTACGAGCAGGGTGCGCCGCAACTGCTGGCACTCTCAGCCCTGCTCAACTCTGAGTCGCTCGATGACGTGGTCCGCACCCGGACCACTCAGGAAGCGATAGTCGGTCACGGCGAGCGGGTCTACGCCGCCTTGCGCGACGCCGAAGCGGCCCTGGAGGCCCGTGAGCAGGAGGTCGAGGACGCCCGGGCGGCAGTCAAGGTCAAGCGCCAGAAGGCGGCGGCCAACCTCAAGGAGATCGACGATCTCTACAACCAGACCATCAATGCCAAGGAGGCGGTGCTCGGTCTGGTCGCTGATCAGCGGTCGGTCAAGCAGCGGGCTCTCGACGCCCGCCAAGCGGCCTTTGCGGCCCGCGAAGCAGACCGTCAGATGATCGAAGACCTCAAGAAGCGTGAAGCGAAGATCAAGCAACTGATCCTCGATGCGGCCAACCAGGACAACAACGTCTTCGACGGATCCACCGATGGTCTGCTGAACTACCCCGTGAACGGTCGGATCACCTCGCCGTACGGCTATCGCGTCCACCCGATCTACGGCTACTACGGTCTGCACGACGGCACCGACTTCGGCGCCGGATGCGGGTCAAGGCTCTACGCCAGCGCCAACGGGACCGTCGTCCAGCGGTACGCCGACTCGGTCTATGGCAATCGTCTCTACGTCAACATCGGTCGCGTGAACGGTTCCAACCTGACGTTGGTTTACAACCACGCGAGCGGCTACAACGTGGGGATCGGCGACAAGGTTCGGCGCGGACAGGTCGTCGGCTACGTCGGGAACACCGGATGGTCCACCGGCTGCCACCTGCACTTCACCGTGCTTAAGGACGGCGACCCGGTGAATCCGGAAAACTATTTGTAGGTCGCCGCAAGGCGCCACCTACACTGGCCTGATGTCCAAGAAGCCTTCGAAAACAGCTCCCCAGGTGAAGCCACCTGAGCGCAAGATGGTTGCGCAGCACAAGAAGGCCCGCCACGACTTCCTGATCGAGGACACCTTCGAGGCTGGCATGGTGCTGCAGGGCACCGAGGTGAAGTCGCTGCGGATGGGGCGAGCCTCCCTGGTCGACGGATTCGTCGACATCGACAACGGCGAGGCCTGGCTGCACGGGGTGCACATTCCGGAGTACACCCAGGGCACTTGGACCAACCACGCCGCGCGTCGTAAACGCAAACTCTTGTTGAACCGCGATGAGATCGACAAGATTGAGCGTCGGGTGAACGAGAAGGGTCTGACAGTGATCCCGCTGTCGCTCTACTTCGTCGGTGGCCGCGCCAAGGTCGAGATCGCTCTGGCCAAGGGCAAGAAGTCGTGGGACAAGCGGCACGCCTTGGCTGAGCGGCAGGCCAATCGGGAGATCGAGCAGGACGTAGGACGCCGATTGAAGGGCATGGACTAGCCGGTGGTCGAGGCGTACGCCGACCCGGTCCCCGTGACGGCCTTCTGGCGCGAGTTGGGCCTGCCCGGGCTGATCGACGCCCACGTGCACTTCCTGCCGGAGAACATTGAGCGAGCGGTGTGGCGCGAGTTCGACCTAGCGGGGCCGAAGATCGGTCGCGAGTGGCCGATCCTCTACCGCGGGTCGCAGGACGAGCGGATCGAGCAGTTGCGCGCCTTCGGGGTACGCCGCTTCTCAACGCTGCCCTATGCCCACCGCCCTGGCATCGCCGGCTATTTGAACGAGTGGTCCGAGCAGTTCGCCCGGCAGGTTCCTGAGGTGATCTGGTCCGCGACGCTCTTCCCCGAGCCGGAGGCTGCGGCGTACATCAGTGATCTGGTGGCGCGTGGGGTCGAGATGATCAAGGTCCACGTGCAGGTGGGGGAGTTCCACCTCGACGACCCGCTGCTCGACGGCGCCTGGGAGGCGCTCGAGGCTGCAGGGACGCCGATCATGGTGCACTCCGGGTCCGGTCCGGTCGGCAACGCGTTCACGGGACCCGCCTCGATGGAGCGGGTCCTCAAGCGTTTCCCGCAACTGGTGATGGTCGCGGCTCACATGGGTTCTCCGGAGTCTGAGGGCTTCATGGCGTTGGCCGAACAGTTCGATCGGGTCTACCTCGACACCTCGATGGCGTTCACCCGGTGGTTCTCCACCGACGGTTCCTACCCGAAGGAACTGATCCCGCGGTTGGCCGACCTGCAGTCGAAGGTGCTTTACGGCTCCGACTTCCCGACCCTGCCGTTCAGCTACTTCGGCCAGTTGGAGGAGTTGGCTGGCATCGGTTTGGGCGAGGACTGGCTGCGCGATGTGCTGTGGCACAACGGGGTCCTGCTCTTCGGGGACACCCGCGTCTGACGGGGTCTGATTCTTGCGGGCGAGCCGCGGCTGAGGGGGACCGAAGGAATACCAGGTGGGCGTTGTCGGTTGGTACCCGTAAGATCAACAATGAATGAGGAGATCGCGCAAGCAATCGTCTCATCGGTGGTTGAGGAGGTCGCGCTAGCGACCGCCTCGAAACCAACAACTCAAGAGGGGCTGATCGGTTTCGACTTGGGACGTTAGTTCCAGGGGAAGCGGGTCGAGGAGCCAGCGTCATCTCGTAAACGATCGCTGGAAACTAATAACTGCCGAAAACAAGCGCAGTTCCTTCGCTCTCGCCGCCTGAGCGGTGATCGAAGCGTTAGACCGGGCACCCGTCTCCGTCCCGGACCCTAACGTCATCTAGGAGACTTGCTGATCAACCTCTGTCAGGAGGGTTGATCGGGACTTAATCCTGACTGAGCCTGTCGGGGACGTGTTCGTGCGAGCCCCGGGGCCGAGAAAATCGACATCACGAACTGCACCCGGAGAAGACCTGGTTCGACGCTCGAGGACGCGGGTTCGATTCCCGCCAGCTCCACCAATCAACCAACCAAAAGCGCAGTATCACCGGTCCCGGTGGGTTAACCCACCGAGAACCAGCCCTCTTGAACGACAGCCGCCCTGACACCAGTCGGGGCGGCTGCTGTGCTATTGGGGTAGGGGCGACCACCTACTGGGTACCGTCGTGGAGCGGCGCCGCCCGGCGCCCCACTGCTGACTGGAGGAGTACCGCCGTGCCGAAGATATTGGTTGCCCTGACCGGTGCCGACCACTGGACCCTGAACGACGGGACCAAGCACCCGACCGGTTTCTGGGCCGAGGAACTGCTGTCCCCGCTGCAGGTGTTCTCCGAGGCTGGGATCGACGTCGATCTCGCCAGCCCCGAGGGTAAGACCCCTGTCGTCGACGAGGGCAGCCTCGCCGCGGACACCATCGGCGAGGAAGAATCTGCGAAGCAGCGCAAGGCCCTAGATGACCTTACGGGACGACTCGAGTCGACACTGGTTCTCGCCGACGTCGACCTCGACTCCTACGACGCGGTTTTCGTTCCCGGCGGTCACGGTCCGATGGAGGACCTCGCAGTCAGCCAAGATCTTGGCCGCATCCTCGTGACGATGCTCGACGGAGGCAAGGTCGTCTCCTCGGTCTGCCACGGCCCAGCCGGTCTCCTGCCGGCCACGCGCGAGGACGGCTCCTGGCTGTTCGCCGAGCGAGAGCTCACCGCCTTCACCGACGCGGAGGAAGAGCAGGCCGGCCTCGCCGACAAAGCGCCCTGGCTGCTGGAAACCCGCCTACGCGAAGCCGGCGCAACCTTTTCTTCCGGAGAGCCGTGGGCGCCGTTCGTGGTCGTCGACGACAAGTTGGTGACCGGCCAGAACCCGGCGTCCAGCACCGAGGCCGCGCAGAAGGTCGTAGGACTGCTTAAGTCCTGATGAAGGCGGTTCAACTCCCCCTAGGGTAGGCGCACCGGAACCTTGGAGGCCGAATGCGCGAATTGCTCTGGATCAGTCCGATGGAGGCTGTCGCAGTAGTCATTGCCACGAGCGGCATGTATCTCACGCTTGTCCTGATCGTGCGCGTGCTCGGCCAGCGCGTGCTCTCGGGTATGTCGGGATTCGACTTCGCCGCCATCGTCGCCTTCGGCTCGGTCCTGGGCAGGGCGGCTCTCGGCGACAGCCCGCGTCTGGCCGGCGGACTGGTCGCGCTGGTGACGTTGGTCGTCATGCAGGCACTGACCGGCCAGATCCGGGCACTGAAGTGGGGCGCTCATGCGGTGACCACCAAGCCTGTCCTGTTGATGGCTGGCTCCGAGGTGTGCACCGATCAACTTCGTCGCTGTCACGTCCAGCCGTCCGAGCTGCAGGCCAAGCTGCGACTCGCCGGCATCCGGCACTTCGACGAGGTGGCCGCCGTCATCTTCGAGACCTCCGGGGCGGTGAGTGTGCTCAAACGGGGTGTGGCGATCGACCCCAGGTTGCTCAGTGGGGTGGTCGGGGGCTCGCTCGTTCCCCCTGAACTGCTCCGCCCGGTCGCCACGAGCGACGTCTAAGAATCGGGCGGTTGGTCCGCAACACATGAGGTGCCCTAGGTTTCGGTCAACTCGGACTCCTGTCCGCTGTTCTAGATCGAGATCAGGACTCCGATGCAAACCGTGAAGCGCTTCTGGACGATGCTCGTTACGATTCTGGGGCTGCTGCTGGCTTTGGCAGTCGTGCCCCCAGCGGGAACTGCTAGTTCTGCGCCCGCCGCCAAGCGCTGTTCTCAAGCCGTCGGGCCCGACTTCTACGCGCCAGGGGGAGGGAAGACAGTCGCGCTCAGTTTCGACGACGGCCCGACTAGATTCACCCCGCAGATGCTGCGAGTGCTTCGGAAGAACCACGTACGAGCCACCTTCTTCATGACCGGCCGGCACGCCGCAGCTAGGCCCCATCTGCTGCAGAAGGTGGTGGACGAGGGCCACCTTGTCGCCGGTCACACCTACGATCACGACTACCCGAGTCAGGTTCGCGGCGGTTGGACGCGCGGCTACATTGCCGACCAGATGAGGCGGACGAACCGAGTGTTGTCGGCAGCGACCAAGAAGCCGATCTGTTTCTTCCGACCGCCAGGGGGACACCAGACCTCCGGTATGTACGCCGCCGCCCGAGCCAGCGGCACCGCCGTGGTGTTGTGGAGCGTCAGCAGCGAGGACTGGGCGCAGCCTGGGAGGACCCGGGCTGCCGCCATCCGGCACATCATCAAGAGCGCCACCGCCGGTGGCTCGCAGACGCACCCTTCGGTTCTCATGCACGACGGCAAGGGCAGTCACGAGCCCGAGTCGCAGGTCTCCTCGAACCGCAGCAACACCGTCGCAGCGTTGCCCAAGATCATCTCCTTCTACCGCTCCCGCGGGTATCGCTTCGTTGACTCCGCCGGCGGCTCCGGCCTTCCGCCAGAGACCACCAGGATGCGCGTTAAGGCCACCCCGAGGAAGGTCGCCAAGGGGAGTCGCAGCGTCATTACCGGTGCAGTGAGGGCCACCACCGGACCCGTGGCCCGTCAGGAGATCACCTTGTTCTCCCGCGTCTCGGGTCGTCGGTGGAAGCGAGGCGACGCGTTGTCGACCGGCGCCAACGGCAGATTCCGCCTACGGGTCAGGCCCGCGTCCGATACCGAGTATCGGTTTCTACTGCCAGCGACGAGGCGATACCGCATGGCCGTTGACGACGTGACGATCTCGACCTACCCGGTCAGCTAGCGAAGGACCTCTGCCTCTACCCGCGACAGGGCACCCCCAGTGGACTGGGCCCATGAGTCCGCCGGACTGGAGATGGGTTGCCGGGTGCGCTGCCGCAGAGTCGATGGGCCTGGGCGCCGCAGCCGCAGCGGCACTGATCGCTGGCGCAGTCGGTGGGGGCGCCGGGCGAGGGTCGCTAGCCGTAGGGGTGATTGTCGCCGCGGGTATCGTCGAAGGACTGTGCCTGGGCGGCGCTCAAGCGTGGCTGCTGACGCGAACCCTGCCGCTGTTGCCGCGACGACGGTTCGTCGCGGTCACCGTGTTGGTCGCCGGAGTCGGGTGGGCCGCGGGATCGGCTCCGATGGTGATCTCCGCCGACGACGGAGGAGCCGCGCCGCCGCTATTGGTACTGCTGTCGGGGGCCGCTGCTCTGGGTCTGCTGATGGGGGGCCTGCTCGGTGGCGCCCAAGCATGGACGATGCGGCGAGCCACCACAAGGCCGATGAGATGGATGTGGGCCAACGTTGCCGCATGGCCAGGTGCGATGGCCGTAATCTTCCTCGGCACGACGCTGCCGGACGCGGATTGGTCGGAGCTGGAGGTGGTGCTGGTGGGGGCGGGAAGCGGTGCGGTGGCGGGTGCCGTGCTCGGTCTCGTCCTAGGGCGGGCGGCCTCCGTCAGCGAAGGAAGTACGTCGGGTCGAAGTCCGCGAGCTGAATGATCTTCACGCGCGGGAGTTCGGTCTGGAAGGCGTGGACGTCGTACTCCAGATCGAAACGCTCAATCCCATCGATGATGAGTTGGTTGCTCGTGCACTCCCGGAAACCGATGAGCCCAACCCGGCGTCCGTTGCCCAGCAGTGCGGTCATCGACTCGACGAAGTCCGAGTCATGGCTGCCCAAGACGACGTCGGCGTCCTCCATCTCGAGCAGCGCATCCAGGGTGCGGATGATGCCGATGTCGACGACCTTCTCGTCGGTGCGCCCAGCCAATGGCACGGGCCGGTAGTTCATCGCCAGCAGGGCCTGCACGAAACCGTGCGGCAGGGTCCCGTTGGTGGCGTTGAGGAAGAAGAGGCCGGTGACCGGTTGGCCCCACTCCTCCTCGATGAAGGTGCTGACGCGTTCCCAGCGGGGCCGCTCGTCCGGGTTGGGCCGACGGCCCAGGATGTGGGACCCCAGGGTGGCGTCGATGTTCTCGCCATCCACGAGCACGAAGGTGCGGCGCGTTGTCATCCCTGGAGTCTGACAGGCGCGCGAGCCAGCATCTCGACGAGTTCGAATTCGAGGGCGCTGTCGGTGGTCTGGAGTTTGCGGGTGCCGGTGTGGTCGACGATGCGGGTTAGGCCGTGGGGTGTTCGCCAGAGTGTTTCGCCGGGTGCTCGGGGTGTGGCTCGGTAGTGGAGGTGGGTTTTCGCTCGGTGTTCGGATCTGGTCAGCGGTTGGCTGGTGTGGGAGTTGGTTTGTCCTGGTGGACCGGTCTTGGTCCAGGGGATGGGGTGGTCGAGGTCGACGTTGCGGCTGGTGTTGGTGGCGTGGGGGAAGCCGGAGCCGGGACGCAGGAGGTGGATCCTGGTTTTGATGGTTTCGGGGTGTTCGTAGGCGTTGGTGGCGATGGCGTCGGCTA
>RCMY010005510.1_pt1 | contig 10734 bp, 11 predicted proteins | sample 2041341 | NCBI WGS metagenome assembly RCMY01 (sample SAMN09708234, study PRJNA481090) | Marine sediment metagenome, whole genome shotgun sequencing project.
CGCACTGAAATCACTCAGGCGATGGAGGCCATTGCCACCTATTCGGAGCAAGAGCGCGATCAGGCGCTGGCAGAGGCCCGCGCGGCGCTGACCCGGCTCGACGTCGAGATAGACCGGCGCGAAGAGGCGCTGCGCGAAACTTGGGCTGAGATGTCGGACGCCACGCGCGATACCGCGCGCGCCCGGCTGATGGATCTGCGCGAGGCGCGCAACCGTCTGAGCGAGCGTTATGGCGCGCTGGAGACAGGCGCAAGCGGCGCGTGGGACGAGCTGAAGACCGGGTTCTCCGCCGCCTGGGGCGCATTTTCAGCAGCCTGGACTGCGGCGGACGAAGGCAAACCCGCGAATTGAACGGGGTTGGCGGCGCTTGAAACCCGCGACAGGCAGCCGCCGTCGGTCTCGCATTTGTGCATATCTCCGGGGCATTTGATGGGCACGGCTCTCTGGATCGTCGTGGCGGCAGCGCTTTTGACCGCGATCCGCCTTCTTGACGATGATGGTTTTCCGGATGCTGGACACTATACTTGGCATCAACCGCCATTAGGAAAAACCATGTCCCCGATCATCCGCGCCTTTTTCGACAGACCCACGGGCAGCCTGCAATATGTGTTTCACTGTCCCGTCACCCGGGAAGCGGCCATCGTCGACCCGGTCTGGAACTTCTACCCCGAAGCCGGGGCCGTCACGACCGAGAGTGCGGATGAAATCCTCGCCTATATTGCGGCCGAAAATCTCAAGGTGGTCTGGGTGCTCGACACTCATCCCCATGCCGATCATTTTACCGCGGCGCGCTATCTGTCCGACAAGCTCGGTGCGCCCACGGCCATCGGCGAAAAGGTAACGGATGTGCAAAAACTGTGGAAAGACCTCTATCATCTTGGCGACACATTCCCCACCGACGGCTCGCAATGGGACCGACTGTTTGCCGAAGGCGACGAGTTCATGGTGGGCGAGATTGCGGTGCGCGTGATTTTCTCGCCGGGGCACACGCTGGCGTCAATCACCTACGTTGCGGGGGATGCGGCGTTCGTCCATGACACGCTGATGATGCCCGAAAGCGGAACCAGCCGCGCCGACTTTCCCGGCGGCAGCGCCGAGGATCTGTGGACTTCGCTGCGCACCATCCTCGAACTTTCCCCCGACACGCGGCTTTATATCGGCCACGATTACCCCGACGCTGGCGCCGCCCCCGAACACATGGCATCCGTGGCAGAACACCGCTTGCGCAACCGTCACGTGAAGGACGGTATCGGCAAGGCCGAGTTCATCGCCACCAGAGCCGCCCGCGATGCGACGCTGACCCTGCCAGAGCGTATGTTGGCGGCGCTTCAGGTCAATATCCGGGGCGGACGCCTGCCCGAGGCCGAGGCGGATGGTCACAGCTATCTGAAGATCCCCGTTGGAAAGTTTGACCCGCGATGATCGATCCCTACACGGCAGCCTTTGCTAGGATCACCGGAGCCACGGGGGAAGATGTGCGCCCGGGCGAAGCGCGCAATGGCATGGTCCATGTCGTTTCGCTGATCCTGACCAAGACGGCGGACGCCCTGATCGACCCCAAGCTAGTACTGGCTTGGCTGCTGACCGCACTTGCAGCACCAAGCGCAATGATCGGCCTGCTCGTTCCTGTGCGCGAGGCGGGCGCGCTGCTGCCGCAGCTTGCATTTGCCCGCAAGGTCGAGGCCAGCCCGGAGCGCAAGCGGTTCTGGGCGTTGGGAAGTGCGGTGCAGGGCCTGGCAGCGCTTGGCATCGCGGCGGCGGCGCTTTTGCTGACGGGTGCCTTGGCGGGCGGGGTGATCTTGGTCTGCCTCGCCGTGCTGGCCGTGGCACGATCAGCTTCATCCGTCAGCTATAAGGACGCGCTGGCGCGCACCATCGCCAAACGGCGACGCGGGGCGATCACGGGTCTGGCGGCCTCGGTTGCCGCGCTGTCGGTCTTTGGTGTTGGCCTCTTGATGGCGACTGGCCTGTTCGATGTCGCCGTCGCACCGCTTGCGGCCATCATCGCTGTGGCCGGGGCGGCATTTCTGCTGGCCTCGCTGATCTTCATGACCTTGCGCGAGCCGCACACAGACCCCGAAGACACGGGTGACGACGGCTCGCTGGCGGCACTGATCCAGCCTATCCTGACCGATGCGCAACTCCGCCTGTTCGTGGCCTCGCGTGCGGCGCTGGCCGTCACAGCACTTGCACCACCCTTCATCGTCATGCTGTCAGCCGCATCGGGACGCAGCGCGCTGGACGGCCTCGGGCCGCTGGTGATGGCGTCAACGGCCGCGTCGGTGCTGGCATCCTATCTGTGGGGGCGGTTGTCCGACCATTCCAGCCGACAGACCCTGATGGCCGCGGGCGCGCTCGGATCCGCAGTTTTCGCCGTGGTGGGAGCGTTGGGCCTCGCGTTTGGCGGCCTCGGCGGAACCTATGGCGCGGCGGCTGCAATCTTCGCCGCACAAATCGCCTACGAGGGCGTGCGCGCCGGGCGCAAGCTGCACCTGACCGACATGGCCGAGGATGCGTTCCGTGCCCGGTATACCGCGCTGTCCAACACGCTGATCGGTCTGGCGCTGCTTGGGGGCGGGCTGTTCGGGCTTGCGGCGGACCGGTTCGGCCCCGCCTCCGTGCTGCTGGCCTTCGCGGTCATTGCAGCCCTCGGGGCGGTGTTGGCGCGCGGCCTTGACGAGGTACAGCAGGACTGAACCAGCACGGCGTCGATTTAGGCACGCCTCAGACCTCCTAGCGCACCTGCGCATAGGCCAGCGCGGCAAAGATGCCGGTGCCGCCCGGCATGTTCCCAGCAAGGGACGGCAGGATACCGCCAAAAACCGCCGCACCAATTCCGAGTGCGCCCCGCGCAACGAGGATGAAGAGTTCTGTCGAGCTGGCCACAACATGGGCCATGCCACCCAGCCCGATCATGTAGGTGATAATCACGATCATCAGCACCTCGCCAGCGCTCTTCATACGCGGCAGGATCCAGACCAGCGCAGTAATGAGGAAGCCTGCTGGGATGCCCCAAGCAAAGTGCTCGAACGCCGTAGCCTCGGCATAATGGCACGCGACTGCAAGGATGCCCTCGAACCGAACCTCCGGTAGAGGATATGGCCGTACACAAGCACCAGCGCTGCTGCGACGCAGCCCACGAGATTGGCCGCGAACACGATCCCCCAGAGCCGCGCCGTCTTGGCCAGGTTCGAACCCGTCGGCTCGAGGAGCAAAGGCAGGATCGGCTTGATCGTGTTTTCGGTAAACAACTGCATCCGCCCAAGGATTACGATCAGGAAACCGAGGCACGAAGCCCCATGACAAACAGCCCGATGGTGTGCGGCAAAAGCGCCAGTCGGGATTGAGCCAACTGAACGTGGCCGTGACGATCAGCAAGGTTGCGACAAGCGCAAACTGGTATGGGGGTTCATTGCCGCTGTCCGTTGGGTGGAACGTTTGCGCGACAGCGAACCCCGATTGTCATCCCGTTAAAAGGACTGATGACGCATCAGTCGACACCATATTCCAGCATTTTCTCCAGACCTTCCGTCAGGAATTCGCCGACTTGTGGCTGACCCAGCAGATAGCGGCTTACCAACCCGACGTGCTGTTGGCGGGCAAGCGCCTTGATCCGCTCCCATTCCGCAGGTTCCGCATCGCCACGACCGATCCAGAACAGCGCAACCAGCCCGTCCTTTTGTTCATCGTTCATGCTTTCGATTTCTTGCGTGATCTCATCACGGCTCAGATCGCCCTCGGTTACCTGCAAGGTCACGGCCACCTCGTCGTCTGAGGCATTGCCGCCAAGGTCGGGAATAACGGTTACCTCCTTCGCCGTCACGGCATTGAGCCGCAAAACCAATTCTTCGATCCGAGCGCTATTAAAGGGAAGTGCGGCCATCGTTGTCTCCCGTTTACCAAGCTTTGAGGATACCACGCTAGGTTGGCCCTGCACCGATATCAATCATGATACAAGGACACAGAACTGAATTTGTTCCCGCCATACGCTCGTTAACGTGTGGTGTGGGCAGCAGCCCATAGCCCCGGCCAAAATGCGGCGGGATGCCGGGCGCAGGAAATTCCAGTCAGGCGACCTGACATCGGAGCTGTTGACCTGATCTGGATCAGCGCACGGGCCAAACGAATGATCTAGGATTAAGGCTGTCGGAGTGGAATCGCAAACTTCTGAAGGTGAGAGGTTGGTTGTCTCCCACTGCCGCGCTTGCCGGAGGTCTTCACTGGCCGATGGATTCTATCATCGCACTGGCCTGCGTGATCCGCCCTGCCTTGGTGAAAGGGCTAAGCTCAAGAGAGCTCAGAAGGAACAAAGTCATGAAAGATAAACCGAAAACGTCCACTTCGTCTAGATCGTCGGCGGCGGCTGATGTCGTTGACAAAACGGACCCCAAGAAGACGCCACAAGACGAGCCCCGTGTCGCCGACGACGCCGTTCACAAGATCGACCGGCCCGGCTTTGATCTGAGTGGGTCTTCTGACGACACACATGCCGGTACGGGTTTGGGCCTTGGGACGGATGCATTCGAGGCGCCGGGCGACCGGCGACTTCCCGGGCGACAGCTTGATAACAAGCTGACAATTCCGCGTTGGGGTGGGCCAGAGCCAAAAGCCGAGACAGAACCTGTTGACAAGACCGCAGGACCCAAACCCCGCTCAGCGCCCAAGTCCTGAACGACGCGCTGACGGAGCGACGCTCAAGCGATTGGCACATGTTCAGACATGCCAGCATATCAGCGCGTCTACCGGAAGACCGCTCCAAAAGACCCTCCGTCGCACCGGATGCGGTTGCAGATCATGCTTGCGACCGCCGAAGATCAATTGGGACGCGTTCCATATGCCAAATCCGCAAGTGCTCTGCGTGGCGCTCTGCCGAGTTTTCATCCGCGATACGACTGACAAAATCTTTGCAAGGTCAGCCCATTCCACAAGTCGATTTTCGCACCTGCGCCGAGAGTTGCGCGCAGCCTGAAATCCCTGCTGATGCCTGTGTATCGGTCAATGTGCAACCGACACCTGGAACCATACTTCGCGCAAGAACGTTATAGTTTGTAACGTATATGCAAGTTTAATTTCGAGGCAAGTTATGACCTATGGACGCTTCTTTGCGATGATCGCGACTTCGACGGTCGTGATGTTCGGGCTGATGTATCTGAACACATACGCCCTTGATCATATCTTCTTCTCGCAAACGCGGATGTGGATGGCGATCTATATGGGTGCGGTGATGGCAATCATCATGCTAGCTTTCATGCTGGGCATGTATACCAATCGAAGCATCAATATAGCGATCTTTGCAGGTGCCGCGGTCGCCTTTGCCCTGTCGCTCTGGCTGGTGCGAAGCCAAGAGACGGTGGAAGACCTCGCCTGGCTGCGGGCGATGATCCCGCACCATTCCATCGCCATCCTGACCAGCGAGCGGGCCGATATCTCGGACCCAAGGGTTCGGGCATTGGCAGACGCAATCATCGAAGCGCAGCGCAGTGAAATCGCTGAAATGAAGCGATACATCGCCGATATCGAGGCCAACGGTGACGCCCCTCTTGGGACGCCCCGCGCAGAAGCAGACTGACTGCTCAGAAAAATGAAGGACGGACATGGCTGTAACCAAAACATGTCTCCAATCTTGGGCCAACGGACGCAACGACGCCTGGAATAAAATCAAGCGCGAGGCAATGACTTTCTTAAAGCTCTGCCGGTGAAATCTGTCCTTTTCGTCCCGAGTCGAAGTCGCCACGGGAATGAAAGGCGTGCAAGGGTCGGTGAATGGGTTTCTGCGCTGACCCAATCTCTGAATTCTACGACTGATACACATCAACGTCTCGAACGCCGAATGGCTTAAGATCGCGTCTTTGGGCAATGTAAATCCCGGTCGGGAAAGAACGATGAGAATCGGCTGTGGTATGGGTTATGACACGGGCTTCGGATACTCTGGAGGGGTGTCCTCCTCGTGCTGGCCGGTCTCGCCATTGCGGCGTTGATCAAATGCCTACGCCACTGAACCGAAAGGAATTGAAATGGACTATACGATCAACCGCTTGATATCAGAAGCGAATTTTGACGCTGTCGACGCGCGCACCCGCACGGCTTTGACTGCAAATGGCTTTGGCATTCTGACCGAAATCGACGTCACGGCGACGATGAAGAAGAAGCTCGATGTCGAGATGCCGCCCTACCGCATCCTCGGAGCCTGCAACCCGAGAATGGCCCATGAGGCGATCGGGATGGAGCCGCGCGTCGGGGCGATGCTGCCTTGCAACGTCATTTTGCGTGTGGTTGCAGGTGGGGTGGAGGTTAGCGCGATTGACCCGGTGGCATCGATGCAGGCCATCGACAATCCAGCTTTGCGTGCGGTTTCAATGCAGGTGCGCGACCTCTTGGCCAAGGTTGTTGCCGCGATCTGAGTGGGTGCAGCCTGAACAATCCGTTCTTGACCTACCAGACCTACCAGACTTGGGGTGGAGCAGATTGACGACAGAAGGCGGATCATCCGGTCGCTATGCGGCAATCATACAGAAGGAAAAATGCCATGCCCATCGCCAACCCACATGAGCGCCATAGCCATGCAGACAGTGACATTGCCTCGGGCAACAATGGGTCCGAGGCACGAGACGGTGTAACCGAAGTCGACCCGGTTTGCGGCATGACTGTGACTATGACGCCCGACACGCGGGCCGCGACGTTCGATGACAAGGCCTTTCATTTCTGCTCCGAAAAATGTCAGACGAAGTTCAAGGGCGATCCTTGGTTCTACGCTTCGGGCCGTGCTGCCGGGCGCAAGAAGGCCGCACCCGCTAACGTGCAATATACTTGCCCGATGCATCCCGAGATTGTCCGCGATGCGCCAGGACCCTGCCCGGTCTGCGGCATGGCGCTGGAGCCTATGATGCCGACGGAAGAGCCCAGCCATGAATTGACCGATTTCACGCACCGGATGTGGATCTCGGTGGCGGCGGCGGTGCCGCTGATTGTGCTGACGATGGGGCCGATGGTCGGCCTTCCGGTGCGGGATTGGATCGGGCATCAGACGGCTGGATATCTGGAATTCCTGCTGGCGACGCCGGTCGTCCTGTGGGCGGCCTTGCCATTTTTCAAGCGCGGTTGGCACTCGGTGGTGAACCGCGCGCCCAACATGTGGACGCTGATCTCGCTCGGTGTGGCGGCTGCTTACATCTATTCGCTTTTCGCGGTGTTCCTGCCGGGAATTTTCCCCCAAGCCTACCAGATGGAGCACGGCGTTGGCACCTACTTTGAGGCCTCGGTGGTAATCGTGGCGTTGGTGTTTTTCGGCCAGGTGCTGGAACTGCGGGCGCGCGAACGCACCGGTGACGCGATCCGCGCGCTTCTGGACCTCGCCCCCAAGACCGCGCGGCGCATCCTGCCCGACGGCACGGAATACGACGCCCCGCTGGAAAACATCATGGAAGGCGACCGGCTGCGGGTGCGCCCTGGTGACGCGGTGCCGGTGGACGGGGTGGTGATCGAGGGACGGTCCTCCTTGGACGAAAGCATGCTGACCGGCGAGTCGATGCCGGTGGAAAAGGGTCCGGGCGATGCGGTGACCGGGGCCACGATCAACAAGAACGGCTCTTTGGTGATCGAGGCGGGCAAGGTCGGTGCCGATACTGTGCTGGCGCAGATCGTAGCCATGGTGTCGAATGCGCGGCGGTCGCGCGCGCCAATCCAAGGTATGGCTGACCGGGTTTCGGCAGTCTTTGTGCCGACTGTGGTCAGCACCTCGATCTTTGCCTTTGTGATGTGGATGATTTTCGGGCCCGAACCCGCGCTGGTTTATGCCATCGCCTCCGCCGTTTCGGTGTTGATCATCGCCTGCCCCTGTGCGCTTGGTCTTGCCACCCCGATTTCCATCACCACAGCGGCCGGGCGTGGGGCGCAAGCGGGCGTTTTGATCAAGGATGCCGAGGCGCTGGAACGCATGGCTGGCGTCGATACCCTGATCGTCGACAAGACGGGCACCCTGACCATGGGTAAGCCAAAGCTGACCGATACTGTCGCCCTTGGCGATATTGCCGAGGCTGAGATACTTTCGCTGGCCGCAGCGCTTGAGCGTGGCTCGGAACATCCCCTTGCCGAAGCCATTGTCGAGGGGGCCGAGGCGCTGGGTGCAGTACGGCAAGAGGCTGCGGATTTTGAGGCGGTCACAGGGAAGGGCGTGCGCGGCAAAGTTGGCGGACGCGCCGTAGCCCTCGGCAATACGGCGATGATGCAGGAAATGGGCTTGGATACGACACAGGCGGAAGAACAAGCAGATGCACTGCGGGCAATGGGCAAAACGGCGATGTTCGTTGCGGTCGAAGGAAATCTTGCCGGGATTGTGGCAGTGGCCGACCCGATAAAGGACAGCACCGCACAAGCGATCAAGGAACTTCATGCGCAAGGGCTGCGGGTCATCATGGCGACCGGCGACAATGAGCGCACGGCACAAGCGGTGGCGGCAACGCTGGACATCGACGAGGTGCGGGCGGGCGTTCTGCCGGAAGACAAGAAGAAGTTGATCGACGAACTGCGCAAGCAAGACCACAAGATCGCAATGGCGGGCGACGGGGTGAATGACGCCCCTGCGCTGGCCGCCGCCGATGTCGGTATCGCCATGGGCACGGGTGCCGATGTGGCGATGGAGAGTGCGGGCATCACCCTGCTGGGCGGCGATCTGATGGGCATCGTCCGGGCCCGAAAACTGGCCCGCGCCACGTTGCGCAATATCAAGCAAAACCTGTTCTTCGCCTTCGCCTACAACGCCGTCGGCGTGCCGATCGCGGCCGGGCTGCTTTATCCCGTCACCGGGTTGCTGCTGTCGCCGATGATTGCAGCTGCGGCGATGAGCCTGTCGTCGGTGTCGGTAATCACCAACGCGTTGCGGTTGCGACGGGTGAAACTTTGAGCCTAGAGCAGCGCCGACTGGCCGGAAAGCTGGTTAAAGTCGTCACTGTCGCGATCATGCACAAGCGTCCCGAAACCGCCATCGCTTTGGTCAAGGCTGTCCGCATTTGGGCCAGAGATGGCCCTGCGCTTACGGGTACTCAATATCGGGTAGGGTGTTTAGGAAGCAACAACCGCAGATGCCCCTAATGAAGGCATGGGTAACTTGTTCGTTTCAATGCAAATTCCCTCTTGAATGGCAGTTCTGGGCTGCGGAGAGCAGTTATTCACGGTAATGAGCAACAACGCTCGTTCAGCGCACAAAGTCGCCCTTGATCCCTTTGCTATGGCTTTGGGCTAGGCCCGGCGTGATTTGCTGACGAATCCAGATGCTTTTTGCGTCCGTCCACCTCTGCTATCATATCGTCAAATTAGACAGGACAGATATGTCACTTCTTCAAATAGCGTCGTTGTTGATCGTGCTTGCCGGGGCGTTCGGTGCCATAAACTATCTATTCTTGCGCCTTCCGTCCGCGATCGGCATTCTAATTGTGGCGCTTCTTGCCTCGATTGCAGTGATAGCCACTGACGCGGTCTTCCCGTCATTGACACTTGAGGAACAGATCCGCGCGCAGGTGTTGGAAGTCGATTTTTCCGACTCGCTGTTGGAGGGGATGCTGGGCCTGTTGCTTTTTGCCGGGGCGTTGCACGTCAAGCTGTCCGACCTGCGCCGAGACTGGATCGTGATCACCCTGATGGCAACGATCGGGATCGGTCTTTCGACCTTGATCGTTGGTGTCGGCTTCAGCTGGATCACAGGCATGCCTCTGATGATCGCGCTGGTTTTTGGGGCTCTGATTTCACCCACCGATCCGGTGGCAGTTTTGGGCGTGCTACGTGACGCGGATTTGCCAAAGACGCTGGAAACCAAGATCGCCGGGGAGAGCCTTTTCAACGATGGCGTTGGCTATGTGGTTTTCCTGGTGCTTATCGGGATCGCCTTTCCCTCAGGCGACCAACATGGCACGGGCCTTGCCGATGCCGTGATACTTTTTGTGCAGGAGGCCTTCGGTGGGGCACTATTGGGGCTGGCCCTTGGGTGGCTGACCTTCCGGGTGATGCGCCGGATTGATGATTATTCGCTGGAAGTGCTGATCACCCTTGGCCTTGCGTTCGGAGGCTACGAACTTGCAGTGTGGCTTCATGTGTCAGCGCCGATCATGGCCGTCTGCGCAGGGCTTTTGATCGGCGACATCGGCACCAAACACGGAATGTCCGAGGAAACCCGGCGCTATGTCGAGGCTTTCTGGAAAATGGTCGATGAGATCCTGAACGCGGTCTTGTTCCTCATGATTGGGTTCGAGGTTTTCGCAGTGGCGTTCGACGTCGGTTTGTTGATCTCGGGCTTTTTGGCAATCGGCCTTGCACTCCTAGCCCGGCTTTCATCGGTTGCGGTCCCGGTGCTGATGTTGAAACCGTTTCGGACCTTCAGCAAAGGCGTGATCCCGATTATGACTTGGGGCGGACTCAAGGGGGGTATTTCTGTTGCGCTGGCGCTGTCGCTGCCTAACGGAGAATGGAAGCCCACGATCCTTACCGCCACCTATATGGTGGTTGTCTTCTCTATCATCGTGCAGGGGCTGACGGTGGCATGGTTGGCCGAGCGCGTAAGCCGCCAACCGGAATTGCCACAAGATTGAGACTGGTTCGCGTACTGCCCGCTCTCGCCGATGCGGTCAGGCATTTTGAAATTCATTTTGCGATAGAAGCGTCGGCTTTCAGTTCTGATCGAACCCAAATGATACACCCATCGAAAGACTATAGACACCGTCGGACTTGCTTTGCATACGCGACACC
>RCMY010005511.1_pt1 | contig 10732 bp, 11 predicted proteins | sample 2041341 | NCBI WGS metagenome assembly RCMY01 (sample SAMN09708234, study PRJNA481090) | Marine sediment metagenome, whole genome shotgun sequencing project.
TGTTGCAACCGTATCAAGAGAAGAGGAACATGACGTTTTTCTGGAGAAACTCTTTGACGTCATGCAGCCAGAGGTGTCCCAGGCTGGTTCGTCCGCAGATAATTTTCGCCGTGATGCCTGTTCTGGCCTGGGTGATCTCGATATTTTCCGCGTCGATACTCGCTCGTAAGACGACAGATTGTTTGTTGTCGGCTGTAACCTCGGTGGCGTCTGCAATCTCGATCAACTCGCCGGCATTTCGCCTGTCGGGCGCAATTTCGCAACCCAGGCCGGTCTCCGAATTGTATCGTGACGGGATCAGTTCCTGATCACCGACACGGGTACCCAGCTGATGAGCACAACGCCGCATCAGTTGGGCTGATGCCTTCCACCGCCACGAAGAACGAGTCGTTTGTCGTCGTGGATGCCTCACGGGTGGGTGGACGGCTACAACGTTTGGTGGCCGAAAAGTTCCCAGAGACGGACGTGACCACTGGGCCAGGCCCTTTAAGAAACCGAGCCTCCAGTGGTGAAACGGTCGACTTCCTTGGTCGGGCCTGCCACGACCAGCAGGTCACGCTTGCTGATCTTTGTCTCAGCGGTGGCGTGGGTGAAGCTCTTGCCCGGCGGCTTCACCGACACGACCGTGACGCCGTGCTTCTGTCTGATGGCGGCTTCGGCCAGGGTCAATCCCACGAGGCTGGCTGGAGCTTCGAGTTCGGCGATCACGAAGTCATCGTCGAGAGCGAAGTAGTCGACAACGGCACCAGTGACCGCGTGAGCGACGCGCTCGCCCATCTGAGTCTCGGGGAACACCACGTGGTGAGCGCCGACCCGCTCGAGGATGCGGCCGTGCTCTGACGTGATCGCCTTGGCCCAGACGTTCGGGACGCCGACGTCGACGAGGGCGGCGGTGGTCAGGATGCTGGCCTCGACGCCAGTACCGATCGCAACGACCGCAGCGTCGAAATGCTCGATACCGAGCTGGCGGAGCGCATTTTGGTTGGAGCCATCCGCTTGGCGGACCGAAGGGAGGATCTCGGCGAACTCGTTCACCCGATTCAGGTCAGTGTCGATGGCAAGCACGTCGACCCCAAGGCCCACCAGTGTTTCCGCGAGGGCGCTGCCAAACCGGCCGAGCCCGACGACGAAGACGGAGTCGGCCGAGCGGTGATCAGAGCCCTGGTCCAGAGGGGTGAACCAGTCACGGAAGCGATCGATGTAGGTCATGGGGAACTCCAAGTTACAGAGAGAGCGAGCTGGGTCAGTGACGGAAGGAGCGAGCAAGCAACGTGTTCAGCCGACGATCAGATCGCCGTCGGGATGATGGTATGCCCGGGTCTCGGGGCGGAGCAGAACGGCGGTCCCGAACGTGATCGGGCCGACGCGGCCGATGAACATGAGCGCCACGATCACTAGGCGGGACAGGTCGTTGAGCACCTCGGTGACACCGGTGCTGAGACCGGCGGTGCCGAAGGCGGACGCCGCTTCGAACAGCAGCTCCCCGATGTCGATGTCTGGCTCGAAGACAGTGAGAAGGAACGTGGCGGTCCCCACGGTGCCGAGGGCGGCGACAAGGAGGGCAAGCGCTTCTCTCTGCAAGGAAACCGGGATGTTGCGGCCGTGGATGGTGACGGCGCTGTCTCGACGGAACTCTGCAAGGGTCGATCGAACAACGACGGCGATGGTCGATGTCTTGATGCCTCCACCGGTGGAGGCACTGCTGGCACCGATCACCATGAGGGGGACGAGAACCAGCCAGCTGGCCTCCTGCAGCGATCCGATGTCGACGGTGTTGAAACCAGCGGTGCGCGCCGTCGCCGATTGGAAGAAGGCAGCAAGGATCCGATCACCAGGGCTGAGTGTCCCGATGGTTTCGTCGTTGGTCCATTCGATCATGGCGATCAGTACGGTCCCGGCCACGAGCAACAGGCCCGTGGTCGAGAGCGTGATCTTGGTCTGCAGCGACCACCGCTTCGGCTGGCGGGCCCTCCTCCCCAGCTCGAACACCACAGGGAAGCCGATTCCGCCAAGGATGAACGCCCCCGCAATCACGAGCGACACGAACCAATCATCGACGTAACGAACCAGACCGCCCTCGAAGATCGAGAAGCCAGCGTTGTTGAAAGCGGAGACCGAATGGAATATGCCGAGGTGGAGGGCCCGCGGGAAGCTCGTCCCCTCCTCGGTCGCGAAACGGATGGTCAGGAGCACGGCGACCACGAGTTCGGCGGCAAGCACGAACCGAACGAGATCTCGGATGAGGCTGCGAAGGATGCCGAGGTCGTCGAAGCCGATTTCCGCTGCTGCCCTGGCCGCCGAGCCCGTGCGCAGTCGACGGTTCATCGAGATGCCCACGAAGCCTGCCAACGTCATGATGCCGAGCCCACCGATCTGGATGAGCGCCAAAATTACAGACTCGCCGAACGTCGACCACACGGTTCCGGTATCGACAACGACCAGTCCAGTGACGGTCACGGCGGAGGTCGCCGTGAAGACGGCATCGCTGAAGCTGACGGCATCAGCGTCGTGGCTGATCGGCAGCCACAGCAGGACGGAGCCGAGCAAGATCAGCGCGCTGAAGGCGCCGATCACCACGGCGCTGGGTGTCGCGAAGCGGGCCGAGAAAGGCCGCCTCACCGAGGCTGACCGTCGACGTTTGCTTCATAGTCGATAGCCCACAGATTGCGGCTGGTCTGCCAGAGCAGGATCGTCAGAGCAATCGCATTCAGGCCGAGGATCACGGGGACACCCCACCAGAAAATGTCGGTGCCGACGATGGCAACGAAGGTGTTCAGCGCGATGTACCCAATGCGGATCTCGGTCGGCCCGATGCCGTAGTAGGCGATTTGGAACTGGTTGGTGGCGGCGAAGCTCAGGAACGACGTGGCCATCATTGAACAGGTGATCAGCAGCAGGAGGTAAAAGAGGATCTCCGTGCCCTCGGGGGCAAGGAAGGAGTAGCCGATCACGATGCTGCCGGCGAAGCCCAGATCGAGGATGTGGTCCATGAAGAAGCCCCACTTCACCAATCCCTGTTTGCGGTACTTGCCGAGCGAGCCGTCGAACGAGTCGGTCAGCCATTGTCCGAAGACCATGACCGACATCGCGTGCATCCAGCGAAGGTCATCCTTGGCCAGCCAACCGAACAGGATCGTGCCGGCTGACCACAGCAGAGTGATCATCGTGAGGTGGTGGCTCATGATCGGCTTGGGGACCTTGGGGATGCCCCAATCGATGAAGCGGCGCTCGAGCGGGCCGAGCAACGACGTGCCCTTCTTCTTGTCGCCGGCAAATGCGGGTGGTGGATTCTCGGTCATCGGAGTCCTCGGATCGACGAGACAACAGCGTGCTGGACGAGCACACGGACGTGCGCTGGATCGGCATCGACGGTTCCCGTGGCTGCAACCACCAGCGCATCTCCATCGGCGGATGTATGTGCTGGTTGGAGGGCTCGGGCGAAACCGTCATGGCCGCTCTGAGCAGCCAGATGGCAGTCGCCTTTGTCGAGTCTGGCGTTCGTGGCCACGACACCGATCGTGGTGTTGCCGAAGTCGGCTTCGCCGGGCGCCCATCGAGGACCTGGGTCAGCGGTCGTGGTGCCATCATCGATCCAGCCCAGAGCATTCACCGCTATCAGGGCGCTGACCACGATGTCCCCGCTACGGATCGTGGCCGAGCCGAGGCCTCCCGGCGTGGTGGTGTCTGGCCCTCCCCACTTGCCAACCGTTGCCCCGGTGCCGGCACCGACGAGGCCGACCTCATGCCGTCCGTCCGCTGCGGCAGCAGCTGCCTCTGCTCCGTGTGCAGCGGTGGGCCTGATGGTTCCGTCACCGACGGTGAGGTCATAGAGGCTCATGCCGATGACGATGGGCACCGGGCCAGCCTTGGTCGGAAAGCCACGGCCCTGTTGCTCCAGCCAACCCATGACACCGTCACCGGCGGCAAGGCCAAAGGCTGAACCGCCGGAGAGAACAACGGCATCGATGGTGGACACGAGCCGCTGCGGATCGAGCAGCGCAAATTCTCGCGTGGCAGGGGCGCCGCCGCGAATCTCACCAGAGGCCACGGTGCCTTCAGGCAGTAGGACGACCGTGCAACCAGTCTGGGCATCGGTGTGGGTCCAGTGCCCCACTCGAACGCCAGGCACGTCTGTCAACATACGGCGATGCTACGGCTCCGCTAGCGGGGAGGCGACGATGGCTGTGATGCGCGAGTCGTAGTCAGCGATCACCAACGGCCAGGAGAAACGCTGCATTGCGTTGGCGAGGCCGGCCGCTGCCGCACGGTGTTCCGGCAGAGTCATCACGACGTCAGCCATGCGGGTGCCGAACGTGCCCACTGGGTAGAGCGACGCTTCATGAAGGGCTGAGGGAATCAACTCGGGGTAGCTGAGGGCATCGGGGAGGACGGGAACGCAACCGGCCATCAGCGCTTCGACCACGGCAATACCGAAGAACTCGTGCTCGGCGCAGCTGACCACGATGTCTGCGGCGAAGAGCCAGCGCTCGTACTCGGCTCGCTCGAACGGTCCGCACGCAACGAGCCGGTCAGCGTGCTCTTGCACGATGTCGGCTCGCACCGACGAGCCCTGCGGATCCTCGCCGGCCAGGATCAGGCGGAAGTCGAGTCCGGCATCGGCCAGCTTGCGGAGGGCACGGTGGAAGACTTCCGGGGCCTTGTCTGGCTCCCAGCGGTGGGGCCAGAGAATCGTGGGCGGCCCTCCGCTGCTTCTCCGCGTCCCGACAGGGAACTCGACGCCGACGGGCACGACGTGGAATCCCTCAACGACCTTGTCGACGGGAAGCGGCTCGGGGTGCGCTGCTGCCCAGGCAGGGAGGGCCTCGACGACGGCGTCGCGATGGAACGCCGAGTTGAACCAGACCTGGTCCGATGCTCGCCACGATTCCCAGTTTCGAAGCGTGGCCTCAGGATCAGCGCTGCCCGTGGCGGTTGGGTAGAGCAGCTGCGATTCGTGCATGTAGGTGACGACAGGGAGCTGGGACTCTGGCCGCAGGTGGCCGAGCAGAGCAGCGACGTCGACGAGGCCGCTCACGAGCAGAAAGTCCGGTGGTCCGTTCTCGGCCACCTCTGCTGCGATGGCCTCGGCGAGCGGCGCCGCTCCGGCGCGTAGGCGCCAACGCCAGAGCGTCGGGGCGAGGCCGACGATGGTGATGTCGTGGGAGCTGTGGCTGGCGAGGCCCTCAGCCCACGCTCGATGCGAACCACCGAACCACGGTTCGGCCAAGATCACGCGAGCACTCGACGTGGCGACAGAGGCCACGGGCGTCAGCTCCGGCCTGGTCGAACAGCAGCCCTCGCCAGGAGGCCGCGCAACATCGCGTTGACCTCGTCTGGCCGTTCCAACATCAGCTGGTGGCCGGCATCGGGGACGATGGTGATCGTGGCATCTGTGAGCGCTTTCTCCAGGCGACGACTCTCCCGCACTGGAGTCAGCGGGTCGCGGCTGCCAACGATGATTGCGGCCGGGAGATCACACGCCGACAGGGCATCGAGAACGTCATGAGCGAGGATCGATGGTGCGGACTCGAGGAACCGGTCGACTTCTAGTGATTCGAAGGCGGCTGCCGTTTCCCTGACGTCACGTGGATCGGGTCGCTTCCCAAAGGTCGAGCGGACGAGGACCTGGCCGAGGTCGTTGTCTGGAATCGACGCCAGTCGCCCCACCACACCGGGAAAACGAGCGGCGAAGGACTGGACCGGGGCGGCCAAGTTCTGTAGCAGTCCGTTGGCCAGCCCAACGGGGCTCCGGCCGGCCGTCGAGATGAACCCGATGCCGGCAACGCGAGCCTGAAGCGATTCGTGATCGAGAGCGTGGGGATCGAGGTAGTGGTCGGCAAGGAAACGCCCGAGCACCATGCCACCCATCGAGTGTCCGGCGATGACGGCACCTTCGAGGTCGAGGGTCTCGAGGAGCAATGCCAGGTCGTTTGCATTGGCTTCGATCGAGGAACCATCGGTGCCGGGGTCGGACAGACCGTGGCCGCGAAGGTCGACGGCAATGACTCGTGCCTCGTCGGCCAGCTCCCACTGTCGGTGCCAGACATCAGCGCGCAATGTGATGCCGTGCAACAAGATCAGAGGTGGGCCCTCTCCCGCCTCGACACCGCGTATGACACCACCGTCTGGCGTGGGGATTTCGATGTCGACCGAGAGTTCGGGGCGTGGTGTTGCGTGGGACCCGGTGTCGTCCCGAAGCGACCGCGTCGCGAGCTGCTCGGCCGCCAGACCGACCAGCAGACCAGCTCCAAGCGAGAGCCAATTCATGAGGTGGCCCTCATGGCCGAACCCTGCGATTGATGTATTTGCGGGCGACCCGGCCGCCACCCGACCAGAGACCAATCATGGCCGAACCCTGCGATTGATGTATTTGCGGGCGACCCGGTCGGTGATGCCGCATGTGATCTCGTAGTTGATGGTGTCGAGCGCCGCAGCGAGGTCATCAGCGGTCACGGTTTCGCCATCTTGCTCGCCGATGAGCACCACTTCGTCACCCGGCTCGATGGGGTCGTCACCACAGTCGACAACCATCTGGTCCATCGTGACCACGCCGAGGATGCGCCGCTTCTTACCGCCGATGAGCACGAGTGGCGGGCCCGCCCACAGCGCCCGCCGGTAGCCGTCGGCATAGCCAACGGGGACGGTCACAGCGGTGGTCGCCTCGGCCACCTCCGTTCGCTGCCCATAGCTGACGCGGTCACCTGACTCGAGCCGCTTCACGAAGCTGACCGAGCTCGTCCAACGGAGGGCAGGTTGCAGGTCGAGAACACCGGAAAGCGCTGGGCTCGGTGGCATGCCGTAGAGCGAGATTCCGCAGCGGATCACGTCACGATGGGCTCGGGGCCAGGCATGAACCGCTCCCGAGTTGGCTGCGTGCGTGCGGGGGATTTCAATGCCTGCTGCCTGAATGCTGGCGAGGACGACGTCGAAGCGGTCGAGCTGTTCGTCGTTGAACACCTCGTCCGGTACATCGGCCATCGCGAGATGGGTCCACACCGACGAGAGTGCGAGCATCGGAGCGCCGACGATCTGCTCGGCCCTCGCCACGGCGTCGATTGGGGCCGCACCGACCCGGTGCATGCCAGTGTCGATCTTGAGGTGGACCGAAAGGCCCGTGCCCTTTGGGGCAGTCGGAGCGGCAGCTGCTGCCATGTCGATGCCGGCTTCGGTATAGACGGTTGCCTGGAGGTCGTAGTCGGCCACGTCGATCCACTCGCGAGGCTCAGGCTCGGAGAGCACCCAGATCGGCGCCTCGAGACCGGCACTACGTAGCCGGCACCCCTCCACCACACGAGCCACCGCAAGGATGGTCGCCCCCGCCGTGACGGCAGCGTGAGCGGCAGCGACTTCGCCGTGCCCGTAGCCGTTGGCCTTGACGACGGCACACAACTCAGCGCCGGGGGCAGCGGCCTGAAGGACCTTCGCATTGTGGCGAATGGCGGCCAGGTCAATCGTTGCTGTGGAACGGCTCACTGCGTGAAGGGTAGGACGTTCCGCTCACGAGACGGCGGGGTGCTGGTGGTCTAGCTTGGCCGCTGTGAGTCTCTCCACTGGCGACGATGTGTTGGCAGCCGCTGTCGACCAACGGTCGAGCGAGCTTCGCTCGCCTGCGCTGGTCATGCAGCCGACCTCGCTCGGCGCCGCTCGACTCACCAAGCACAGCTTCAGCCGATCGATGCTGCGCCAGGCCTCCCGCAAGGGCTGGAAGGGCCGGCGCGTGGCCTTCGAGATGGACCCGCTCGGTCAGGGCGAGGTGGTTTATGAGATCAACACCGGCGAGACCAAGACTGGCGGGCAGGTCCTGACCTTTGTCGGCTTCACGCAGGTCATCGACGAGAGCCAGCACACCGATCGGGTGATCGGCGGGGCATGGGAAATCACAGGTGCGCTGGTCGACGGGCCCGTCGATGCCGCCTTGATGGAAGAGCTGAGGGCGAACGTGCCAAGTCAGGAGCGCGGCCGCTTCGGGGCGAACGTGCTGGTCCTCACAAGGGGAAATCGCAGCGTTCGTTTCTTCGAGAGCATCATTGATCGACTTGCTGACGGCTCCCAACCCGACCCTGACGAGGTCGCCGACGCCGGCTACCTCATGCGGAGCACAGCGTTCTACGGCAACGGCAAGTTCGGGATGCGTTCGTTCGATGGCTACGCCGCAGATCATCCCGTTGCTGTCCCCTACCGGGCTCAGATGCTGTGCGCCTGGCTCTATCGCGAGCTCAGCTACGACGTGATCGAGCATTGCGCGCTCATCAAAGGCGGCGACAAGGCGGTCGGCTTCGACGAGGAGTGGCGCCGCTACTTCGGCTTGGGAAATGCCACCGGCCTCGGGCTGGTCCCGTATGCGATGAAGCATCCTCGGGTGGTGAACGCTTGGATCATGATTCGTGAGTTGGCGCTCGCCGATGTGCGGGCGATGCCGGGCAGCCCTCCTCGTGTGGCTGCCTTGCGAGCGTGGATCGAACGCACGCGCCAGCACTTCGCGTCGGCATCGACCGATGATGCCGGCCCCTTTTTGTCACCTCGCGAGATCGAGGCCGTGGCCAGCGACGTGAGCTTCGCTCTCGATGCGTGCACGAGCGATCGCCCGTTCGACGAGCTCTATCGCTGGGCTGAACAGCAGGACGCGGAGTGCATGGAGTTGGTGGTCTCTCTCCTGATCGAACTGCACGAGGCTGACGATGCCGAGATCGACCGTCTGCTCGTCGCCGACGAGACTTCGGTGGTCGACGTGCCAGACACCGTTGCCGAGGCCCTGGCGCTGCTTCGCCAACGATTCGACTGGTTGGGCGACCTCGGTCTGGATGGGCCCGCTGCCGATCATTTCTGGTGGGTCCTCAGCGACAACAACGAGGAACCCCGCCGAGTACCGCGACGTGCGCTGACGCCCGAGGGTCGAGACCTCACCGTCGATGTGGCGCTGCGAATGCGACGATACGAGATCGCTCTCGAAGCCTTCGCAGCAGGGGGCGAGCCGATCGAGGCCTTCCACGTTCAGCATCCCGAACATCGCTTCGCTCACCATCGACTGATCACGAGCGATCGGCGCTACGGCGAGCCCAGGGACAACGTGTGTGATCGGGACCACTTGCCGCTGCAGCTGCAGCGGTTCCAGCTGGCGATGTACGGGATGGACAACTTCAAACCAAAGTCGACCGATTGGCTGCGAGTCACCCTGTTCCAGGGAGCCCCTCGCCTTGCCGACCTTGCTGATGGAATAGCTCGAGACGGGTCGGCACACGAAGCGTTCACCAACGAAGCATTCACGGACAACTGGGTTCTCCCACCGCGACCGGGACAGCAAGCAGGAGCACAGACATGATCATCGATGGCTTGCAGATCAACGATTGGTCGCGACCGATCGTTGAAGAAGTTCGGTCGGGTGGCGTGAATGTGGTGCACGCCACGGTCGGCGTGTGGGAGGACCTCGCTGGAGCGATGACTCGCATCGGAGCATTCCGCCACTTCGCTCGTTCGAACAATGATGTCATCCGCATCGTCACGAGCGTCGACGAGATGCAGCGGGCCGAGGCCGACGGGGTGCTCGGCGTGGTGCTGGGGTTCCAGAACTCGACGATGCTCGGCGACGACCCCGAGATGGCCCAGATGTTCGCCGATGTCGGCGTCCGGGTCGTGCAACTCACCTACAACATTGCGAACCATCTGGGCTCGAGTTGCTGGGAGCCCAACGATGCGGGGCTCACCCGAATGGGACACCGCATGGTGGCAGCGCTCAATGAAGCTGGTGTCTTGATCGACATCTCACATGTTGGGACCAACACCGGACGCGAGGCCGCTGAGGTCAGCACCAAGCCGATTGCGGTGACTCACGGCAATCCGCGGTCGTTCTGCGACTCGATGCGAAACAAGACCGACGATGTGATCGATGCCGTGGCAGCTGGCGGCGGCATCATCGGCTGCACGCTCTATCCGCTGTTCATGGGAGGGGCCGACGTCACCCGCCTCGAGTACTGCCAGATGCTGGCCGACCTCGCAGAGCGGATCGGCGTCGACCATGTCGCTATTGGTTCCGATGCCGTGCTCGGTTGGCAGAGCGATGCACTTGGGTGGATGCGCAGCGGGAGATGGGATCGGCCAACCGGGCCGGAGGAAGTCCCGGACTTCCCGCCATGGCCCGCCTGGTTTGACGGCCCGAAGGATTTCCCCTCGCTGGGCGAAGGGCTCGACGAGGTGGGCTTCTCTCCCACGGAACGAGATGCCGTCTTGGGCAACAACTGGCTGCGAGTGTTCGGAACGGTCTTCACTTGATTCGACACGACGATGGGTGAGCGAGATGTCTCCCCCGTGGTCGTGGCGCCGCGCGAGCTGACCGACCTGGTGTATCGATGCGCGCGAACCGCCGGCGTCGGTGCCGGTGCTGCTGCCGAACTTGCCATCGAGTGGATGAGTGCGGCGGCAGCGGCAGCAGAGATCGGCCCCTTTGAAGCTGCACGATCGGGGATACCCATCCAACGCGCAGCTTTCGATTGCCTGTGCCGTTCGGCCGAGGCATTCCTGGTTTCCGAGCATCTACTGGATCAGATCGCCGAGTCGTAGGGCCCTGCCTCAGGACTCCAAGACCAGCGAGATATCGGGGCGAAGAGTCTCCGTCGTGCAAAAACGTTTGTTCCGCCACTGATCGCCGGGTCGGCTGTCATACCCCCTGAGTAGTGTTTTGTGTATGGCTTTGGCGGGACTCATCAACACGAATCGGGTAGCTGATCGGGCAGCAGTC
>RCMY010005512.1_pt1 | contig 10732 bp, 9 predicted proteins | sample 2041341 | NCBI WGS metagenome assembly RCMY01 (sample SAMN09708234, study PRJNA481090) | Marine sediment metagenome, whole genome shotgun sequencing project.
GTTAGCAGGTATTCAAGATATCCTACTGATATCTACGCCTGAAGATCTGCCTAATTTTGAAAAGATGCTCGGCGATGGTAGTCAGTTTGGCATCCGTTTGCAGTATGCAGAGCAACCTAGTCCAGATGGTCTGGCTCAAGCTTTCGTGATTGGTGAGGATTTCATCGGTGATGATAATTGCTGCTTAGTCTTAGGTGACAATATATTTTATGGTCAGAGCTTCTCCCAAAAGCTCAAAACCGCGGCAGCACAAGAGCAAGGCGCTACGGTATTTGGCTATCACGTCTCTGATCCTGAGCGTTTCGGTGTAGTAGACTTCGATGACAGTGGCACAGCGCTTAGCATTGAAGAAAAGCCAGCTCAGCCAAAATCTAACTATGCCGTTACGGGTTTATACTTTTACGATAATCGAGTGATTGAGATTGCTAAGTCTCTGAAACCATCTCATCGTGGCGAGCTAGAAATCACTGATATCAATCAGCGCTATTTAGATGATGAACAGCTTCAGGTAGAACTGCTAGGCCGTGGCTTTGCATGGTTAGATACAGGTACTCATGAGTCCTTACTAGAAGCAGGTCATTTTGTCCATACTATCGAGCAGCGTCAGGGTTTGAAGGTCGCTTGCTTAGAAGAGATCGCATGGAATAACAATTGGATATCTAACGACACTCTTGGTGACCAAGCTGAGAAGTTTAAAAAAACAGGTTATGGCCAGTATCTCTTTAATCTGCTTGATGAGGTAAAAAAGTGAAGTTAACGCAAACGATTATCCCTGACGTGGTATTGATTGAGCCAACTGTCTTCGCTGATGAGCGTGGCTGGTTTATGGAAAGTTTTAATGAGCAGCACTTTTATGAAGAGCTGACTAAACTATGTCTACCAGTGCCACGTCCTTTTGTGCAGGATAATCACTCTTGCTCAAATAAAGGGGTGTTGCGTGGATTGCACTATCAAAAAGCTCCCCACGCTCAAGGTAAGCTAGTACGTGTCACTCAAGGTGCTGCATTTGATGTAGCGGTAGATATTCGTAAAGGCTCACCTACTTTTGGTCAGTGGGTTGGTGCAGAGTTGAATAGTGAAAATAAAAACATGCTGTGGATACCTGAGGGCTTTGCCCATGGTTTTGTAGCATTAGAAGATAATACGCATTTTCTTTATAAAACTACAGATTACTATGCCAAAGAATGCGAAAGAGCTATCATATGGGATGATGTAGATTTAGCAATTAATTGGTCTTCTCAAACAGACATCAATGTCAGCCAAAAAGACCAAGAAGCGCTTTCTTTTACCCAAGCAATGCTTGATTCAATATAATATATTTTTATTAAAACTTAATTTTATATATTAATATAAATATACTGTTTGTCTTCTGTAGAGATCTAGATGATAAGTAAAGTAAAATCATTAATTATTCGCATTAAAAAAAATAAAGATGGAAAAGTTTTAGCGAGTAACTTTGGCTATTTAATGCTTTTACAGATTGCAGGCTATATTTTTCCGTTAATTACTATTCCCTATCTTGCACGTATTATTGGTGTTGAGGGTTTTGGGAAAATAGCATTCGCTGCTGCTGTAATAGTATGGTTTCAAACTATTACAGATTGGGGGTTTAACTACACTGCAACGCGTGATGTAGCTCAGAATAGAGATAATCCAGAGAAGGTTTCAGAGATTTTTTCTAATGTGTTATGGGCGAGATTATTTTTAGCAATAGTTTCTTTTCTACTACTACTACTAGCAATATTCTCTGTACCCTATTTTAAAGAAAATCAAGCTATATTGTTGGTTACTTTTTTACTAGTACCAGGTAACGTTTTCTATCCTGAATGGTTTTTTCAGGCCATGGAAAGAATGAAATTCATTACTGTATTCAATTTGATGTCTAAAGCATTATTTACAGCATTAGTTTTTATTTTTATAAAAGAGAAGTCAGACTTTATTCTCCAACCATTATTTATAAGTTTAGGTTATATAGCAAGTGGTTTTTTTTCGATATACTTAATAACAGTAAGATGGAAAGTAAAAATTTATAAACCAAAATGGAAAGATATTTACAGTACTATAAGAAATAGCAAAGATGTATTTATAAATAATATAATGCCAAATCTTTATAATAGTTTAGCTGTTGTTCTTCTAGGTTTTTGGGGTGGAAGCGTCGCGAATGGCATATATGATGCAGGCAGAAAGTTTATAGCAATAACACATTCCTTTATGATAATAGTTGTCAGAGTGACATTCCCTTATCTATCAAGAAAAATAGATAAACATGACTTGTTTGCTAGAGTTTACTTGTCAATTTCTTTAATGTTTTCAATCATTTTGTTTTTTTTATCGCCAATATTAATAAGAATATTTTTTACGGAAGAATTTTACGAAGCAGAGGTAGTATTAAAAATATCATCTATCTCGATTTTCCTTGTAGCTTTAAGTAGGGTTTATGGAACTAATTATCTAATTATAAAAAATTATGATAAAGAGCTACGCAATATAACAGTTGTATGTTCTATAATAGGTTTTGTTATATCTTTGCCATTAGTTTATTACTATAACTATATTGGTGCTGCGTTAACATTAGTTATTACCCAAGCAATTTTAGGATTTAGTATTATGTTCAAAGCACAATTAATAAAAAAATTACCCATAGATAATTAAGAAAGAATTATATGAATTCAGTAATTAAATCTGTTTTAAAGCAAACAAAAGCTTCTGTGTTAACGCGCTATAAGTACTACTCACGCACACAAGCTTTTAAAAAACGTTATAAGAATATTGATGGGTCTCTATTTAATAATACTCTAGATAAAAAAATTATAGAAAGTTATAAAGATAAATGGGGGGTTTTTGGTCTAGAAGTAGAAGTAGATACTTTTTTGCTTTGCTATAATATTTCAGGGAAACTAGATTATAATATAGTCCCTGAGAATATTTTCGCTGCAGTTATTGAGCCCTCTCTTAATAAATATAAAAATAAAGAACTCTCATTCATTTCCATAAAGAATATTTATGAAAAATGGTTTGACTGTAAGGATGTTTTTCCTAAAAGCTATCTTCATAAAGTAGATAACATATTTTACGATAACCAGTTTAATGTTATAAAAAATATTGATGAATTCTTGAATTTTGAGTTATTTAAATATCCACTTATCTGTAAACCTAGTATTGGTACTGCTGGTGGTTTAGGTGTAAAAACTGTTAACAATTTAAACGAAATTAAGGAAAGCTTGAATGCTTATGAAAACTTGGTTTATCAGGAAAAAATAATACAAAACAAGTTAATTGATCGGATTAATCCAGGTATAAGTAGTATCAGAACATGTTTATATAGAACTAGAAGCGGTAAGTTTAAAGTGTTAAATAATAGTATTCGTTTTGGTGTTGCAGGGAGCCTAGATAATGAAACTGCTGGAGGCCTAGTCTGTAATATCGGAAATAACGGTTATCTTAATACTTATGCAGTTAAAAAGTACTGTGAAAAACATAAGATTCATCCTGATAGTAAGGTTTCGTTTTCTGATATTATTATACCGTTTTATGATAATTTATTTCAAGTTGCAGAAATGATTGCAAATGAAATACCGTTGTGTAATCTAGTTAGTTTAGATATGTGTCTAGATATCAATAATAATTGGCGCTGTATAGAAATCAATCTAGCAGAGCAGACTATAAGGTTTGCACAATATGCTGGAGTAGGTTTTTTTGGCGACTACACCGATGAAGTTATAAAAGGAGTTTTAAATGAAAGTAGCCATTCATCCCCGTGAAACTGGTTTTTCTGATTACTGGATTGATTACTGTAATAAAAAAAATATTGATTATAAAGTTGTGAACGCTTTTGATAGTGATGTTATACAACAGCTTCAAGATTGTGATCTGTTTTTATGGCATCATCATCATGCGCACTATAAAGATGTAATAGTGGCAAAAAAAATCCTTTTTGCTTTAGAACATGCAGGCGTGAAGGTATTTCCTGATTTTAAAACAGGTTGGCATTTTGATGATAAGGTAGCACAGAAGTATCTACTTGAAGCTATTGAAGCACCACTGGTTCCGAGTTACGTCTTCTATGATAAAAAGAAAGCAAAAGCATGGGCTAAAAAAAGTACTTATCCAAAAGTATTTAAGTTGAAAGGGGGGTGTGGTGCATCTAATGTCAAGCTAGTCAAAACAGAGAAGAGCGCATTAAAACTTATTAAAAAATCTTTTGGAAAAGGATTTTCACAATTTAATCGCTTTGAACATTTCAATGAACGCCTTAGAAAATATGTAAATGGTAAAAGTAGTACTACTTTTGTTCTAAAGGGAGTTGCACGTTTGTTTATAACAACAGATTTTAATAAGCAACAGCCTTCTGAAAGAGGATATGCATATTTTCAAGACTTTATATCGGATAATAGCTTTGATACCCGTGTAGTTGTAGTTGATGGAAAAAAAGCGGCGGCTGAAAAAAGATTTGTAAGAAAGAATGACTTTCGCGCTTCTGGTAGTGGAGATTTTAGTTATGATGATATTAATATTGAAATAATAAAAATCAGTTTTGAGGTAGCAAAAAATCTTAAACTTCAATCTGTAGCCTTCGATTTTGTATTAGATGAGAATAACAAACCGTTAATTGTAGAAATGAGTTATGGGTTTGGTACCGACGGTATTGCTGGTTCACCAGGTTATTGGGATGACAAGTTAAACTGGTTTGCTGGTGATGTTGCAAGCGAGAGGTGGATAATTGAGAGTTTGCTAAATAAGAATGAAAATATAACTTCTTAATATACATATCAATGTTAATAATTTTTTGCAGTATATAGCTAAACTATATTCATTTAAAGCTGCTTACAGGCTGAAACTAATGTATCGGAAAAAAGTATTGTATTTATCTTACACTGGCCTATTAGAACCACTAGGCCGATCCCAAATTTTGGCTTATCTTTCGCGCTTATCAGATGAGTATCAATTTACTATTGTAAGTTTTGAAAAAGCTAATGATTTTGCTGATTCAAGTAAGGTTAAGGCACTATTAGAAGAATGTGCTTCTTATGATATCGATTGGCAGCCCAAAATTTATCATCATAAACCTAGGTTACTAGCTACGCTATGGGATTTATCGGTTTTACTTAATGCTACTTTCAAATTCTCGCGCTCAGGAAATGTATCATTAGTGCATTGTCGTAGTTATATTCCTGCGATTGCTGCCTTGCTTGTAGGCAATGTAACCAAGGTGCCTTTTGTTTTCGATATGCGTGCATTATGGCTAGATGAGATGATTGACGCTGGACGCTTAGAGCGTGGAAGCATTATTCATAGAGTATTAGTATCGTTAGAAAGAAAACTACTGAAAGATGCAGTGCATGTTGTTAGTCTTACCCAAGTCGCTGTAGACTATTTGCAGGCTCAGCAACCACATTTAAGGAATCAAAGATTTTCTGTGATCACCACTTGCGTTGATTTAAGCAAATTCAAAATTAGAGATATTGAGAGTCCGCTTAAGAAAATGGGTACTATGGGTACAGTAATGAGTGGTTGGTATCATTTGGATTGGTTGTTTCTCACATTACAAACTCAAATGAAAAAAGATAAGAGTGCAATATTTAAGATAGTCACGCGTGATTCGGAACAAAAGCTGCGTCAAATGGCTTCACAGTATGGTATTAGTGACTCAAAACTAGAGATTATAAGCTCTAATTCTAATGATATTGCAGATAATATTGCTGATCTAAAAGCTGGCTTACTTTACTTTACAGCAGGTGTCAGTAAGTTAGGTTCAGCCCCAACACGCATGGGTGAGTTTCTAGCTTGCGGTATTCCCGTCATTGGTAATCGCGGTGTTGGCGATATGGCTGATCTAATTGAACGTTATAAGGTAGGAATAGTTATCGAAGATGGCAGCCAAATATCTATCGATAATGCTTTAGTAAGTCTCGATGAACTTTACGAAGATGATCAATTGAGTAAGCGCTGTCGATATGCTGCGGAAGACTATTTTTCTGCGGATAAAGGTGCTGAAAAATATCGTAGCATTTATAAAGCTATAACTTCACTTCAAAAATAGTAACTATCAATTATTTTAGTAAATATTCTAAGAAGGCTGTAAAGTGAAAATTTTAATTCTAACAAAATATTCTCGACTAGGTGCCAGCTCTCGACTTAGGGCACTTCAATATATACCCTACTTAGAAGATATAGGCTATAACATTACAGTTGAACCTCTTTTTGATGACGTGTATTTAGAAACATTATATAGTTCAAAGACTAGATCGTTTAATAGAACAGCCCTTTTATATCTAAAACGTATTCTATCTTTGCGTAATGCAAAGAACTATGATTTGCTTTGGATAGAAAAGGAGCTGTTACCGTATACACCACCCATTTTAGAAAAGATATTAAATATCTTTAATATCTCTTATGTTGTTGATTTTGATGACGCTATTTTTCATAACTACGACCTATCTGACAATGTTATTATCCGACGCTTTTTATCAAAGAAAATAGACATTGTTATGAAAAACGCTAAATGTGTAACTGCAGGAAGTTCTTATTTAATTGAGAGAGCTAAAACAGCTAACGCTAAAAAGACCAAGTTGATACCGACCGTAATAGATTTAGAGCGATATAAAACTATTGCTCCTTCGCCTAATGAAAGTCATAACAGAACTATCGGCTGGATTGGCTCGCCATATACTCAAAAGTACTTATTACGAATAAAAGATGCTTTAAATGCTATTAATAAAAAGCACTCTATTAATTTATTGCTTGTAGGGGCTACTGATAGTATAGTCAAAGAGTTTCCTAATATTAATGTCACAGTAATTCCGTGGAGTGAGAATACGGAAATAGATTGTATTCAAAAAATGGATATTGGTATTATGCCCTTATTGAATACCCCTTGGGAGTTAGGTAAATGTGGATATAAGCTTATTCAATATATGGCATGTGGAATCCCCTTTGTTGCTAGCTCTATAGGTGAAAATATCAATATTCAGCGAGAGAGCAATGGTGGATACCTTGCGTCAACACAGCAAGAATGGATAGACAGCTTAGACTTATTATTAACTTCAGCATCAAAAAGAGATACCATTGGAAAAGCTGGTCGCCATGCTGTAGAAAAGGTATATTCTCTACAAGCACAATTAGATGAGCTAACTGAAGTTTTAGAAAATATATGATAAGAACCATACTTTAAATGTATTCTAATGATATCTCTTTTATTTTAAACCAATAAAAAATTCAATATCCACCCATTCTTGATTTTGTGAAAGACTATGTACTGAAGTGGTTAGCATATAAATCAATCGGTTAGAGATGTGCTTTGACCTATCCGTTTATATGCTAATATTTCTAATTAAATGATAAAATCTCTCGATAGTTGGGCACTCTGTTTAGTTTTCTAAGTCTTTATTACTTATTCTTGTTAGTATATCCAAGAGATTTTAAAAGTTTATTATGAGAAATACATTTTAGAATTACTTTCATTTAGAACTTAGACAAAAGGTAATGTTAGATAATTTAAACAGTCCATATCATCAACAGCATTACCTACATGGTGCAATAATATTTCAAGCGTGGCATCAATATGATTAAGATTATGATTAATAAGAATAAGGCCCAATCATTTCTGCTGTATCTGGTTTTAATGATCCCTACTATCATGGCTTATTTATTTATCTTCATTGCCTCTATGAATTATTCTAAAGATAGGTACAACTATTTAAGGGTGATGGATGTTAATGTTGTCCAAAGAGTAGAGCCTTTAATTTTATTAATTGCAAGGTTTTTAAACTTCTTCCTTGAGGGTTATTATGTATTTAAACTAATCATCCTTCAACTGTTCTTCTTCTTAGTATTTCTCACCGCGCTATATAAATATTTTAATCCAAACAACTTGGATAGACTCACTAGATGCTTACTTGCTTTAATGTTATTATTGCTTGTGAATGCTGTTGTTTTTGGTGTTCAATTAAGAATGGGCTATGCAAGCTTTATTTTCATATACTTAATTGTAACTCTGAAAAATTTCAATATTAAATCTAGCATTCTCTTTGTTTTACCACTATTAATGCACTATGGGACATCATTGCCTATTTTAATATATTTCTATATGTATATATTTAATATTAATAATAGAAAAAAGTTCATAATACATACTTTGGTTCTATTTATACCTTTTACTGTTGTTTTTCTGAATATTGATCAATTATTTAATCTGCTAGGTGTTGCAAATTATTATTATATATATATTAGCGGAGAAGGTTTTGAACAAAGAGCTTTACCTTATACTGTTTTATTTTACATGTTAAACGCCTGTTATTTAATAGTTTTCCATAAATATATGCCGAAAGATAAGTATTACTGGCTTTCACTCTCAGGGTTATGGTTAGTGTATATTGGTCTTGTTCTTAAATTTATTTTGGCATTTAAAATGCTAATTCCAATATCTATAATTTCAATTATGTATATGGCTAAACACTTGCCGTCACAAAAAACAAATACAATGATATATTTAATAGGTGTATATATACTTTCAATTTTAGGGTTTAGTTATCTAGCTTTCACTACTAATTTAACATACCTATTTCTTTAGGATTAAGAAAAGTTATTTAAGCACTCTTAAAAAATATAGTTTAAAAATTCAATCTTCTATTAAATCTACATAATATTTTTTTAACATAAACTAACGCAAGTGTCAACTGCAAAATAAATCGATGTGTTCATAGTATCTATAGATGTAGCAACGAAAACACTTAATTTTAGTGGTAAATATAATCATTATCATCAATATCAACATCAACATCATCTCTAAGATATACGTATGTCTCAAGCTTGATCAAAAAATAATAGTTTATGAGTCCTTTATGAAATTTCTAATAATAGCCAGCTATCCAGCCTCTGTTTTTAAATTCCGAGGCGCACTTATTGCAGCAATACAAAATGTTGAATTTGAGATTCATATAGCTGCACCTGAATTTAATGACTATCCAGAAGAGCGTGATCAGCTAGAAGCATTGGGGTATGTCGTCCACGATATTCCTATGCAACGTACAGGAACTAATTCTGTGGTAGATGCCCAGACATTGTTAGCTTTATATAGCTTGATGAGAGAGATTAAACCGGACTATATGATAGGTTATACTATTAAGCCTGTTATTTATGGCTCATTAGCTGCCAAACTAGCTCGCGTTCCACACCGTTTTGCTTTGATTACAGGCTTAGGTTATGCCTTTCAAGGTGCAGATGAACAAGGTTATAAGAAGTCTAACCTTCAGAAGGTTATGCACAAGCTCTATTCAGTAGCGCTAACATCGACTCATAAAGTATTTTTTCAGAATCCCGATGATGAAGCCTTATTTAAATCTATGGGTATCTTAAAGCCTACGGCAGCGACTAAAGTTGTGAGTGGTTCAGGTGTAGATACCTCTGAATATAGCGTACAGGATTTTCCTATTGACGATGACAAGCCGCTTCCTAAGTTCTTACTAATTGCGCGATTATTAGGAGATAAAGGTGTGCGTGAGTATGCCCAAGCGGCTCGTATTATCAAAGCCAAATACCCACAAGCACAGTTTGATTTGGTAGGTTGGATCGATGATAACCCTGATGCTATTGAACAGCAAGAGCTAGACCGTTGGATCGATGAAGGCGTTGTCAATTTTTGGGGTAAGCTGAGCGATGTAAAGCCTGCTATTGCAGCGAGTTCTATCTATGTATTGCCTTCTTATCGAGAGGGCACGCCTCGTACCGTCTTAGAAGCGATGGCAATGGGACGGCCCATTATTACTACTGATGCGCCCGGATGTCGTGAGACTGTTGTCGATGGATATAATGGCTATCTCGTTCCCGTTAAAGCAGTAGAAGAATTGGCTGATGCGATGGAACGTTTTATCGTTACTCCAGAGCTTATTGAACAAATGGGTACGGCTTCACGACAATTTGTAGAAGAAAAGTTTGATGTGCATACCGTCAACCAAGTTATGCTAAAAGAAATGGATATTTTATGATAAAGAGACTCTTCGACATTACCGCCGCAACTTCCGCCTTAGCTGTACTCTCTCCGGTATACGCTATTACTGCCTATAAGATTAGTAAGAATCTAGGATCACCAGTATTGTTCCGTCAGACGCGTCCCGGACTAGAAGGCAAGCCGTTTGAGATGATTAAATTTCGCACCATGAAAGACGCTACAGACAAGCAGGGCAAACCACTACCGGATAGTGAGCGCCTGACTGATTTTGGTAAAGCACTGCGTAATAGTAGTCTTGATGAATTGCCAGAACTATGGAATGTAATCAAGGGCGATATGAGTTTAGTCGGACCGCGTCCGCTATTGATGGAGTATTTGCCACTGTATAATGATGAGCAGAATCGTCGTCATAATGTGCGCCCTGGCATTACCGGTTATGCTCAAGTCAATGGTCGCAATGCCATCGGTTGGGACAAGAAGTTTGAGCTAGACATTTGGTATGTGGACAATCAATCGCTTTGGTTAGACATCAAAATATTAGTTAAAACAGTAAAAAAAGTACTAGTTAAAGACGATATCAGTGCTGATGGCGAAGCGACTATGAGTAAATTTACAGGTAGTGATAATCAATTAAAAACTAGCTATGAATGAGCTATTTGCCGTTTATGGCGCTTCAGGCTGTGGTCGTAGCTTAATGCCAGTAGCGGTTGAACAGTTACAGCAACTCTATGGTGAGAGTTATGATCCCAATCAGCTGGTCTTTATAGATGATGCGTTAGAGACTGA
>RCMY010005513.1_pt1 | contig 10732 bp, 10 predicted proteins | sample 2041341 | NCBI WGS metagenome assembly RCMY01 (sample SAMN09708234, study PRJNA481090) | Marine sediment metagenome, whole genome shotgun sequencing project.
TTTTTATTATTTATTTTACTATTACATATGTAGCATATAATATAATAAATGATGCCAACGTTCCATATATTACTTTTATAGAAGGCCTATATCCAAATGCACAGCGTGTATAGATCGTGACGAAAATCAATTCTATACATGCAGAAATTGATGTACCTAGACCTAGACCAATCAAGCCATAAAGATGGTAACCATATATTGAACAAACAAAAAGTAATATTGCTGAAACTGACTCTTGAAACAAATATAATAATGATTTTCCCTTTGCTAATGCTACATATTCTATTGGTAAATATACTGCCCTAGCAATAACTCCAAATAATGCTACTTTAACAAATGGTATAGTTCCATTGAAATTGTGGGTGAATAAGATGGGTAAAATATAAGAAATAAGAAGCATTAAAGCCATCAATAATGGCAATGATATCAACAAATTAGTTATTATTTGTTTATTGATAATTCCCATCATATCTTTTATTTTTTTATATCTAGCTAGTCGTGGAAAATAATCAGCTTCCAAAGCAGAAAAGGCAACACCAGAATATGTTATTGTGATCATAAATCCAGCATTATACAATCCTACAATGTCCAAAGATGCATTTGTACTTAGAAATGAGCGGATAGCATATTCTGTTCCACTACCAGCTAAGCATGCTAAAGAAAATGCTATACCCAATTTAAATAATGATATGTCGTTTTTTATACAAGTTTGTATATTATATATTGATGGTACATTACGGTAATGTAGACCTGTTGCACGACAACACAGTAAATATGTAGATAAAGTTGATAAAACTAAGGACGAAACAATTGCCTTTGTTCCAAAAAAATATAATAAGGGAAGACTGATAATTAGAGAAACAGCTGTTCCTATTATCATAACTTTCGCTAACTTGGACTGTTCTCCTGTACCTTTTAGTATTGCGATTTCGCCACCAGAAAGTGTTGTCAATGAAACAGCCAAAGGAATAAAAAATAATTCAAGCAGATGGTTCTCTGATTTACCAAATGATATAAAATTAAACAGCGGCGACATGATTAATGTTATCAAAAAGCCACATAGTGCAGCAAAGATACTCCATGATCTTACAGAATTAATAGAATGGGCCAACGCTTGACGACTCTCTTCGTAGCTATTTGATATTTTTTTTACTCCAGAAGTTTGAATTCCTAGCCCGGTTATATCCCCAGACATTCTCACGATGGAATTGAAAATAGAAAACATGCCGAATCCATTTGTACCAAGCAATATGGCTACAAATTTTGTCTTAATCAGACCAATGATGATGTTTATAATTTGCACACCACCAAAAAGCCCAGCCGACTTAATGTTTCTAATGTATGTACTACGTGTGAAATTCATAGTTTGCAAAGATAAACAAACTTTTCATCTTACCCAAGAAAATATAATATCAAATTGAATGTTGTAGATTTTGTCTCAAATCATGTCAATGTTATTTGTTGGTAACTCAAACTTTCAGTACCTTTGCACATATTATTTAACAGATAATGGCAAAAAAAAGAAAGAAGAAAGTAAAAAGTAAAAATAGCTATAAGAAAATCATAATATTTTCAGGCGTTATTTTGTTTTTGTTATGGTATTACATGCCTTGGCAGATGCTTAATAAGGTTAAGTATGATGAGAATTGGCCATATACAGATATTGATGCTCCTTATTCAGGTGGTTACGATGGCGTTGATATTTCTAGGCATCAGGGAAAAATACATTGGGATGTTCTTTCAAAAAACAGCCAAATTAAGTTTATTTATATCAAAGCTACTGAAGGCATATATAATGAGGATCCTTGTTATCAGCGCAATGTTGAAGAAGCTAAAAAACATGGATTCTTAATTGGTTCATATCATTTTCTTTCTAAGAACTTTTCAGGAAGAAGACAGTTTAATCATTTTAGCAATGTTGTTGACAAAGACAAACAAGACCTTTTACCAATTATAGACATAGAAGATGACGGAACTCTTGGGTGGAATAGAGAGAAAATTCAAAGTGAGTTAGCTGATTTTATTGATGCGTGTAAAGATGAATACGGTAAGGCTCCTATCATATATTGTAGCGAGTCTTATTTTAAAGATAATCTCTCACCAGAATTTGACAAATATATTTTATTCATAGCCAATTATACAGGTAGTCCAATATTACCAGGTAAACCAGTTTATGATATGTGGCAATTCAGCAAAAAGGGACACATCCCTGGTATTTGGAATTGGGTAGACTTAGATAAATTGTCACCAAATATAAACCTTGATGACATAAAATTATCTAGCAATACTGATTAAAACATTTATAATCGTCACTTTTAAGTAATGTATCAAGAGTGACGCTTTTGTTGTCCTTCATGTAGCTTTCAACAGCGTCAATATATTTTGTTGTGAAAACTTTGTATCCTATAATTTGGTTGACAACATACATCACTTTTCCCATATGCAAATCCTTTTCTTGTTGGCTTCGCTTGTCAAAATTAGGCATCTGATAAATACTTAAAAGATAAAAGCTCAAACAATCTGGAACGATATACTCTCTAGACATTGTTTTGCTTTGATTCTTTGTATAATATTTATTATATAGAGTATAGTCCTCGCCTAAATATTTATCTAGACAAATACCGATAGTCTTATCTCCTACTATAATACTTTGATCAAGTGCGCCAATCTGAGCATAAACTTTGGGAATCTTAAAACGTGATAACTCCTTTTGAGCTTTACTGAATGCAGAAGTTAACTTTTTATTGATATCGTCTATACTAGCATATTGAGTTTCAGCATCTGTAATAAGAGTTTGTAGCGTTGTATCTTGATAAAAATTAAGAAAACGACTGTTAATGTCAGGTTCGTAAACAGCACCTAATTTTAATACGTTTTCAACCAAAGTTCTTGTTTCAATTGGGTATTCTGTATTCATTTCCTGAAGAGCTGAAAAATCGCCCGTTGTAAGATATCTACTCTCTATACGATCATAGCGTAATATCTCAACGTGGCTCTCATTGTCACTGCTAGGCTTTAGTTTAAGTTCACAAGCCACACAGAGTACCATTACAGCAAATAATATGTAATAAATTTTCTTCAAACGAATAATCTCCCTTAAAATTCGACAACGCAAAAGTACTAAAAAATATTTTTTAATCCAAGTATTTTGCTAAAAAAATTAAATTTTTAGGTCAAATATAACACTTTTAACTCAAAATTAGTAAAAAACTCCAATGAAAATAAAAAATATTTATTAAGCCGAACATTTATAATTATATTTGCATTAACAAACTGAAATATAAACAATGATTAAAACAAGTTTTATCACATTTGCGCTTTTTATGGCTGCAAATAGTTGTGTGGCTCAAAATTCCTTGAACGTTGATGTCACTAATCCTTATGACGCAGAGATTAATGATGCTCCGGTTGTTATCAGTCTAAAAAATTACCCTTTAACAACATCTTCAATTGTTACTTGTAATGGTATAGAAATTCCTTCACAGGTTGATGACCTTGATGGCGATGGAAACAATGATGAGGTATGCTTTATGACAGATATTAAGGCTAAGGGTAAAAAAACATTTAAAATAGTCTTAGATAATAAATCGGATCAAAAGCAATATAAAAATCTGACTTTTGCAGAACTACTACTAAGAGATCCAAAAGTTAAGGAAAAAAATAAGCATGATTTGTATTTATCTCAAATTGCAGCTACAGATGAAATGAAAGATCAATATCATTTACTTCATCATCACGGAGTTGCATTTGAAAATGAACTGATCTGTATGAGATTTTATTTTGATGAAAGACAAACTTTGGATTTATATGGCAAGTTCCATAAGGGACTTGAATTGAAAGATACCCAGTTTTATACCTCTAAAGAACAAAAACTGAATGGCTATGGTGATGATATCCTTTGGGTTGGCGACACATTTGGATTTGGAGCACTTCGTGGCTGGAATGGTAATTCATCAGCATTTCTAAGTGATGTTAAGTCTAGAGGACAACGTGTTGTATGTTATGGACCAGTACGTACTATCGTTGAACTTACAGATAATGGTTGGAGATATAAAGAAGGTGAACCACGCATATCATTAACAGAAAGATATACTTTGTATGCCAATCATCGTGATGTAGATGTAGAAGCATGGACCAATCGTGATTCAAAGAATATCAAATTCTCTACAGGTTTGATTAATATGAAAAACTCTTTAGAATACTCAGATCATAACGGCTTGCGTGGACTTTGGGGAACAGATTGGCCTGCAGGAAACGATACTATTAATTGGAAACGTGAAACAATAGGTATGGGTATCTATATCCCTCAAAGTTACCGCATAAAGGAATTACCTGCAGATAAAAATAATTATGGTTTTGTTATTAGAATGGTTAATGGTAAACTAAATTATAAGCTTACATATTCTAGTGCTGATGAGTCATTTGGATATCACAACTCGAAATCATGGTTTGAATATCTAAAGGAATGGAAGAAAAATATAAACCTACGTCCGATTATTAAAATCAGACGTGGTTAATAATATCATTGAAAGTCTTCCTGTTATGGATATAATATTGCCATAGCAGGGAGATGTTAATTCTGTCACTTTTACTTTTATCTACCCTATTCTTCTGAATAAGCTCACGATCACATTTGAAGTCCTTTCGCCATTTCTTGAAAGCTTTACGAGCTTTATATATAGCTTTAAAATCGCCAACATTTCTGCTAATTATTAGGGTTTCAAATGCAGCAGTATAGTCTAATATCCATCTCCATCGCATAACGCTCTTCAAATCTTTTTGAGGAAGATTCTTATAAAGCATCGTAAGATTATTCCTGAAGTTCAAATATGTTTTCATTGGGTTGCTTTTTGGCAATGTACCACCCCCAACATGAAATACCTTACTCTCTGGGATGCATACTATTTTATGACCATACAATCTAAGTCGCCAGCATAAATCTATTTCTTCGTTATGTGCAAAAAAACGACCATCTAAAGCGCCTACACCCCAATAGTCTTTTGAACGTATCATAAGACAAGCACCTGTTGCCCATGATATTTCGGCAACAGTATCATATTGTCCATTATCTTTTTCAACATTATCAAATATGCGTCCACGACAGAATGGATAACCTAGTTTATCTATATATCCTCCAGACGCTCCAGCATATTCAAATGAGTCTTTATCATAAATTGATAAAAGTTTTGGTTGACATGCTGCAACGTCTTGGTGTTCATCCATATATTTCAATAGTGGCTGAAGCCAATTCTCGGTAACCTCTACATCAGAATTCAATAACAAATAATATTCGCTATCAATCTTTTTTAAAGCCTGATTATAACCTTCAGCAAACCCATAGTTCTTGTCAAGCGCTATAATGTCAACCTCAGGGAAGTCCCTTTTTAGCATTTCAATTGAATCGTCAGATGATGCATTATCAGCAACGATAACTTTAGCATCCTTCTCAGAATGTTTAATCACCGTTGGCAGATATTTCTTCATCATATCACTGCCGTTCCAATTTAATATTACTATTGAAAGTTTCATATATCTCAAATTATTTCTGCTTTGAGTGCTGATCCGTCATGATTAAAATCACCTAACTTCACACGTATAATCTCATTATCATACTCCATACGTGCACTTGAAGCCGGCAATTCTACACGGATATAATTATCGGTAAATCCATGCATTGCTTTTCCTCGTGGAGCCTTTTCAAAAAGCACATCCATTTCCTGTCCGATATATTTGGCATAGAAATCATGTGTCTTTTGATCACTTAGTTCAAGCAATCTCTTTGAACGTTGTTTCTTTTCTTTCTCTTCAACAACATAAGGAATTGAAAGTGCGCTAGTGCCTGGACGCTCGCTATATGGGAATACATGTAATTGAGTAACAGGCAGTGACTTCAGAAAGTTGAAACATTCTTCGAAGTATTCTGGTTTTTCACCACGACATCCTACCATCACATCAACACCAATAAAGGCATCAGGCATTTTCTCCTTGATAAGATTTATCTTGTGCGCAAAAAGAGCACTATCATATCTTCTATGCATTAATTTCAACACCTCATCGCTACCACTTTGGAGTGGAATATGAAAGTGTGGCATAAACGCACGACTGTGAGAGCAATAGTCTATCAACTCATCTTCCAACAAATCTGGCTCAAGGCTGCTTATTCGGAATCGCTCTATACCCTTAACATTATCTAGTGCCTTTACTAAATCGATAAATTTCTCTTTAGTAGTTTCGCCAAAATCACCTATATTAACTCCGGTAAGCACAATCTCTTTACCACCTTCTGCTGCAGCCTGTTCAGCTTGCTCAACGAGTGAAGCTATAGATGGATTTCTAGAGAATCCACGGGCGTAGGGTATCGTACAATATGTACAGAAATAGTTACAGCCATCTTGAACTTTTAAGAAATATCTAGTTCTATTTCCTCTTGAACAAGAAGGTTGAAAAGTCTTGATATCCTTAGTCTTAACTGAATGAAATTGATGCAATGCTTCTTTGTCATCACCCTCTGTAAAAGCATTACTTAAGTATTGAATAAGATTTGCTTTTTCATTTGAACCAAGAACAAGGTCTACCCCATCAATCTTGCTTACAGTTTCAGCTTCTAGCTGTGCATAGCATCCCGTTACAACAATAAAAGCACCTGGATTTTCACGTGCCATTCTGTGTATAGCTTGCCTACATTTATGATCTGCAACTTCTGTAACAGAACATGTATTTATTATGCAAATATCAGCTTTCTCGCCTTTTTCGGATGCAACAACACCCATTTCGGAAAGCATTTTTCCGAAAGTGGATGTCTCAGAAAAATTAAGTTTACACCCTAATGTATAATAAGCCGCTTTCTTACCTTGAAAAGCTGAACTATCTATCATATATATTATTAAATCTTTAATGAATTATAGACCAAGAATCTTACAGATCTTATCAATGATACCATCTGTGCTATCAGCAGCTTCATTAAGTTTTTCGCTGAGTTTCTCGTCTACTTTATCCTGAACTTTTTTACTTACCTTGTCTACAATCTTGTCAGCAGCTTTGTCCAAAGCATCATCAGACTTGTCCTTCTTATCTTTAGAGTTATCCTCTACTGCATCACTTTTGCTATCTGTGTCGTTACTGATTTCTTCATTAGAAGAGCTATTCATCTTACTTTCATAGCATTTTACGATATCATCAGCATTCACGGTATAAACATGGCCCAAGAAACCATAAGAAACATTATGCTCACGACCATCAAACTTAACGTCACTTATTGAATAAATAATGTAGTTATGATAATTAAGCATATCATCTAGTGTAGAATCAACGGTATCATCTGATAACATCTTTGTAATGACATGCAATCCCATTGACAGCAAATCATCACCACCGTTTTCTCTTTCATTAATTTTATCCATAGCTTCAGTAAGCTCTTTTTTAATAGCATCTTTATGGCTATCCTTACTTGGGTTTGCTATTGCTAATATAATAATGATAGCTACAGCAACAATAGCTATAACTTTCCATCTTGGTTTCTTTTCTTTCTTTTCTTCTTCTTTTGGTTCAGTCTCCTGATTATTTGCATTGTTGAGATATGGAGGAACAGGAGGAGGAGTTTGTTGTACTTGTGTATTAGCCTGTAACATTATTCTCAACTCTTCAACTTGCCATGCTGGTGTCCAATCTGCAAAACCGTCAGCCCAAACAAGAGTTTCTGCTGTTATATTCTTATTCTTTACAAGAATTTCGGCACTAAAAGGTCCTACCTGTAGGCCGTTTTCGATAATAAAATAATTCATATAGTCTAATTTATTTTGAAATATGCATGCAAAGTTAGAAAAAGTTTTGATAAAATTTGCATATATCGGAAGAAAAGATTACTTTTGCACCCGATTTAAAGATCAATGGTTCCGTAGCTCAGTTGGATTAGAGCAACAGCCTTCTAAGCTGTGGGTCCTGGGTTCGAATCCCAGCGGAATCACTTAGAATCATGAAAAGGGATATTTTTATATCCCTTTTTCGTTTTAATATACCTAAATATTATTAGTAATAGCCCCAATATAGATACCAACATAATAGTTTTAAAAAAATATATATACCTTGTCTGTGTTATTTTAAAAAATATCGATATTTACTTGTTTCATATTTGTAGCAATAAATTCTAATTAATATGAAAATTTTTATTAACGTCAAATTGCAGAGTGGTAATGAAATTATGGTTTCCACAAACCACATTTTTGGTATTGAAAGTACTAGTGAACATACTTGCAGCATAGGTATGGATACAAATGATAAAACGTTTCAACTCATTTACGTTGATATGAGTATTGAAGAAGTGAAGACGCTTATCGAACAAGCTCAATACTAAAATAATTAAATATGGAGGTTTAGTTATGACAATAAATGAATATTTTGAAGAATGTAAGAAGCTTACCTATAAAGAATTCAAGTCTTATTCAGAAGATACACTAGAATGGATAGATGAAGCGTTAATATCTGCTGACAAACAAACAAGAAAAGATTTAAATAATACGTCTCGATTTATAAAATGCGCTTTATTTTTTGTATGTAATAACGGTAGGATTCCTATGGGATGTACTGACGAATATGAATTGGCACATCTAAAGATAATACTTGACAGCATAAACAAAAATCAAGGAATTACCCCTAGAGAATAAAGTGCTTTTCCCTTATTTTTCAATAGTGATAGATATACAATGTGTGCAGATAGATTATGGGGGATATCAGGCTAATACTCCAGAAAAAACAGTAAACAAACCTACATTACCTACATTTTTGACTTAAATATTTACTAGTCAGCCGTTTACCTTATGTATGTTAGTGCATTATCCTACATGTTTCCTACATGTTTCCTACATTATAAGCACGTATTTGTACATAAAACGATGAATTTTGCTCAAATCACAATACGAAAGTCGCTTTTTGGGGTTGGACCATTTGTTCATTTCTCCGGCGGTAAAGTAAATCACTGCGGTATTTTTCATAAGAATAGTGAATATAGGAATCTCATTTCTATTGTAAATGAAATATGGAAACCAAACTGATTTATAAAATATTTAGATATATCAACCTTTTCAGTAAGAGATTTCAGAAATCTATAATTGATAATCAGTAACAGCTTAAAAAATGTATAGTGATTCCGTATGTATAACTATGAATGTTTATAATCAACTCCTATCATAGTCAAAATGCATGAAGCGCAACAAGAATAAAATCACCTTTTTTGATGCGCCTTTGAGTGATTAGGGCCTAATCACTCAGTAAAGCATGTAGGACAACAGAGTGATTAGACCCTAATCACTCCCTAAAATGTATGATAACAGACTAACCTACATTAGCTAACATATTGTATAACAATACGTTTGGCAAAAACATGTAGGAAACGACATTAAAAACTCGCAAAAAAATATTTTTTCTAGTACGCAGACGTATTAATCTGCTGAGTGCACATGTTTACACTTTCCACTGAACTCAGTGAAATCAATGCGTATAATGTTTACTCTATGGAATGACTTTTGAGAGTACTTGGCACCAAGTTCTTTAAAATCAGGTGATAACTTGTCTACCAACTTTAGCAAAGCAGCCATACGCTCTTCTGCGGTCAAGTTGATGTGTGCCACTCCCTTTAAGATAACACTCTCATACTCTGTTGTGAATTTATCCGGTAGAAGATTTACATTACCGACAATGCAAAAACTCACGTTGGGATATTTCTCAAGACCATTGAGTTTATATCCTTCAGGGGCGCAATGAATATATATAGAAGAGTTGCCATCCCATACATAGTTTAGTGGTATTCCGTATGGTAAGCCATTTTCATCAATCATACTTAAGACGCCATATTCGCTGCTTTTGAGTAGTTCCACTGCCCTATCCTTATCCATGAGCCTATCTCTACGGCGCACATTGTCATTATTATATATCATAATCTATAATTTTATTTAGTACAAATATAACATATTTTGGTATTATGCTTGTAGCAAATATCAAGATTCCTAGTTAAATTAACAAAATAAGGCGACTGAATTAGAGTCGCCTTCCAATATTATTTGTTGCTATTTCTTTTTCTCAGGAATTACCAATGAAAGCCCTATACTTAAAGTGATAACAGCTAAGATAAACACCAATGATGCAATCGTTCCGATTTCAACATACTTATGTATAAGAAGTTTCACGCCAATAAAAACAAGAAGTACACATACTCCAGGTTTGAGATAGCGGAAACGATCAGCGACTCCTGCTAAAAGGAAAAACATCGCTCTTAATCCCAATATTGCAAAAACATTTGAAAAGAATACAACGTAAGGATCTAATGATACAGAAAACACTGCAGGAATGCTATCAAAAGCAAATATCAAATCGCTGAATTCAATAAATATTACAGTCACCATTAACGGTGAAATAAATGGGAAATACTTTCTAAGTAGTTTTACGACAGGATGATGCTCTACGTCAACATGACTTTCATCTTTATTTCTGTCGATAAACATTTTTATACCACTGTAAAGAAGGAAACCACCAAAAACAATAAGTATCCAGTCAAATTGTCTGATAACTGCAGCTCCTAAGAATATAAAGATAAATCTCATGACTATTGCCCCGAGAATACCCCAGTTGAGAACTCTTTGATAATCCTTTTTCTTAACTCCAAATGATGTAAATATCATCATCATAACAAACAGATTATCAATAGATAAAGTCTTCTCTATTAAATAACCAGTTATATATG
>RCMY010010553.1_pt1 | contig 10729 bp, 6 predicted proteins | sample 2041341 | NCBI WGS metagenome assembly RCMY01 (sample SAMN09708234, study PRJNA481090) | Marine sediment metagenome, whole genome shotgun sequencing project.
ATATTTTCGTCGGGTCATATCAGGGTCCCAAATTTGATACGCAATCGTATTATTGGGGAAACAGGAAGACTGAATGATAAATTGAACGTTGCGACTTTTGAACAGCAAGACGGCAAAAAAGCCGCCATCGGAATCTTTGGTGCCCATGCAACCACCATTGGTCCTTGGAACGATAAATTCAGTGGCGACTATCCCGGTTATTTTCAAAGGAGTCTTGAAGCCAAGGGTATAGATCTTGCGCTATTCTTTGCAGGAACGGTAGGTAGCCATTCCAACAAAGGCAAGGGCGAAAAATTTCAAAAGTCCAAGTATATCGGGGAGACCTTGGCCGATTCGGCCTCAGTGCTTATCAACAAAATGAAAGCTGACTCAGTCATGACTATGACCGCAATAACAACTGAAATCGAAATCCCAGCGCTTCAGGCTTTCTATGTTTCTGACCGGTTTCGGCTTTCACCATGGGCCGGAGGCAAACTGATGGCCGAAATGAAATCCATCTATTTACAAGGTATTAAACTGAACGATTTGGTCTGGATTGCAATGCCCTATGAGCTAAGCGGGGAATACGGTATAGATCTGAAAAATGCCTTGGAGGTGGCAGGCTATAACTCTGCCCTCACCAGTTTCAACGGGCAGTATCTAGGTTACATTGTACCTCAAAAATATTATTATTACGACACCTATGAAGCCCGATTGATGGGTTGGTACGGCCCAAGCATGGGAGATTACCTGATGGAACTCAATTTTAAACTGGCGAATGCGCTGACGGGCAAAAGGTTGTAGTTGGGATGCTTGATGCTATCCCATTAACCAATTCGAATGAAAAAAGTTTTAAAATACATAGGCATAATCCTGCTGCTTTCGACAATTATCGGGGCAGGGATAGTCATATACAACTGGCGTGATAGACATCCTGGCTATAGCATTGACCTAAAATTGATAAATGAAACACCGCAACCGGTCAAGGCCGGATTTTCTAAAATGCCCATTACACCTACCATTGTGGATACTTGGAACGATGCCAACGGGGATAACCAATACAATGAAGACGATGGCGACACCTACAATGACAATAACAACAACGGTGAATTCGATGCCTTTTGGATCGCAGGTATGAGCAACGCCAAACCCGCCCAGGGGGTACATGACGATGTATGGTCTAGGGTGATGGTGCTTGACGATGGAAAAACCAGGATTGCCATGATTTCCATAGATGCTATAGGTTTTTTACACGGCGATGTAATTGATATCAGAAAACGAATTCCTAAAAAATTGGGTATCGATTACACCCTGCTTTCCTCTACCCATACCCATGAAAGCAATGATCTGGTCGGAATCTGGGGTGAAAACATGTTCAATTCGGGAGTAAATCCTGAAATGATGGAATATGTAAAAGAACAGACCGTTGCCGCAATTGTGAAGGCCGTTAAAAGTTTACGTCCGGCCAAATTGGTTTTTGCCGAAGATTTATCAGAAAGGGACTCCGTATTGATCAAGGACACCAGAAAACCTATCGTAAAAGCCACGGGCATTCACTTGATGCAGGTATTGGATGCCGAAAACAATAAGACCCTCGGTACGCTGATCAATTGGTCAAACCATCCGGAAACGCTTTGGGCGCAGAATTTATTGATCAGTTCCGACTTTCCGCACTACGTGCGCGAGGGAATCGAAAAGGGCGTTCACAATGGATCGGAATTAATGCACGAAGGCCTAGGCGGTATCGCCGTGTACTTTTCCGGAGCCATTGGCGGGTTGATGGCCCCACACCCAACGCTATCGATATCCGATCCGTTCACTGGGGCCGAATATGCCGAACCCACTTTTGAAAAGACCAAAGCCTTGGGCGATAACATTGCGATTATGTCCTTAGAATCCTTGAGATCCAGGGGAGACACTATTGCGAACTCCAACATTTCAGTTCGCGCAAAAACGGTTATGGCTCCCTTGGACAATACTACTTTCAAGATCGCCAGTGGCATCGGCCTGATCGATATGGGCATGCCCTCCTATTTCAAGACCCGAACCGAAGTGGGAGCCATACGTATTGGTCCGGCCATGTTCTTGAGCATCCCGGGAGAAATCTATCCCGAAATTGTTTTTGGTGGCGTAGAGGCTCCCGAAGGGCGTGAATTTGACATACATCCCATGGAGATTCCTCCGATTCAGGATTTCATTAAGGACAAATACAAGTTCTATTTGGGACTGTCAAACGATGAGATTGGCTATATCATTCCAAAAAGCGAATGGGATACCAAAAAACCGTATTTATACAATGATGAAGGTGATACCTACGGGGAAGAAAATTCCCTCGGACCGGAAACAGGCCCTTTGATTTATACCTCTCTTATCGAAGTAATAGAAGATTTGCAGTAGATCTAACAGATACAAAGTCCTTAGCTCGTTACATCTTTCGAATAAAACTATCGGTAATCTCGGAATACCGGTTTACGATTTCATCCGCAAGTATTAGGTTATCGGACATTTCGGTATTGGTTATCGCGACACATTTCATGCCGGCCGCTTTGGCCGATTTCACACCATTTTCCGAATCTTCGATAACCAAACATTCGCCGCATTTCACGCCCAGTTTTTCAGCGGTTAGACGATACGGTTCCGGATGGGGCTTTCCGTGCACGACATCCTTTGAACTGACTATTATCTTAAACTTATCCTCAAGGTTCAATTGGTCGACAACCGTTTGCGCCTCGTCAAAAGTGGAACTTGTCGTCAATGCCAATATATAGTTAACGTACAATCGATCGAGCAGCGCAATAACGCCTGGATAGACCTTTACATTACCTTTAATCAATTCTAGGTAGCGTTTGGTTTTAGCCTTAATCAAATCCTCGCTTTGTGCACTATGAATTTGGTACGCTTCGATAAGATCCTTGAAAGCGGCGACATCGGTTCTTCCCAGACAGAATTTCCGGTAATTTTCGGCGGTCACCTGTAGGCCAACTTCTTCAAAAGCCGCTTTGGTCGCCGATTCATGACAATCTTCATCATCGGTTATCACCCCGTTCATATCGAAAATTATAGTGGTTATCATAACAGAAACTTTTTGGAGTCCATCCGATTATAAATTCACTACTTCCCCCGTCCTTGCTGATTCGTAGGCGGCATCTACGATATTCAAAACGATTTGACCTTCCGACAAACCGGGATTTGGTTTTTTATTGTTTTTAATGGATGAGATAAAATGTTCCATTTGTCGGTCGTAGATTACCTGATCACAATGCTCTTTCCTTTCGGGTAGGTCGGGGATAATTTTCTCGTAGGACTCTTCCCCTGTGGTTATTTTCAAAAAGGTCGGGAACAGGCTGGCATATCCCTTGGTGCCGAATATACCGGCACTCGCCTCAGGGCCGTCCATATGGGGCTGCCACCAACCGCTTTCGATGATGCTTTCGGTACCGTTATCCCAAGTTATGATTAGGATTCCCGTATCATCTACGTCATAATCACCAAAGTGTGTTGCAATCCTGGCGTAGACTTTTAAGGGCTTCGGGTCTCCCAACAAATATCGCATGGCATCAATGGCATGTACGCCCATATCGGCCAAGGCTCCCCCACCCGCTAATTCTTTTATTGTAAACCATCCCGTTGGACCCCAATTTTCATGGATGCCATAGCCCTTTGTCTTGAAAATTTTTCCGAGTTTTCCTGAGGTGATAACCTCCTTTATATGATTAACATCCGCATCGAAGCGCCACATGTGCCCGATCATGACCGATCGATCGTGTTGCTTGGCAACTTTTTCGATCTGCCGACCTTCCGCAGCATTTATGGCCATGGGCTTTTCGATAAAAACGTGCTTCCCACTTTTTAGGAACTCGATGGCATAGGGCGCATGGAATTGATTCGGGGTACAGATAATGACCGCATCAATGGCATCATTCTCCAGTACTTTTGATATATCGGTAAAGCTGTTTTCGATATCGTATTCCAACGCAAATTTTTGAGCACTTTCCTTTTTTGTGGCCACAACGGCAACAATCTGAACTTCAGGTATGGCTTTTAGACCACGAGCATGGTAGTGGGCAATGAAACCCGTGCCGATTAGTGCTACTTTAAATGTATCCATAGGGTTTTAATAAAATAAATTGACTTAGACATTTAACTAATAACCGGCAATACCCATAGGCTAGACATTCTATGCAGGCCGGGTTTGGGTTAAAGCCCAACTCGATCATTGGATTGAAATACGCTTATTGACAAAGTGCCTAATTCAATCTCGGAAATACGTATATTTTCAATCCCCGATTCCGTTCTCGAAAAGAAACACCCCGTTTTTATTGGCGACAACAATATCGGGCTTTTCGTCTTTGTTCATGTCACGGACCGCAATATTAAGTCCATCCCCAAATTCAAAAAAGATTCGCTGTATTCCTTGTAGGGGTCGAATATGCGTGAAGGAGCCATTTCATGCCGCACCCAAGTAGGGGCTTCAAACCAATAGTAGCCCGCGACAATATCCAATTGTCCATCTTTGTTCAGATCGGCCACGGCCACGCCTTCTGATATAAAATCTCGGGTAATCGTGGTTTTTTTAAAATCATTAGACCCATAGGTTTGGCCATAGGCTATTTGTATGAAACATAAAAGTGTCACAGCCTTACCGAGGAACCAACTAAATATGGTAGAATTCGATGTTTTCATTTTTCCTAGTTCATTTTAAGAGGGAATCGATCAGAATTTTAACGCTATCATTTTCGGCGGAACTTGATCTTATCAATCGTTCTTTCAAATCCGTCAATGATTTTTTAGAGTTGGCAGTATTCATGGCACTTACCCTTTGAATCGTATAGGGCAACAGCATCGGTATTTTAGCACCTTCAGCCATTTTCAGGGCGCGGTCGGCATCCAAGACGGATAAAGGCTCGGAAGCATACCATAACATCAAGGGCAGGTTATGGTCGTTGCCGTCTTCCGGTCTTTGAACGAGTGCCTCCATTACTTCCCAGCGGTATTCCGGTTCCAATCGCAGCATAGCGGAGGTCAAATAAAGCCGCACTAAGGCGGAAGCATCATTTTTTGCCAGCTGTACAAACTGTTCCATTGTTGCAGACGAAACGTTTTTATCTTCAGTCAATAGCTGAACGGCCCAGCTTCTGATGTATTCGTCCGAATGTTTCAATAAATTCCTTAACTCGACTTCCGAAAGTCCGTTCGTAACATGAAGTGTCCACAAAGCCCTCAGTTTTCGGGTCACTTCGGGATGGTCGGCCAGGATTTTTTTCAGGCCCTCGTGTACTTCGGGACTACCGCCCCGCTCTTGCAAAATAGTTCGGGCCTGTCGCACATACCATTCATTTTCATGTAATTGATAGTTGACCAGCTCCATATCGGAAGCTTTGTATAGATCTACCTGCACCCATGTATCATTTCTGTGGGTAATTTTAAAGATGCGCCCCAAGGTCTTGTCATGTACATCTGGGTTAGGACTATGGCACTGGTTCTGATCGTACCAATCTATGGCGAACACCGAACCGCTCGGATCATACTTGAAATTGAGCCATTGCGACCAAGAGTCGTTCATGTCCAAAAAGTCCTTTTTATGCGAAGCTACGTAACCGGAACCCGAGCGGGCCAATGTATCGTTGTTGAGTTTTGACCCGTTTATATTGTTCATAAAAACGGTATTGTGGTATTCCTTTGGCCAGGAATCCCCACCCAGATAGATCATGGCACCGGCATGGGCATGACCGCCTCCGGCCGCGGCCGATCTGAAATTACCGGCATGCGGACCGCGATCCCCCAACCAATGCACGTGATCGGCGATGGTTTTGATGTCATCATAGGTATACGGATTAAAATGTTCACCTCCTTGGCGTTGATATCTGGCACCTTGAACGATATGGAACATATGAGGAATTACACAGACGGTAATAAAGGGATGCCCGTAATCGTTGAAGTCCAATCCCCAAGGATTACTGCTGCCCTCGGAAAAGATTTCAAACTCGTGTCGTGTAGGGTGGTACCGCCAAACCGCGGCATTCAATTTTGTTCTTTGGTCGTCGGTAGCCCCGGGCACTCCAACGTTCGAATGCGTAAACACCCCGTGTACGCCGTACAGCCAACCATCGGGGCCCCATCTGAGGTTGTTCAGCACCTCGTGGGTGTCATCGAGGCCCCAGCCATCGAGCAGTATTTTCGGTGGCCCTGCGGGCTTGTCGGTTTCTTTATCTAGGGGAATAAACAAGAGATAGGGCGCCGCCCCGACCCAAACACCGCCCATACCCACTTCGATGCCACTAGCCATATTCAAGCCTTCGATGAAGACCTTTCTTTTGTCCAACGTACCATCGCCGTTGGTGTCCTCGAAAATTAAAATACGGTCCCGGCCCTTGCCCTCTTCCGCGGGAACGGGATAGGTATGGCCCTCTACGACCCACAACCTTCCCCGTGCATCGATGGTAAAACTGATGGGGCGAACGATATCAGGTTCCGCGGCCGCGAGCGTAATCTTAAAACCATCAGGAAGGATCATGACCCCTGCCGCCTCCTTTCCGGATAGACCGGAATTTAAGATAGGATCCAACGGGGGGAGAATACTGATATCCTTTTGGAAGAGTTCATTCGGGAAGCTGGGTCGACTAGGATAAAAAAGAAAATCGTCAAAGTTGATATGCGCCCAAGTATCATCTTGAATGTAAGGGATAGGCGATGTACCGGTCTCATTATCGATGATGCGTATGAAAATATCGTCGTTCATATACTCTTTCAGATCGACCACCACTGGCTGCATGGTGGGACGGCCTTGCCCGGTAGATTTGAAAATTACCGTGTTCGTTTTTGCCTCCATAATTTCTACCCGTGTATCAGCCAATGCACCTCCCGAAATCCTAAAGGAAGCGAACGGGTGGGTAACCTCAAAAGGTACCGAGGTCAGGGTTCCCATTAATTTGTAATTAGCGCTTCCACCACTACTCAGAAAGAAATCGCCGTCAAAACTAATTGGGGTCTCTTCTTTGTAAACCGATGAAAGTCTATTAAAAAGGGGGTCTTTAAATGCCTCGCCCTCAATCTTCCAATCGCTCAGGTTGCCCCTTTCAAAACCCAGGTTCAAGGGTTTGCCATCTTTCATGGGCACGATCCCGGCAATTACGGGAACGGAAATATCACCTTCTATGATCTTGAACTCACCGACCATTCCGGCAGCGCGATGTCCAGGTACGGTGCAATAATACGTGTCGTCGCTCTCCGCCCAAAAAGAAAGGCTTGTACTTGAACCCTTTTCGAGCAAGGTGCCACTTTTTATCCCCAGTTTCTCCATCATGAGTCATGGTTTCCCCGTTGGTTATAGTAATACGAACGCGATCACCTTTGTTAGCAACCAGGGTAGGATTTCGGGTCCCGTCCAAGCTAAAATAGCCAAGCATGCTCGCTTCAAGTGCATATTCACGATCAATATTCGTTGAATCGCGTGCTTGATGCTGCACCGATTCATCCTTGTTTTCAGGTCGACAAGCGCTAAAAAATGATGCCAGAAGTAGTACGGTTGATACCGTATTAAGTAAACGGCATGTATTCATTCGGGTTCGTTTGAATCTATTTTGGATGTAACATGTTTTATAGCCTCTCAAAAACTACGTCTCTTTTTACAATTCTTGATTTGGGAAGCAATGGCTTGACCGCTAAAAATTAAAGCAAAAATTCAGTTACCATAAAAATAGAAATTTAATCCATAGCATACGAAACACCTTTTGGCCTTGTTCCCGTTGACTCAAAAATATTTGACACGATCTTATGCAGTGCCAATTTCTAAAATGTACGTATCAGTGAGGTAGATAATCGCTTCATTACCTGATTATGTACTCCTTAATTCAAAAAACCGGGTGTATTATAAATTTTTCCAAATCCAGACTTATCGAAAATTCTCCTCACGGGGCTTCTCTAGCCCTTGCATTCCTTTCGCTACGTTCATCCGGGCATGGGGAGCGGGAACTCATTCGCATTTCAATGACCACGCTTACATCAAACTTTCGGCATTATCGTAAATCTTTTTTATAGCCGTAGCTATGAGGTCCATATCGGAAGTATTTCCCAGTAAAATCTTATGATGTAGGCATACAGATTCTTCCTTAAAAATACGTTCACAGACGGGCAATGAAAATCGGGTAGGGTCGATGGCAGTCCAATACGCATCGTTCAGCTTATGCCGTGCGGGTTTGGTATGCGGCACATATAGCGGGCACATATTCAAAGGTTCGTAGCAGGCATCTACCATGATACCCAATTCGGCTTCCAGCGCACTTCGGAATTTCTCTATGGGCAAACCTTTAAATTCCTTTTTATTGTATCGGAAGGCAAAATTGAAATATGCCTTTTTGGTTTCCCTGTCATCCCTTTTTAGGGGGATAATGCCGGGAATTTCCTTTAAAAGTCCGTTCAGATAGGCTCCGTTGCCGTCACGAACGGCATTCTGTTCGGGAAGCCGTTTTAAGCCCTCGACAAGAATGGCCGCTTGAAATTCTGTAATCCTAAGGTTGCCGGACTGAATGAAATTGCCTTCTTCGCCATAGTCACCGATACCTTTGTCGGCGCCGATGAGGGAATCGCCCTCGGGTCTACGGCCACAGTTTCTTAGGGCGTCCAGTTTTTCTGCTAAATCCGGGTTGTTCGTGGTCATGGAGCCGCCTTCACCGGCAGTAAGGTGTTTTGACAATTGAAAACTAAAGCTGCCGACATCGCCGATGCTACCCGCCTTTTTGCCCTTCCATTCACCGCCATGTTTATGTGCACAATCTTCTATTACGTACAGATTATTTTTTTTAGCAATCTCCATAACGGCATCCATATCGGCAAAGGCACCGTACAGGTGAACCGGAATGATAGCCTTTGTTCTTGGGGTAATCGCCTTTACTATAGCTGCGGGGTCGATACACCAAGTATCTTCGAGAACATCGACCAAGATGGGCGTGGCGTTGACATCGATGACAGTGGCAGCCGTGGCCTGCCAGGTAAGGCCGGGTACGATGACCTCATCGCCTAGGCCAATGCCCATCGCCTCCAAGGCGAGTTGCAGCGTTAACGTACCGTTTACTGTGCAAACGGCATATTTAGTACCTGTAAACTCGGCAAAAAGCCGATTGAACTCCGTTTCCTTTGGGCCGTTGTAAGACCATACGCCGCTGTTCAAGACCTCAATCAACGCTTTTTCCTCTTCCTTGCCCCAAACGGGCCATTTCGGCCATGGATTTGTAGTCGTGTCACGACAGGGCTTTCCGCCTTGAATCGCCAATTTTTGCATAATCGATTGTGTTTATCGTGTTTAAATTCCAACCTTCTACCTTTAATTCGGGTACTGCGGCACTTGTAAAGGTCGTTTGTAAAGTTCTCTTTTCGCCGGGCAACAAACTGATAAAATTATCCTCCCAAAAAATGGGGAGAATGATTTCTCCGGTATCTTTTTCGATTACTTTAAGATTGATTAAAAAAGCAATAGTGTCTCCTGTATTCTTTACTGTAGCGGTCATGGTCTGTTCTTCCCCATCTTTTTCAACAGTATTTGACACCTCTAGATCCACTTTGGGTAGAGTGTTGAGCAAGTTTAAATCCGCATACTGTTTGCTTGGGGTGTGAAAGGCGAATTCGCCCAAATCCGCTTCATAATCCAGCGTTTCCTCTTGGGTGGACAGCCAATAGAAATTAGTGCTTATTTCCTTGTGATGAGCATCCGATAAACGCAAATCTAGGAAATAGGTGGTCGAGAAGGTCTCCGAAGGCTCGATTTTTAATAGGGAAATAGAGCTGTCGGAATGCGCATCCAAAGACCTATTTTCTTCCAATAAAAGTTTCGAATCGATATCGTAAATTCGGATATGTGCTTTCAGGCCCTCAACTTTATGGAGATAGTCATTGATTGCATAAATCTGATGGTCACCATAATTATAGACCAAATGTAAGGGCGAACAGGCTTTCTGTGTCGCGTAAAATGCTCCTGTGGGCATCAAATAATAATCGTAGAGTTGCCAGTACATTTTGGGCCAGGCCGCATTCAACATCCATTGAATAATACCCGTGCATTTGCTTTTATTGACCTGAAAGGCCTCGAACATAGGCCGCATCAGTTCATAATTCATGGCTTGTGCTTTATTGTCAAACTCCTCAATAGAATTAGGTTTGCCGTAGCGTTTATTAATAGCTTCCGTAAAACGGTCTAAGTCGGAGAACTCGTAGCGCCCACAATGATACTCCCATATCTCGTTGATCGGCCATAATTTATCTTCGGGGATAAATTTTTTCAGACTATCCAATTGGGGGACTTGTGCACCCGGACCCGTCTCGGTATTAAATCCATAGGCCCCGCCAAAATTGCTGTCGGTAAACCAGTACACGGGGGCGGTATAGGCATAGGGGCCCAACATCTTCATACCCGATGAGCCACTGATCTCGCTGACCACGGCTTCGCTGCCTATGACGTGCTGATCGCTACCAACGCCCCCTGTCGAATTCAAGTAAGGCCGGGTCGGGTCGTATTTGGCAAAGGTTTCTATATATTTTTGCTCCAAGGCCGCTATGGGAACTTTGTCGCTGGCGACCGTCCACACAAAGATACTGGGATGATTCCGAAGCCAAATTACCTGATCTTCCCAGGCTTGGGATACATGTTCTATGTCCTCGGATTTGTACACCCCGCCGAAGCGTTCGTCGACCGGTGCGCCCATGTGGATTTCATGTTCCCAATGACAGCTCCATCCGACCATCAGTAAAATGCCGTGTT
>RCMY010005514.1_pt1 | contig 10727 bp, 10 predicted proteins | sample 2041341 | NCBI WGS metagenome assembly RCMY01 (sample SAMN09708234, study PRJNA481090) | Marine sediment metagenome, whole genome shotgun sequencing project.
TGGGGCGTGATCTGGGGTCATGGTTTTTTCTGGGGGCAATTTTTACAACTGTTGAATTAGAACCTGATGTTGCGGAAACAAGCCATTGCGGCAACTGCACTGCCTGTTTGGATATTTGTCCGACAGCGGCGTTTCCTGCGCCTTATCAACTGGATGCGCGACGTTGCATCTCATACCTGACAATTGAGCACAAGGGACCGGTAGATCTGGAATTGCGCGGTCTTTTGGGAAACCGGATTTATGGCTGCGATGATTGCCTTGCGATATGTCCGTGGAACAAGTTCGCGCAAAGCGGGCGTGATGTACGCTATGCCGCACGCGAGGATTTACTGGCGCCACCATTGGCGGAACTGGCGGTGCTGGATGATGCGGCGTTCCGGACCTTGTTTTCAGGGTCGCCGGTCAAGCGCGTCGGGCGGGACCGGTTTGTACGCAATGTGCTTTATGCGATTGGTAACTCGGATGACGCGAGTCTGTGTGATATTGCCCGCGGATTGACCGATGATCCGGATGCAGCCGTCGCAGACGCAGCGCGCTGGGCCGTCGGACAGTTGAGTGGATGAGCCTGAAACGTAAACTCGCCCGCTTCGGATCGCAGATTGAACGTTGGATCGATAGCGCTTTGCGGCGCAAGCCCAAGGCACCTGCTGTCATTGCGCCCTATATCGGTTACGCGACGCCGGACCATTTAATGGTGCGGGGGCGGGTGCTGTCGAAACTGCGTGAAGACACGGTTCGGGACGGGCAAAGCCGGTGGATCAACCTGCGGCAGATGGCGCGGCTGTTTCTGACGGACGAGGTGGCTGGCGTTCTGGTCAGTGCGGGCGACTATAGTGCCGAGACCGATGAAGAGGGTTATTTTACCATTCTTGTGCCGCGCGACGGGCAGGCAGGTTGGGTGGAGATCACGGTCATGGCGGGCGATGCGTCGGCGGATTGCCCGGTGATGGTCGCCGACCCCGATGCGAAGTTCGGTGTGATCTCAGATATTGACGACACGCAGATGGAAACCGGTGCCTATAGCCTGATCCGTAATATCTGGACCTCTCTGACTGGAAACGCGCTGACCCGGAAGGTGTATCCCGACGCGGTTGCGCTGATGAACCAACTACATGATGGTGGGCGCAATCCGGTCTATTATGTCAGTTCGTCGCCTTGGAACCTGCACAGCTTTCTGGAGCAGATATTTGACCGCGCCGGCCTGCCAAGAGGACCGATGTTCTTGCGGGACTTTGGTATTAGCGAGACCCAGTTCATCACCGGCACCCATGGAGATCATAAAGGCAGCGCTGTTGACCGGATAATAGCGGCACACCCCGATCTGAATTTCATCCTGATCGGCGATACGGGACAGCATGATGCCCAGGTCTATTTTGATGCGATCCAACGCCATCCCGGCCGGATCGACCATATAGTCTTGCGCGCAGCGGGGCGGGTTGACGACGCTGATCGGGCGGGAGTTGGCAGAATTCGTGAAGCAGGTGTTCCGGTTACACTTGGAACGGACTACGCTGAAGCGATTGTCACTCTCTCGGTTAAGGCCGGTGCATCATGAATCCCCTGCGCGGTATCCTGTTGTAGGTGCTTTCGGTCTGTACGTTTATTTGCATGGCCAGTCTGATCAAAGCGACCGCCGATGATGTGCCAGCGGGGCAGGCGGTCTTTTTCCGTTCCATTTTCGCACTTCCGGTCATTGTCATCTGGCTGGCCGTCACAGGTGATCTGCGTGACGGACTGAAGACCGCCAGTCCCATGGGCCATTTCTGGCGGGGGATTGTGGGGACGATGGGCATGGGGCTTGGCTTTGTCGGGCTGGGGCTGTTGCCCTTGCCGGAAGTGACCGCCATCGGCTATGCGGCACCGCTGCTGGTTGTTGTCTTTGCGGCCATGTTCCTGAACGAGCAGGTGCGGGCATTCCGCCTGTCGGCAGTAGCATTGGGGTTGGTGGGCGTATTGATTGTGCTGGCACCGCGGCTGTCGATTGGCGGGGCAATGGAAGTAAGCGAAACTCTGGGCGCCGTGGTCGTCTTGATGGGCGCGGTCTGCGCCGCGCTGGCCCATGTGTTTATCCGCAAGCTGGTCGCAACGGAGAGCACTTCCGCGATTGTGTTCTGGTTTGCGATTACGTCAACCACGCTGTCGCTTTTGACGATCCCGTTCGGCTGGACATTGCCGTCCTGGCAAGTGTTCGGCCTGCTTGTTCTGGCCGGACTGGTCGGCGGCATCGGGCAGATTTTTCTGACGTCCAGCTATCGCCATGCCGATGCGTCATTGCTGGCACCGTTCGACTACACGTCGATGATTCTTGCGTTACTGATCGGGTATTTTGTGTTTTCCGAGGTGCCGACACTGACGATGCTATTGGGCGCAGCGGTGGTTATTCTGGCCGGAGTCCTGATTATCTGGCGCGAAAGATATCTGGGACTTGAGCGGGCGAAGCAACGCCGGGCCATGGGGAATGTGTCTGGAAAGTAGGCGTCCGCCCGATGAAACGGGCAGACGTCAATGATCATGCAGGCAGAGATTTACGCGCGGACCAGTTTTTCGTAATCGCTGGCAATATCAATCGCCATCGCGCCCACTTCAAAGTTGTAGTCGCCAATCTGGCCGACAGGGGTGACTTCGGCGGCTGTGCCGGTCAACCAGCACTGTTCGAAACCGTCCAGCTCGGATGCTTCGATCCGGCGTTCGTGGACTTTTACACCTTTTTTCTCAAGCATACCGATCACGGTCTGGCGGGTAATGCCGTTGAGAAAGCAATCGGCCTTGGGTGTGTGCACTTCGCCGTCCTTGACAAAGAAGATATTGGCGCCAGTCGCTTCGGCGACATAACCGCGATAGTCGAACATCATGGCGTCTGAACAACCCTTGGCCTCGGCGGCGTGCTTGGACATGGTGCAGATCATATACAGGCCTGCGGCTTTGGCTTGATGCGGGATCGTGGCGGGATCAGGACGACGCCATTTGGCGATATCAAGTTTGGCACCTTTGGTTTTCGCGTCGCCATAGTAGTTGCCCCACGACCAGACCGCGATGGCCATGCGCACCGGATTGCGTTGCGCGGCGACACCCATGTCTTCACCAGCGCCACGCCAAGCGAGGGGGCGGACATAGGCATCGGTCAGGCCGTTTGCCTCAAGCGTGGCCATTTTGGCGGCTTCGATTTCGTCCACCGTGTAGGGGATGTCGAAATCGAGGCAGTTGGCCGAGAACTTCAACCGTTCCGAGTGCTCACGGCTTTTGAAAATCTTGCCGGAATAGCATCTTTCACCCTCAAACACAGATGAAGCATAGTGCATCGCGTGGGTCAGAATGTGGACATTGGCATCACGCCATTCAACCAGTTTGCCATCCATCCAGATTTTGCCGTCACGATCATCATATCCAGCCATCGTAGCCTCCACAAAGGTTTGCACATGTTACGCGCAAAGGTCCGTATCGGACATAAAGTTGCGCAATTTATGCAATTCGCTAGCAGGCACATCTTGGAATGTCAATAAAGCTGACGTATCCTTGCTGAAAGTCGAAGGGGGAACGTGCGATGGCACAAGGCGTGCAACCGTCATCAGGACAGACGCTGTTATTTTTGACAGACGAACAACTGCGTAAGGGGATCGAGGCAATGTTCTTTGCCTATCGCGGCTTTACAGCGGATCCAGACAGGATTCTGTCCGATAAGGCTTATGGACGGGCGCACCACAGGGCGATCCATTTCATTCACCGCAGTCCCGGCACGACTGTCAATAATCTTCTGGCGATTCTGGGTGTTACGAAACAGTCGCTCAATCGTGTCTTGCGCACATTGGTCGATGACGGTTTGGTGGCCAGCACGGTTGGCAGGCAAGACCGGCGCGAACGGCATTTGCAACTGACCGACGCAGGGGCTGCGCTTGAGCGGGCATTGTCGGATGCGCAGCGCGACCGGATGCGCGGCGCTTACCGTGCCGCAGGACCTGATGCTGTCGCCGGGTTCCGTCGTGTGTTAGAAGCGATGATGGATGAAGAGATGCGTCTCCACTATGATGCGCTGAAGGAAACGACAGAATGACTGGCGATGCCCCGCACCTGCTGATTATTGATGATGACGCGCGGATCCGCGGGTTGTTACAGAAATTCCTGATGCGGAGCGGGTTTCTGGTGACGACCGCGCGCGAGGCGGCCCATGCGCGGCGGATTTTGGCGGGGCTGGAATTCGACCTGATCGTGATGGATGTAATGATGCCGGGCGAGGACGGAATGTCCCTGTGCCGTAGCCTGCGCAAGACACTTGCAACGCCGATTCTCTTGTTAACCGCAAAGGGTGAAACCGACGACCGTATAACCGGACTTGAAGCGGGGGCGGATGACTATCTGGCCAAACCGTTTGAACCCAAAGAGCTCTTGCTTCGTATCAATGCGATTTTGCGACGTGTCCCCCAAGCGGAGCCGTTGGTGATTGCCCCGAAAGTGCTGAATCTGGGGCCGGTCCGCTATGATATTGAACGCGGCGAAATGTGGCAGGGTGAGGCGTTGATCCGGTTAACAGCTACGGAAAGCCACTTGATGCGGATTTTTGCAGGAGTGCCGGGAGAACCGGTAACGCGGATGCAGTTGGTCGAGGAACTGAGCCGATCCGGCGGGCAAACGCAAGAGCGTGCTGTTGATGTGCAGATCACGCGTTTGCGCCGAAAGATTGAAGCCGATCCGAAGCAGCCACGTTATTTGCAAACCGTGCGCGGCGCTGGCTATATGCTGGCCCCTGATCACGGTTGATTGGCCGGCTTTGACCTGACGGAGCGCCTTTCAGGCGCACGCTATGTTTTAGGCTGTTTGGTTGGGCTACTGTTGCGGTCCGCAAGGTGGTCCGGCTAGGGTTGCGGGTGTTGATCTGCCTCTGGCAGGAGTATTTCCGGCAAGATGATATAACAATGAGGCAAGACATGGTCACAGCATTGGTAACTCATGAGGCTTGTTCGGGCCACGTCACACCTGATGGTCACTCTGAACAGGTTGCGCGGTTGGATGCGGTGTTGGATGCGCTGGAGGGCATGGATTTGCTGCGCGTCAAAGCACCGATGGCCGCGGACGACGATTTGCTGCGGGTCCATCCGCAGCGGTATCTTGACACGATCCGTGCCGCCGCCCCGACCACCGGATGGCGGTCACTCGATGCGGACACCCATATGTCGCCCGGAACACTCGAGGCGGCATATCGCGCGGCGGGTGGCGTCGTGCGGGCGGTTGATCTGGTCTTGGGTGGTGACGCGGGCAATGCCTTTGCTGCGGTGCGCCCACCCGGACATCACGCAGAGCGGGAAACAGCGATGGGGTTCTGCTTTTTCGGAAATGTGGTCGTGGGCGCGCTCCATGCGCTGGATCATCACGGGTTGGCACGTGTCGCGATTGTGGACTTCGATGTGCATCACGGGAACGGGACGCAGGATCTGGTCGAGGACGATCCGCGCATTCTGTTTTGTTCCACCCACCAGTCGCCGTTGTTTCCGGGCACAGGGATGGCGCATGAGGTTGGCGTTGATAATGTGCTGAATGTCCCTTTGCCGGATGGGACGGGATCCAAAGCGTTTCGTGACGTGATGGAACGTGTTGTGTTGCCCCGTGTTGATGCCTTTGCGCCCGAGCTTCTTATCATTTCTGCCGGATTTGACGCACATAAATCAGATCCCCTCGCCGGTATGATGCTTGAAACTGAGGACTTTGCCTGGATCACCGGAAAGTTGTGTGATCTGGCGGATATTCATTGCGCAGGGCGCGTGGTATCGAGCCTTGAAGGCGGTTATGATCTGGCTGCGCTGGGGGCTTCGGCTGCTGCGCATGTCGGTGTTTTGAAGGAGAGAAGCAGATGAGCGATGCTGTGGACCAGATGAGTTTCGAAGATGCAATGAAAGAACTGGAAGCCGTGGTTGGCAAACTGGAACGTGGTGATGTCGCGCTGGACGAGAGCATTGCGCTGTATGAACGCGGCGCGGCACTCAAGGCGCGGTGCGAGGCCAAGCTGAAAGACGCGGAAGAGAAAGTCGCCAAAATTACGCTCGATGATGGCGGCCAGCCGGCAGGGACAGTGCCGCTGGATGCCTGATACCGGAATGGAATCCTTGAACCGGCCAGAACCGATGCGAAGTATCCCGCTGCCGGAAGCGCTGAAGGCGACGTCTGATGCGGTAAACTTGCGGATCGATCATGCGTTGTTGGGGTTGACCGGACCCGTGCCGGACGCGATGCGCTATGCGGTCAAGGGCGGCAAGGCCATGCGTGCGCTGCTTGTCATGGAAAGCTGTAAGCTGCACCAGGCGGATGTGTCAATTGGAGCAGCGACGGATGCGGCTGCGGCGATCGAATGTCTGCACGCCTATTCACTGGTTCACGACGACTTGCCCTGCATGGATGATGACGATATGCGGCGCGGCCAGCCCACCGTGCATCGCAAATGGGACGAGACCACAGCCGTTCTGGCCGGGGATGCGTTGCAGGCGCTGGCATTTGAACTGGTTTCGCGCGTGCAGACCGGCCAGACCGACAGCGTGACAGCAACGATGGTGCGGACACTTGCACAGGCGTCAGGCGTGCGGGGTATGGTTGGGGGGCAGGCGCTGGATATTGCGGCGGAACAGGCTGCAAGGCCGCTTTCTCTGGATGAGATCACCACATTGCAAGCGGGCAAGACCGGGGCGCTGATTACATGGTCTGCAATGGCCGGGCCTCGAATGGCGCAGGCGGATACGGGGCCGCTCAAAACTTACGGCGACGCGCTCGGCCTTGCCTTTCAGATTGCTGACGACATTCTGGATGTTGAAGGGGATGCGGCGACAGTTGGCAAGGCTGTGGGCAAGGACAATAGTGCCGGGAAGGCTACTTTTGTGTCGCTGCTGGGACTGGACGCGGCGAAAAGCCGCGCGAAAGACCTCGTGCAAGAGGCTTGTGATGCGCTAGGTGGTTTCGGTGCGGACGCCGAGACGTTAAGGGACGCGGCGCGCTTTGTAATTACGCGCGACAAGTAGGAGCCGGATATGGCCGATCGACCCAAGACCCCCCTGTTAGACACTGTAAGCAGCCCTGCTGATATGAAGGGCCTGTCGGACGTCATGCTGCGCAGGCTGGCGGATGAAGTCAGAGCCGAGACGATTTCAGCGGTTTCGGAGACGGGCGGCCATCTTGGTGCAGGCCTTGGCGTGGTCGAGTTGACCGTTGCGTTGCATGCGGTTTTCGACGCGCCGAAGGACAAAATCATCTGGGACGTCTCGCACCAGTGCTATCCGCACAAAATTCTCACCGGACGGCGGGACCGTATTCGCACGCTGCGTATGAAAGACGGGTTATCCGGCTTCACCAAGCGCGCAGAAAGCCCGTATGATCCGTTTGGCGCGGCCCATTCTTCGACTTCGATTTCAGCGGCGCTCGGTTTCTCGGTCGCACGCGATCTGGGAGGTGCGCCGCCAGAAGGTCTTGGTGATGCGATTGCAGTCATCGGCGATGGAGCGATGTCAGCAGGTATGGCCTATGAGGCGATGAACAACGCCGGACATCTCAAGAAACGTTTGTTTGTAATTCTTAACGACAACGAGATGTCGATCGCTCCGCCAGTCGGTGCAATGTCGTCCTATCTGAACAGGTTGTACGCGGGAGAGCCATTTCAGGAACTGAAAGCGGCTGCCAAGGGCGCGGTATCTTTGCTGCCCGAACCGTTTCGCGAAGGGGCGCGACGGGCCAAGGATATGGTCAAGCACATGACCGTCGGCGGCACTTTGTTCGAAGAACTCGGGTTTTCCTATGTGGGTCCGGTCGACGGTCATGATATGGGGCAACTGTTGTCAATCTTGCGCACGGTCAAAGCGCGCGCGACTGGACCTGTCATAATTCATACCATCACCAAGAAAGGCAAAGGGTACGCCCCTGCCGAAGCAGCCCGGGACAGGGGGCATGCCACGGCCAAATTTGACGTGGTGACCGGCAAACAAAAGAAGACACCGTCAAACGCACCATCCTACACGTCGGTTTTCGCAGAGGAATTGCTGAAACAGGCAGCAAAAGATCCTAAGATTTGTGCTGTGACCGCAGCCATGCCGGACGGCACCGGTCTGTCGAAATTCATGGAGCGTTATGCCTCCCGGTGTTTTGACGTGGGAATAGCCGAACAACACGCCGTGACGTTCTCGGCCGCATTGGCAGCGGGCGGGATGCGTCCGTTTTGTGCGTTATATTCGACGTTCCTGCAGCGGGGCTATGATCAGGTTGTACATGACGTGGCAATCCAGCGCCTGCCGGTTCGTTTTGCGATTGATCGCGCTGGACTGGTGGGCGCCGACGGGGCCACGCATGCTGGTGCGTTCGACGTGGCCTTTCTGGCGAACCTGCCCGGATTTGTGGTGATGGCTGCCGCAGACGAGGCGGAACTTGTGCGTATGGTGGCCACGGCTGCCGCATATGACGACGGGCCGATTGCCTTCCGGTTTCCGCGTGGCGAGGGGGTCGGCGTGGAAATGCCTGCCGATCCGGACGTGTTGGAAATTGGCAAAGGCCGGATGATCCGTGAAGGCAAGCAGGTGGCGATCCTGTCATTCGGGACCCGCCTGCAAGAAGTCGAGGCCGCTTGCGAGGTATTGGCGGCCAAAGGAATCACGCCGACCGTGGCCGATGCCCGTTTTGCAAAACCGCTGGACCTTGAATTGATCCTGAGACTTGCGGCAGGTCACGACGCGCTGATTACGGTCGAAGAAGGCGCGGTAGGCGGCTTTGGTAGTCACGTGGCACAGCTTTTGTCCGATGAGGGCGTCTTTGACCGTGGGTTGAAATTTCGTAGCATGGTTTTGCCGGACGTGTTCATCGATCAGGCGGGCCCGCGAGACATGTACGCCGTTGCCGGTTTGAATGCCGAAGATATCGAGGCAAAAGTGCTGGAAGTAATGGGTGTCGCTAAACTAGGCTCTAAATCGGCGTAGCTGGAGTGTTTCAGCAGGTTTCTGTGGTCCATCCGGCCCATGAATCCGGTCACACATGGTCAGTCCAAGCGCCATTGGTAAGTGTTTCGCGCCAACCAGCGCCCCGTGTGGTGTGGTCGCAATCTGCGCGGCAAACATACCTGCTTTTCAAAGGATTAATGCGCGTGCCACAAAAGGACCAGCTTTAATGCTTCTGTCGCAGCGCATCTTTCGCTGGGCGGTGTTTTTGCTGGCCGCGTTTTATTGTCTGCGCACGCTCGTCTTCGGAGATTTTGGCGTGTTCGGTGGACCGTTCCGGTTCCTGACGATCTGGGCGCTGTTTATGTCGTTTTACGCATCCAGCCGGATGATGGCCCTGACCGAAGGTCGAAGTCTGAGACGCTGGGACGGGTTTGTCTGTGCCACCGCCGTGATCAACGCCATGGTGGTCATTCTGTATTGGCGGCTTTACTTCGCTGACCCGACATCGGTGACACAGGATGGCGAATTGGGACAGTTCTATCTCGAGATGTATCTTCATGGACTGGGCCCCGCCCTACAAATCACGGATACTTTATTTATTCACCGCAGCTATCGCCGACTCGGTGCGCCGCTTTTGTGGCTGTTTGGCGTTATCAGTGTCTATATTCTTTGGTGCGAGGTTTTGTTGCAGCGGTTCAATGACAGCCCGATTGGGACAGTCACATCGGGATTGCCCTATCCGTTTCTGAACGATCTGCCATTGTCCGGGCGGGCCATCTTTTACGGTGCAAATTTTGCTGTAGCGATTGTCGTGCTGATCGTCTTTGCAGGGATTGCCAAGGTTTTCAGGCCGACAGTTCCTGCGCAAACAGCGCTTTGAGGCCGCTGCGATAGTCAGGGTATAGCAGGTTCACGCCCAATTCGTCTTTGATCCGGTTATTCCGGACCTTTTTGCTTTCGGCATAAAAACTGCGGGCCATTGGTGACATCTCGGCGGCCGCAAAGTCTTCGGCCGGGGGCATGGGTAAATCAAGGAGTTCAGCTGCATAGGCGATCACGTCTTCCGGCGGGGCGGGATTGTCGTCGCAGACGTTGTAAACCGCGCCGGCATTGGGGTGTTTGATCGACGCTTTCAGCACGCGGGCGATGTCTGCCACATGGGTACGGCTAAAGACCTGACCGGGTTTGATAATCCGCCGGGCCGTGCCGTTGCGCACTTTGGCAAAGGGCCCACGCCCCGGTCCGTAAATGCCCGCAAGCCGAAAAATATGGAGCGGCAAGTCCGGAATGGAGGACCATGCCTCCTCTGCCTGAACCCGTGCGATGCCGCGTTTCGTGGCTGGGGTCAGCGGCGTGGATTCATCCACCCAATCACCCCCATGGTCGCCGTAGACACCAGTTGTGGAGAGATAGCCCACCCATTCAAATTGCGCAGCGCGTTTGGCGATTTCAGTCTCTAACAAGGCCAGAACAGGATCGCCTTCATCAGATGGCGCTGCGGAAATCAGCAGATGCGTCGCCGCATCAAGGGCCGGTAGCATATCTGCACCGGGCCAGATGCGCGGCTCTGTGCCGGATTGCATCATCGCAACGGCCTTGTCTTCGGACCGGGTGGTTCCGATGATGCGCCAGTCATCCGCATCCAGCAATCTTGCCAGTGCGCGCGCCGTATACCCATGACCAAATGAAAGAAGCGTTTTATTCATAGCCAATAGGTGCGCGACGCCAGACCAATACGCAAGCCCTGCACGCGTCAGAAAACAAGTAAAGCCGGCTTTTAGTCTGCGGAAAACTGGATTGAACGGCTGTTCAAACTCCCGTGCCGTGGTAATA
>RCMY010007366.1_pt1 | contig 10727 bp, 10 predicted proteins | sample 2041341 | NCBI WGS metagenome assembly RCMY01 (sample SAMN09708234, study PRJNA481090) | Marine sediment metagenome, whole genome shotgun sequencing project.
TTTTTGACCATTTGAAATCTGTGTTAATGGAAATAAAAGAGAATTTCAAAACCTAAAAAGGCTCCTCCCTTTGGACAAAGGGAGGTGTCTGCCTGCAGGCGGACGGAGGGATTGATAGCCCATTTAATTGTCATATGAAATGAAGTTGGTTATATCCAACCAAGCTTGAGGTTTTCAATCTCCCCTTTCTCACGCCAAAAGGCATGATTCATTCCCGGCTGCTGACCAAAGAGGGGAGCTCTAAAACATCCGTATAGGCAGTTTGGGCAATTTGTGTTTGTAACAGATTAAGGAGAAGATGAAAAAAGCTAATGCTTAATACGCCTTTTGATAATGATGGAAATTAATAAATTCATGAGATAAATTATTTGGCCAACGATAAAGCTTAATATTGAAAACCAAAATATGGCTAATGAGCTGTTATCTATTTGGTTATTACTAATAAATATTATCCCTAAAAATGTACTAAATAAAAAATGTAGTAAAGTCATCCAAAACACTGGGGCAATATTCATCTTATGTAATATCCAATATCCAAGGCTGCAAATCGATACCCATATCGACATTAATAATAATAAGTGTACATATGCAACAACATAGTAAGTATCATGCACATTAACTGCTAGTGTAGAATCAATACTAAAGAAAAAATAGATAAAGTAGACAACAAATAGAAAAAGTCCTAAAGACCCAAAAATAAGATAGGGTTTGTTCTTTAATAACGATTTGAATTTCATTATTTAATCATTCCCAAATTTATAACCTCTTGATCTGTTAAATATCGCCAATGTCCTCGAGGCAAATCTTTTTTGGTAAGTCCAGCATAAGCAACGCGATCTATTCTAGCTACTTCATATTCCAAGTGTTCAAAAATACGATTTACAACTTTGTTTTTTGAACTAAATATCTCTATACCTACTTCCCGCTTTGGGGCATTGTCTATAAAGCTTATTTCTTGAACACGAATAGGTTTTTCATCCAAGACAACCCCATCTTGTATTTTCTTTAAATCAGCACTGCGAAGGTCTTTGTTCAGTACAACATGATATATTTTACGAAGTCCGTTTTTAGGGCTCTTCAAACGCTTGGTCATGTCCCCATCATTAGTGAACAATAAAAGTCCAGTGGCATCCTTGTCCATCTTGTCAACAGGTAACAATGTCGATTTTGACGCATTCGAAATCAATCCATGTACATTACGCCTTCCGCGTTCATCCCGAACCGTTGTAGAAAAGTCCTTAGGTTTATTCAACAGTACATATTCTTTCTTTTCCGGATTTAGTAAACGGCCATCGAATTTTACCACATCGGTTTTATTAACCTTATAACCCATCTCGATTATGGCTTTACCATTGACGGTGATATTACCAGCAGCTATATAGATATCGGCATCCCTACGTGAACAAACCCCTGAGTTGGCAACGTACTTGTTCAAACGAATCAAATCTGGATTAGAGGGTTGTTTGGGTGTGATTTTCTTTTTTATAGGCCCATCTTCCCGTGCATAGTTTTTCTTACGAAAAGCTCCTCCTGCTCTACCAGTAGTTTTTTTGCCTTTATTTGAATCTGACCTCCCCATAATGCTTTAAATTTTTGCAAATGTAATGAAATGAATTCCTGCCTTCATAGGAATGGTATATAAATATTAATCCTCGAAGGACACAGAAGATTGCCTTTCGCGATTTACGGTTAGCTTGGTTACATCTGGTCTTGAATAATGCCCAACCGGATCAAAATTCTGACGTTCTTCATACACTCGGTTAATATCCAATGTATGATAGATGAGCCCTTCCTTATGAAGAACTGGTTCTACCAGCCATTCGCCGTCTGGACCAGCAATACAGGAACCCCCATTAGCAAGTACATCAGGTGCTTTATTTAAAATTTCATTAAGATATGGAGTGTCTAAAGGAAAATCCTCTTTTTTCATCAATGAGGAAACTGAAATCACATAGCTTCGCGATTCCCGGGCAATAAACCTCGTAATATCCTTTGTATTGTTTTCGCTTCCAGGCCAAACCGCAATATGTAAGTTCTCACCTTGACCATATAAGGCCGTTCTAGGCAGCGGCATCCAATTTTCCCAACAATTGAGTCCACCAACCGTGAATTTTTTGAGAGAATGCACCCGTAATCCATTACCATCCCCAGGTGACCAGGTTAATCTCTCATCATAAGTGGGTTGTAATTTGCGATGAACTGATTTTATTTCGCCATTCTGATCAATATAAACCAAAGAACAATATAAACTATGCCCTCCGCGGTCTTTAGCACGTTCGATCATCCCTAGGTAAATCCCTATCTTATGTTCTTTGGCCAGCTGGCAAATAGCATCCAATTCTCCCGCTTCAATTTGGATAGCATTTCGGATGTAATGAGCATGCAATTCCTTATTAATCTTTAATTCCCAAGCAGCACCATTCGTCAAAGCCAACCAAAAAGGATATCCTGGTAAAACCGCTTCACCAAAAACGACCAACTCCGCCTTTTCTTTGGCCGCCTCTATAATTGTAGCTTCAATTTTTTGAAGAGTTGCGTTTTTATCGAGCCAAACAGGAGAAATTTGAGCAAGGGCTACTTTTAATAAACTATCCATTATAAAATACGGTTTAATACAAGATCTATATTAATCAATAAGATACTAAAAACCCCTGCAATGATTATTAATTTTAAAATATTATGCAACCATATATAATGAATTTTGGTGCTTGAATTCCAAAGTTGGATTATGAAAAGAACAAACAATATAATACAACCAAAAAAGTATAGATACATATAGCCTACATCAAAATAATTGATCAGCAAAAGCGAAGGTATTAGCGTCAATACAATCAATATCGTTATACATGCCTTTGAAAATCTTGAACCATATAAAACTGGTATTGTCTTGTAATTCTGAGCCATATCACCGGCTATATTTTCCATATCCTTTATCATTTCACGGGCCAAAATCAAGAGGAACAAAAACATGGCATGTACAAAAATGACGGTTTCAAAATTCTTATAATAAACGAAAACAGCAAAGAATGGGGCAATGGCCAATGTGGCCGAAATAAAATTACCGAGAAAGGGCACTTTCTTTAATTTATGGGAATAAAACCATATTCCAAATATGTAGGCTGCGAAAAAGAAGACCGCCCTAAACGATACATAACTGGCAAAAAAAACAGCTAAAAAATTCAATACAAAATAAGCAGATAGTTTAGTGCGTTGACTAACCAATCGATCCAGCATACTTTTTCTGGGTTTATTAATCAGATCTTTTTCAGAATCATAAAAATTGTTGATAATATACCCCCCCGCAATCACCAAAGAGGATGATAGCACTATGAAAAAAAGATTTAGGTCCAATATTAAACTTCGAAGCGGTAGGTGAGGCGCAAGAATATAAATCGATGCTAAATATTGCGCCAAGGTTATCATTAGAATATTATAACCACGAACAATCGAAAACAGGCTCAAAAACTTTAATAGTAAGAGCTTGTTTTTTCTACTAAGCATTGTTGAATTTTTAGAAGTTGTAAACCACTTCTAAATTGTAGTCTTTCAGTGCATTTTTTGCTTTGTCGATATCTTGTGTGAAACCCAAAATATACCCGCCACCACCTGAACCACAAAGTTTTAGATAGTAATCATTGGTATCTATCCCTTGTTTCCAAAGTTGATGGAACTTTGCCGGGATCATGGGTTTAAAATTATCTAAAACCACATGAGACAATTGTTTTAAATTTCCGAATAGCGATTTCACATTCCCATTAATGAAATCCTCGACGCAGGCATCTGTATGTTTTATGAATTGGTCCTTCAGCATATGCCTAAAACCTTCATGCTTCATTTTTTCCATGAACAACTGAACCATAGGAGCTGTTTCTCCTGTAGAACCACTGTCCAATAAAAATACGGCCCCTTTCCCCTCTTTGTTTTGTGAAGGAATACTGGTAGATTCTATGTTGTCTTGGGAATTAATTAAGATCGGCAAACTCAAGTAACTGTTCAATGGGTCTAAACCAGAGGATTTACCATGGAAAAACGATTCCATTTTTCCGAAAATAGCCTTTAATTTTAGAAGTTTTTCACGAGTAAGATTTTCAAGAACTGTGATTTTGTCCTGTGCATATTTATCATAAATAGCCGCTACCAATGCACCACTACTCCCAATACCATATCCTTGCGGTATTGAACTATCAAAATACATTCCCGCTTCCACATCATTCCTTAAAGTTTCTAAATCAAAGGACACCAATTGTGGTTCTTCAATTTGAACATGCTCTAGGTACGAAACAAAATCCTTCAAATAACTATTAGATTTTATTGCCGCTTCCGATGGGTTTTCATCTTTTTTCAAAGCCCCTTTAAAAAAGTTGTAAGGGATGGAGAGTCCTTTGGAATCTTTAATGATACCATATTCCCCAAAAAGTAAGATTTTAGAATAAAATAAGGGTCCTTTCATAGGCTTTACAACGATTCGGAATTATTAAACGTGCCGTTTACAGTGACTAATTTTGATTAAAAGTTACACTTTTTTGGCTCCGAAACCAATTCTGTCGCAAATATACTGTCCGTTTTCACAAAATGCAACTAACTCATCCTTAATAAATTGGTAAACTTCCTCTTTCTCATTTTCGGGATATAGCACATGTACATTCGCACCGGCATCCAATGTGAAACAAACATGGGTTTTGGAAGACGCTCGAAACTCCCATATTCTATTGATGATTTGTAAGGTATTTGGTTTCATCAAAATAAAATAGGGCATACTGGCCATCATCATGGCGTGCAAGGTCAACGCTTCACTTTCCACAATTTTTATAAAATCATTTAAATTTCCTAAAGTAAAAATGGATTTTAATTTAGACAGATTTTCATGCGCTTGACCGAATCTTTGCTCAGCAAAGGGATGATTATACATTAAATTATGGCCTAATGTACTACTAACTTGTTTTTGGCCTTTATCAACCAGAAGTATTGTATCATGATAATTCTGAAACACTTTATGCACATTATAAGGGTACTTGATACCATATAAATTGGAGCTACCTTCTGTACCTTTATGCTCGCCCCACTGAATTAAATCCCCTTCAATGCTCCGACAGGCACTCCCAGATCCCAATCGTGCCAAAAAAGATGCTTTATAATTGAAAAAGTCGTCATCCATCTCTGGGCACATTTCTTTTTCCATATGTAATAGGCATAATGCCAAGGCAGCCATCCCGCTAGCTGAAGAGGCAATTCCACTACTATGTGGAAAGGAATTTGAGGTTTCTATTTTGAGGTGGTATTCTTTTAAAAAAGGCACATATTCTTCAATTCTAGTAAAAAATGTTTGAATTTTGGGTTTAAAATCTTCCTTGGGTTTTCCCTCAAAAAATAATTCAAAAGAAAAATCATCACGCTTATCATTTAATTTAGCGTAGGAAATTGATGTTGTTGTTGAACAGGCATCCAACGTAAAACTTATAGAGGGATTGGCCGGGATTTGATCCGCCTTTTTACCCCAATATTTAACCAGAGCAATATTACTTGGCGCTTTATAAGTTACCTTCCCTTGTTGAATTTGGTGATTGTATTGTAAAGGAATGAAATCTTTAATGGTCATTGAAAAATAATTTATGCAAAGATAGTTTTTAAGTGGTTTGGATGGCACCCATAAGATTTAATCACTATTTTAGGGGATAATCTCCGACCAATTGAAAAAGAAACTAACCTATATCGCTATTGCTGTAAGTGTATGTCTTGTGATTGGCTTTCTTTCAAGTTTCGCTACACAAAGCTCGGTTAATGGTTGGTTTGCTACTTTGAACAAACCTAGTTTTAATCCTCCTAGTTGGGTGTTCGCCCCAGTCTGGACCTTGCTTTATATTATGATGGGGGTGGCCGCTGGTCTGGTTTGGTCCAAAGGTTTTCACCATATATGGGTCAAAACGGCTCTATACCATTTTGGGTTTCAACTTCTTTTAAATGCTTCATGGAGTATTGTTTTCTTTGGTTTTAAAGAACCATTTTGGGCACTTGTTATAATTATTACCCTGCTGATTTTACTTGGTCTGACCATACGCTGGTTTAAGATTGTAAACAATATCGCTGCCTGGTTACTTGTACCCTATTTTCTATGGGTATGCTTTGCGACAGCTTTGAATTATAAAATATGGGAATTGAATTAATTTAAAGAAAGTTCTAATAACTTCGTCATGGTCCTATAATTCCGGGATGTTGCAGCAACCTTCAGTTTAGATTCAAAAAAATTGATGCCACATTTAGCTTTTCCAGCACCCAAATCATATCGTATAAAAACACATTCTGGAGTGATAATGAATTTTTCATTTTCAAAAGTCATTGCTGATGTAGCTTCTATATCTTCCTTCTCTGGCACTTTTTTCAATAAAACAAAATAGATTTTATTACTGGTAAGATCATCAGGATCATTATATGGATTAATGTCCAAGATTTTGTTGATTTCGGTTCTGTTCTTTACCAAAACGGGCACTTCAAATCCATATTGGTTTTTGATGGTTTCTGAAATTTGATTTTCGAGTTTATCCTTTTCTTCCTCCAATGCATTGAAAATGACATTACCGCTTTGTATATAAGTCAACACTTCCTTATATCCCAACCCTTCTAGAAGAAGCCGTAAATCGGCCATTTTGATCTTCTTATGACCGCCTACATTAATCCCCCTTAAAAATGCAATGTATGTCATCATTGTCCTACCTTTTATTTGCAATGCCCTGAGCGGCAATATAGCCTCCTGTCCATGCATTTTGAAAATTGAATCCGCCAGTAATGGCATCAACATTAATAACCTCTCCCGCAAAAAATAGATTCTTATGAATCTTACTTTCAAAGGTCTTAAAATTAATTTCTCTTAAGTCAATGCCCCCTGCTGTTACAAATTCTTCTTTAAAGGTGCTTTTGCCTTCGACCATAAATTTGCCGTTAGTCAATTGATTCGCCAAATTGTGTAATTTATCTTTAGTCACATCGGCCCATTTTTCGTCTTTTGCGATTCCTGATGCATTTACCAGATTGGCCCATAAACGCTTAGGAATTTCAACAGCTTTTGTTCTAAACACTGTTTTTTTTGCTTCAATTTCCTTTATTTCCATCAACAAGGATAATACAGATTCTTGATGATACTCAGGCAACCAATTGATACTTATCGGAAATAAGTATTTTAAATCATGCAATACAATAGCACCCCATGCCGATAATTTTAATATGACCGGGCCACTTAACCCCCAATGCGTAACCAATAATGTCCCTTCCGCGCTTAAGAGGGTTTTTTCTGCCTTCTTACTTTTTGGTTTCAAAGTGATTTCTGGACTGAAGGTATCTTTTGGCAACACATCTACTTTTGCACGGGTACTAACACCTTGAATGCCTGAAATACGTTCATCCTTAATATTAAATGTGAACAAAGATGGCACAGGAGGAACTATTTTATGGCCCAAGTTTTCAATCAACTTCCAAATTTTAGGGTTACTCCCAGTGGTGAGCAATACCTTTTTACATTGATATTGATTTTTAATTGTGGTTATTTTCCAAAAACTTCCATAATCATCACTCGATACCGGTTCAATCTGGGTAACTGAGCTTTGTCTAAAAACTTCGATGCCCAAACGAGCAGATTCATTCAAAAGGCAATCGATAATAGTTTGGGAAGAATTTGATACTGGAAATACTCTTCCGTCTTCTTCCGTTTTTAATTGTACCCCTCTTGATTCGAAAAACTGTATTGTATCCTGATTGTTATATGTGTAAAATGGTCCTAAGAGTTCTTTCTCCCCGCGTGGATAATTTTTGACCCATTCTTTTGGCTCTGTTTCGGCATTTGTGACATTACATCGGCCACCTCCAGAAATTTTGACCTTTTGGAGTACTTCATTACCTCTCTCTAAAATGGCAATTTTAAGATTGGTGTTTGCCTCGGCAATATTTATGGCCGCATAAAATCCTGAAGCACCTCCCCCAACTATTAGTACATCGTACATTAATTCACTCGTTCAGGGAAATTGGTAATAATACCATCAACAGACCATGACTTTACCAGTTCTATATCTGATGGCTCATTGACAGTCCAAGTATATATTTTAAAACCTGCTTCCTTGATTTTGGTTGCCACCCCTAAATCTAATTTTTCAAAATCTGGATTTATGGCTTCGGCATTCAACTCTATAGCAATATCAATAGCATCCAAGGGATTTTCTTCCGTTAAAATGGCAATCGGGATATCTTTATTCAATTTCCTAATCTCCCTTAATTCCTCCCATTTAAAACTTGAAATCAAGAAATTGTCCAAGGACCAACCTCTTTCTTTGACATAGAAGCTTACAATATGGTTTACAGCATTTGCAGTATTATCACCCTTTAGCTCAATATTTAAACGAACCTTATTATCTATTAGTTTGAGCACATCCTGAAGAATGGGGATTCTATGATTACCATCCAAGATTAATTTTCTTAATTCAAAAAAATTGTACTCTTCTATATTCCCTCCTCCGTTGGCAAGACGATCCACATATTGATCGTGAAAAACAGCAACTTCCCCACTACTTATTCGAAATACATCAATCTCGATCATATCAACTTTTAAATCAAGTGCCTTTTGAACTGAGGCCAAGGTATTTTCGGTTTCATGTCCCATAGCTCCTCTGTGGCCGATTACCAAAGGGTTTTCTTTCATACTACAACTTTGTAACAAAATTAAGCAAAGTAAAAGCAGCTGAATTCTTATAAAATATTTCATATTAATCTATTATTTTTCAAAGATACAAACGTAATATAATTTGGGAAATAGATATGGACACATTATTAAACTTGTTGTTTTAATTTTCATAACATGGGGCATATCAGCTAGATAAAAAATATTTTTTCTGTCCCTAAGGGATATTTGATTGAATTTATAATAACCAACAAAATTTACGACTATGTTCAAAAGTAAAATTTATTGGCCAGTTTGGCTGGCTTTCTTGTTATGTTCTTTTTAGGCTATGCTATTTGGATTTTTGCCACAGAAGATTTTTTTGAAGGACATACCTTGAACAATTTTATGAAACGCCCGATATTCTCTTTATAGCTTTGGGTAATTTTTATGGCATTATTGGTGCTGTTATTGCTCTTGACTACAAAGCCAACGCCAAAAAAAGCAACTAAAATTTAAGCAATCATAAAGGCATTGCAATAGGCAATGCCTTTTTTTATTGAATTTTAAAAATAAACGATTCCAAAGGTTGAATTTCAATCTTCATGATTCCAATTCCATCTTTAACTTCCAACGAAGAATTTTTCTGGCTATATAACTGCTCTACAGTTTCATAGGAGCCTTCTTTTAATCCCCAATTATTGATTATGTCATTCGGGATTTTCAGTTCAAACGAATAGTTTTCATTCGAATCAAAATTAGCAACCACAATCAACTTTTCGTTTTCAGACCAGCGCACATACGATAGCACACGATGGTTGTAATTCTCTGTAAGATCCCGATTATAATAATGAATATCCTGATAATTACCCATTAGGGCATCGCTATTTATTGTAAAGTTGAGTAGTTTTTTATAAAAATCTCGCAGCTCTTTTTCTTCTTTGGAAAGTTGGCCTCCGTCGAATTTTTTATCATTTACCCAGCGCTGTAGGTGCGGAACACCAATATAATCAAAAATAGAGGTACGTGTTGGCTGTCCAAATCCTGCATTTTCATTTCCGGGCTCCCCTACTTCTTGCCCAAAATAAATCATTGTTGGCGATGTGCTCATTGTTGCTGAAACTACCATAGCCGGTTTTCCCTTTTTTGCATCACCTACAAAATCGTGACTTGCAATTCGCTGCTCATCATGGTTCTCAAGAAAATGAAGCATGTGGTGCTCAATATCCTTTAAATTTTTCTTTACTACCGGGATATGGTCGGTCCAGCCATGACCTTGCATAATATGCTTTAAAGAATCGTACATCTCAACTTTATCGTAGAGATAATCCATTTTTCCTTTATGAATATAATCACGATACAATTGTGGATTATATACTTCGGCCAAAAGAAAGGCATCAACGTTTTTCATTTTGATGCTGGAATTCATATAGCTCCAAAATTCCACAGGCACCATTTCAGCCATATCAAACCGGAAGCCGTCGACTCCCATTTCTATCCAATACAGGGCAATATCCTTAAACTTTTTCCAAGAATCAGGGACCTGTTTGGTTGACCAAAAAGCATAATGTTCTTTAAAGTCCTTTTTATCAAACTCATTTGGCAACACATCAAAATCATATGAACCATCTGGTCTAACACCATAATTCACTTTTACAGTTTCATACCAATCGTTCATATTGGGTTGGGCCAAGCGAGAACCATTACCTGTCCATTTTGCAGGAGTCTCTTCAAACTTTCCATCTGCCAAAGGATGTGCTATGCCTCCCAGCGGCAAATATCCGTTTTGCCATTCGGGAACCTTGAACGCCTCATTGGGAATGTAGTAGAAATTATTATCCTTCAGGTACTCAACAGTGTTGTCATCATTTGCCCCAAAAGGCGCTAGATCCTCCGGAGTTGATTTTCCTTTATAATTTCTGGCTACATGATTTGGGACTATATCAATCAATAATTTGAGTCCGGCTTTATGGGTACGAGCTATCAAACTTTTAAACTCAGTTAATCTTAGCTCAGGGTTATTGGCTAAATCAGGATTCACATTATAGTAGTCCTTAACGGCATACGGTGACCCAGCTCTACCTTTTAC
>RCMY010005516.1_pt1 | contig 10726 bp, 11 predicted proteins | sample 2041341 | NCBI WGS metagenome assembly RCMY01 (sample SAMN09708234, study PRJNA481090) | Marine sediment metagenome, whole genome shotgun sequencing project.
AGTAAAATGGCGTCGCTATTGGCGGGATTAAGCAGGGCCGCCGCGCGTGCATAGCGCAAGGTGTAGTCGTCTGCGGCGTCCCCGACCAAGGCCTGAGCGACCATTAGATACAGCTCTGACATGCCGTCTTTAATGGTGGTGACATAGCTGAAATCAAGCTTGTCGCCTGCGGTAAGGCGGCGGCGGATTTCGTCTAATGTCGGGTCGGTTTGCGGACCAAAAACGCCCTCGATAAGGGCTGTGGCGTCGTCGTTGCGGTCAAGTTGGCTCAGGATCTGCGCATGTGCAATTGCGCTGCGCCGGTTGTAGCGCATCCCGTTTTGCGGCGAGGCGGCAAAGATCGCGTCAGCCCCTTCAAAATCACCAACTGACGCCAGCGCAAGCGCTTTATTATACAGGCCATAAGCACTTAGTCCGGCCCCTGCGATAACGGCGTCAAAAGCTTCGATTGCAAGCGACATTTGCCCTTTACCGACATAGGCCCACGCCTGCGTTAACCCGTCCACCAAAGGCCCGATTTCGCGCCCTTCCTGGATGCCAGCAAACACTGTATCCCAGTCTTCAGTGTTGGCGGCGGTCACGCTGAGCACGAGGTGGGCCAATTGGCTTTTCAGCCCAAGGTCAACGATGGCCTGTGCGATTGGCGTGGCGGTGGTGAATTCACCAAGGGCGACTTGCGCGATCAGGGTGCTTTCGAGCAAATAGGGGTTCGTTGGATCAGCAGCGAGAGCTTGGCCGAAATACACTGCGCCCGTCGCATAATCGCTTGAAATCGCGGCCTGTCTGGCGGCCAGATATGACCCTGCTTGTGGCTCTGCGAAGATGGTGCCGGGGGGCAGCATTGCGAGCAGGCAAGCGGCAGCGAATTGGGTGGGTTTGTTCACGGGGTCTGGCCTTTGTTTTTAGTCGTTGGAAGCAGGGTAGCTGCCCTATGTCGGGGCTGCAATCGCGTCACGCTCAAAAGGGCGGCATCATGCCGAAAGAAGCTGTATTTTTTACGTCTTGCATCCGTCTTTTTTGCGTATTGCACAAAATGACGTTGACCTGCCGCGCAACTGCGCACAAATCTGGTGCGAGATTGTATAAGGAATGAATTATGTCTTGGCTTCCCACATTGATTACCGAAACACCTGAGGCGGGCTATGAGCTTGCGATTAAACTGTCGCGCATGGCCGTGAAGAAGACCCAGCCTGATGATACGGCCCGCACGAAAATGCGCCCCGACTATGCCAATAACGCCGATAGCCTGACGGCTGTGTCACAGGTTGTTGCGACGAATTTCCAGACCGTTGCGCAAGCGAACGGCTATTGGAAATAGACTAACACTATGACGGTTAAGCGCATTGTTGCGAACATCGCCACAAGCTCGGTTGAGGATGTGCGGAGGTTTTATGCCGAGCTGTTCGGTTTGGACGTTGACCGACGAGCCATGGGGCCATGGGGCGGTTTTATCTGCGTGACCCTGCAGGGACGTTGTTGAATGTGCTGTCGCATGTGGGGTGACAACCTCACTAGGAGAGTAGCAATCAAGACGCTTGCGGATGTCCTATGTTCTGAGGAGCATCATCGCAAATAGCATACCAAGAAGGCTTTTCACCAACAAATTCATGGGACTGGTTCGTTAGGGTAAGGTCTCCATCAAGGGCATTGGCTGCGATTGGAAAACTATTCTCGGTGGATAATATCTCTCCAAGCGACGTGCCGCAAATGCGACAAAAGCACCGACCATAAATGTAGGGGGCAGTGGGTTCAAAAATCTGAACGTGTTCTTTGCCTTCAATCCATTTCAAATCTTCTTTTTTCACAAATGCAATAGTGCTTGCGCCAACTTTACGGCATCTGGAGCAGTGACATGTGCCAACCATCGACGGTTCATTCAGCAACTCGAATTTCACGGCTTCACAGCAACAGCTTCCCTTAATCATCAGACAATTTCCCTTCTAGGCCTCGGGTTGAATTGGAACATTAGGAGAACATTTGGAGTGTGACAATAGTAATATGGCCCCTAGGCTGAAATTGACCTCCCAATCAAAAAGGCCCCGCAATTTGCAAGGCCTTTTGTCGTTTACATGTTCGGGTAGTTGGGGCCGTCGCCGCCTTGTGGGACGGTCCATGTGATGTTTTCTGACGGGTCTTTGATGTCGCAGGTTTTGCAGTGTACGCAGTTTTGGAAGTTAATGACGAATTGGGATTCGCCGTCTTTTTCGACCACTTCGTAGACGCCAGCGGGGCAGTAGCGTTGGGCGGGTTCCGCGTATTTGGGCAGGTTGACCGCGATGGGGATTGACGGGTCGATCAGTTTCAAATGCGCAGGTTGGCTTTCTTCGTGGTTAGTGAAGGAGAAGGCCACGTTTGTCAGGCGGTCAAACGACAGTTTGCCGTCGGGTTTCGGGTAGGCGATCTCTTTGTGCTTGCTCGCTTCCTCGGTAGCGGCGGCGTCGGATTTGCCATGCTTGAGGTTCAGGGGCGACCAGCCTGTGAGGTTGTTGAGCCACATGTCTGCGCCGCCGATGACCAATGATGCGGTGAGGCCGTAACGTGACCAGAGCGGTTTCACGTTGCGCACGCGTTTCAGGTCTTTGCCGATGGCACCTTTGCGCACGGCGTCGTCGTAGCCGCCGAGCATGTCGCTGGCGCGGCCCTCGCCGATGGCTTTGTGCGCTGCTTCGGCCGCGGCGATGCCTGACAGCATGGCGTTATGGTTGCCTTTGATCCGTGGCACGTTGACCATGCCAGCCGAACAGCCCAGCAGCGCGCCACCCGGGAATTCGAGTTTTGGCAGCGACTGGTAGCCGCCTTCGGTGATGGCGCGCGCGCCGTAAGCGACCCGTTTGCCGCCTTTCAGCAGGTCGGCGATCATTGGGTGATGCTTGAAGCGCTGGAATTCCATGTAGGGATAGAGATACGGGTTCTTGTAGTTGAGGTGAACCACAAAGCCCACGTAAACCTGATTGTTCTCAAGGTGATAGATGAACGAGCCGCCACCTGCGTTGCCGCCCAGAGGCCAGCCCATTGTATGGGTCACGGTGCCGGGTTTGTGCTTGGCAGGGTCGATTTCCCAGATTTCTTTCATGCCGAGACCGTATTTTTGCACGTCGCTGTCAGCGGCAAGGTCGTATTTCGCGATGACTTGTTTGGAGAGCGAGCCGCGCACGCCCTCGGACAGGAACACGTATTTGCCGTGCAGTTCCATGCCCGGTTCGTAGTTTGGCCCTTCAGAGCCGTCGGAGATGCGGCCAAATTCGCCAGCGACGACGCCTTTGACTTCACCGTTGTCGCCAAACACTAGCTCGGAGCAGGCCATGCCGGGGAAGATTTCGACGCCGAGTTCTTCGGCCTGTTCGGCCATCCAGCGGCAGACGTTGCCCATTGAGACGATGTAGGTGCCGTGGTTGCTCATCATCGGGGGCATGGCGATGTTGGGCACGCGGAATTGGCCTGATTCACCAAGCATGTAGAAATTATCTGCCGTGACGGGGGTGTTGAGCGGCGCGCCTTTGGCTTTCCAATCGGGGATCAGCGCGTCGATGCCTGATGTGTCGAGCACAGCGCCAGACAGGATATGTGCACCCACTTCGGAGCCTTTTTCCAAGACCACGACATTTAGGTCGGCGTCGAGTTGTTTAAGGCGGATTGCTGCCGACAGACCAGCGGGACCCGCCCCCACGATCACAACGTCATAGTCCATGGTTTCGCGTACAGTATCAGACATGCGCCGTCCCTTTATGTCATGGAGGCTAGCGCCCCGGATATATTGTTGCGCCAAGGAATATCCTATGCGGCGATGTGGGGCAATCGTGACACGCCAACAAAAGCCCTGCATATCGCGACAAATGCTGCTTGCACTTGACTTTGAACTGTCCAAATAGGGTATGAACATTCGATTGATATATTTTGCTTCTCAAGGAAGGGGTTTTCGCCTTGGAAAAGATACCACTGACAAAGCCCGGTTATGACCGGATGAACGCAGAGCTGAAGCACCTCAAGTCGGTGGAACGTCCTGCGATTATTCGTGCGATTTCAGAAGCCCGTGAGCATGGCGACCTGTCCGAGAACGCAGAATACCATTCTGCCAAGGAGAAGCAGTCGTTCATCGAGGGCCGTGTCAAGGAATTGGAAGCGGTGATCTCGCTTGCGGATGTGATTGATTTGACCCGCCTGAAGGGCAGCGTGAAATTTGGCGCGACCGTGGTTTTGGTTGACGAAGACACCGATGCAGAAAAGACCTATCAGATTGTTGGCGAGTATGAGGCCAATATCGAGGCGGGTTTGCTGAACATCAAATCACCCATTGCCCGTGCTTTGATTGGCAAGGACGAAGGTGATAGTGTTGAGGTGCGCACGCCCGGCGGAGTGCGGTCGTATGAGATTTTAAGCATCGTTTACAAGTAAGTCAGGCCGCATCATGGCGCAAAGCCCTGTGACATCGAAATTCTCCACCCCAGACCCGCGTGTCAGCGGTGAAATGCTTGCGCTGATTTTCTCAGTGGGCTGGTTGATTGTTGTCGGGCTTTTCTTTTTCTTTTTGCCGCCCGAAACGGCGGTGCAGGAACGGTTTGATAGTCTGCGGTTTATCCTGATTTTGATCGCGGTTTTTATGCCTGTGGCGATGATCTGGGTGGTGGCGGCGGCGAGCCGCTCTGCGCGGATTATGCGCGAAGAGAGCTTCCGGCTTCAGGCCGCGATTGATGGGATGCGCCGGACTTATATCGACACGCGGTTGGGTGAAGGTGGTAAGTCGCAGGCGACTGTGGAGAAAAAGCTTAACGAGATTGCGCAGGCGACCCGCAAGACCGAAACGGTTGTGGCAACATTTGCATCAAGCCGTCCTGCGGAGGCCCAAAAGCTGGCGATCACGTCCGTCAAGGTTGCGGGTTCGGACGATCAAACCAAGCTTGCACTGCCGACAAGTGCCGAGGATATGGCAGCGCCTTTGTCGAACCCTGATTTGATCCGTGCGCTGAATTTTCCTGATAACGATCAAGACAAGCGTGGCTTTGATGCGCTGCGTCGTGCGCTGAAAGACCGTAATGCGCGGCAATTGGTGCAGGCCGCGCAAGATATGCTGACGCTTTTGTCGCAGGACGGCATATATATGGATGATCTGCGTCCTGATCGCGCGCGCGCCGAGATCTGGCGTCGTTTTGCCAATGGTGAACGTGGTCGTGCGATGGCATCTTTGGGTGGTGTGCGAGACAGATCGTCGCTTGCGCTGACCTCTGGCCGGATGCGCGAAGATACGATCTTCCGCGATGCAGCGCATCATTTCCTGCGCCGTTTTGACCAGACGTTAATCGCGTTTGAGCCAAATGCATCTGACGAGGAAATCGGTGCCTTGTCCGAGACCCGCACTGCGCGTGCATTTATGTTGCTTGGTCGTGTCACCGGGGCGTTTGACTGATCCAAATCCCTGCGGTAGCCATGTGCAACTGACAAGGGATCACAGACATGAAAACCATTTCCGAAAACCGTAGTTTTGGCGGCACGCAAGGCGTGTATTCGCACACCTCGGATGCTTGTAATTGCGATATGACATTCGCGGTATTTTTGCCCGAAGAAGCACAGCACGGCCCTGTGCCTGTGTTGTGGTTTTTGTCGGGGCTGACCTGCACCCACGAGAACGCAATGGTCAAGGCGGGTGCGCAGGCGTGGGCTTCCGAGCAAGGCATTGCCTTGGTGTTTCCCGACACCTCGCCGCGCGGCGAGGATGTGCCAAATGATGATGCGTTTGATATGGGCCAAGGGGCGGGGTTTTATGTGGATGCTACGCAGGCGCCTTGGGAGAAGCATTTCAAGATGTGGACCTATATTACCGAGGAATTGCCTGCGTTGGTGTCGAAAAACTTTGCCATTGATATGGATCGTCAGTCGATTACGGGTCATTCGATGGGCGGCCACGGCGCGTTGACAATGGCGATGGCATTGCCTGACCGGTTCCGCTCAGTGTCTGCCTTTGCGCCGATTTGTAACCCGACGCAGTCCGATTGGGGGCAAAAACAATTTGCCGCCTATCTGGGCGATGAGGCTGCTTGGGAGCCGCATGATGCGACGCTTTTGATGCAAAGCGGCGGGTTTGACGGGCCGATTTTGATTGATACCGGCACCGACGATCAGTTTGCTGAATTATTGGGCACCTCGGCCTTTGCCGCAGCCTTTACCGAGGTCTGCCAAGAGGGCACGATCCGTATGCAAAAAGGCTATGATCACTCATATTTCTTTATCTCGACGTTCATCGAGGATCACATCGCGTTCCACGCAGAGGCGCTCTATTCGTGATCTATGTTGATGCCGATGCGTGCCCTGTGAAGGACGAGGTGGAGCGGGTCGGCACGCGCCACAAACTGCGCATGTTTGTGGTGTCCAATGGCGGGATCAGGCCGTCGATGAACCCGCTGGTCGAGACTGTTGTGGTCGCGGATGGCCCTGATGTGGCGGATATGTGGATAGCGGACCGCGTGGGACCAGCAGATGTGGTGATTACGGGCGATATTCCACTGGCTGCCAAATGCGTGGAAGCGGGGGCGCAGGTGCTGAAACATAATGGCGAGCCGTTGACGACCGCGAACATTGGCAACGTGCTGGCGACCCGTGATCTGATGACTGACATGCGGGCGGCTGATCCGTTTCGTCAAGGCGGTGGCAAGCCGTTTAGCAAAGCAGATCGGTCGCGGTTTCTGGACGCCTTGGAACGGGCGGTTCGGGCTGCGGCACAAAGGGGCTAAATGATGTTTCGGACCATGAGTTTGGCCCGATTGGGCACTGTGTCCGCATTGATTGCGGTGATGCTGTTTTCGGGCAATGATGCGGCGATTAAGTTTCTGAGTGGTGGCTATGCGCTGCACGAGGTGGTGTTGATCCGTTCGCTGCTTGGGTTGCTGATTGTTGTCGGGATCATCGCGCCGCTGACGGATGGCTGGGCGATTATGCGTACCAAGCGGTTGCCGATGCATCTGCTGCGCGGGCTGTTGGTGGTCACGGCCAATATGACATTTTTCCTTGGGTTGGCGGCGATGCCATTGGCCGAAGCGGTTGCGATTTTCTTTATCAGCCCGCTGGTGATCACGATGTTTTCAGTGGTTTTCCTTGGCGAACAGGTAGGGCCGCGTAGGTGGGCTGCGATTTTTGTGGGGTTTGTTGGCGTAATTATCATGATGCGCCCCGGTACCGAGACGTTTCGGATGGCGTCGTTTTTACCGCTTTTCGCTGCCGTTTGTTACGCGGGTTTGCATATGATGACGCGGCTGATCGGGCGCACGGAAAGTGCGGCGACGATGGCGTTTTATATTCAGATCACGTTTATTCTGGTCAGTCTTGCGATGGGGTTGGTCGTGGGCGCGGGGCAGTTTGCAGACCAAAGCGATCCATCGCTTGAATTCCTGTTTCGCGCTTGGGTCTGGCCTGAACCTGCGGATACGCTTGTGCTCATATCGCTGGGCATTGGCTCTGGCATTGGCGGGTTTTTGATTAGCCAAGCCTACCGCGTGGCCCCCGCCGCTGTGATCGCGCCGTTGGAATATATCGCCCTGCCGTTGTCGGTTCTGTTTGGCGTGTTGGTTTTTGGTGAATGGCCCGATGCGGTGGCATTTATCGGCATGGCCTTTATCCTTGGGTCGGGGTTGTTTACGCTTTGGCGCGAGGCGCAGCCAGAGACAGCCGACCCCGTGCAGACCCCGCGCGTGCGTAGATAACAAGGAGCCGATATGACAGTTCAAGCAGTGGTTTTTGACATCGGTAATGTGCTGATCGAGTGGCAGCCGGAGCGGTTTTATGATGCGCAGATTGGCGAGGCGCGCCGCCGTGCGATGTTTGCAGCGATTGATTTGCACGGCATCAATGACGAGGTCGATCGTGGCGGAAATTTCCGAGATTTGATTTATGCTGCGGCTGTCGCGCATCCCGAATGGCGCGATGAAGTGCGCATGTGGCACGATAAGTGGATCGACATGGCGGCCCCTGCGATCCCGCGCTCTGTGCGGATTTTACGCAATTTACGGGTGGCAGGTGTACCGGTTTTTGCGCTGTCGAATTTTGGAATTCAGACGTTTGAGATTGCCGAAAAAGTCTATCCGTTTTTGAGTGATTTTGACCGTCGGTATATTTCGGGGCATATGGGGCTGATTAAGCCGGATAGTGCGATTTATGCAGCGTTAGAAGCTGATTGCGATGTTGCGCCAGCGGGGCTTTTGTTTGCGGATGACCGGATTGATAACATCAATGCGGCTGCTGCGCGGGGGTGGCAGACGCATTTGTTCGAGGGGCCTGAGGGCTGGGCCGCGTGCCTTGTCGGGCATGGATTATTGAGTGAGGAGAACGCCGCATGACTGTGATGATTTCGTTTGAAGAGGGTGAGCGTGGGCTTGATTGGCTCGCGCTGACCGATGCGTTAGCGGCGGGGCATTTATTGCCGAAGGCCGAGGTCGAGGATGTGTTTTTATACCGCGACGACAACACGCTGCTGAACCGTTCGGCATGGATCAAAGGCATGGGGTTGTTGGTCAAATGCGCCACAATTTTCCCTGCCAACCGCGCAGCGGGCAAGCCGATGGTGAATGGTGCTGTGAACCTGTTTTCGGACCAAGATGGCAGTTTGGCCGCGATTTTGGATTTCCATTTGGTGACAAAATGGAAAACGGCGGGGGATAGTCTTTTGGCGGCGCGGCGTTTGGCGCGGCCAGATAGTCGGAATATTTTGATCGTGGGCGCGGGGACTGTTGGGCGGTCGTTATATGCGGCTTATGGTGCGGTATTTCCTGACGCCAAATTTACGGTTTGGAACCGCTCGCCCGAGGGGGCTGTGGCGTTCCAAAAGGATTTGCCAGATGTGGAAATTGCGGGTGATCTGGAGGCCGCTGTGCGCGCCGCTGACATCATCACAAGTGCGACCATGTCGACTGCGCCGTTGATTAAGGGCGCGTGGTTGCAGCCCGGCCAACATGTTGATTTGATTGGCGCTTACCGACCTGACATGCGTGAGGTTGATGATGAGGCGTTACTGCGCGCGCGTGTATTTGTCGACAATAAGCACACCACCGTGGGCCACATTGGTGAGCTGAAAATTCCGATTGCGCAGGGTGTTTTTGATGCCAGCCATGTGCTTGCGGATTATTATGATCTGGATGCGTTTGTGCGTCAAAATGACGATGAAATCACGCTCTTCAAGAATGGTGGGGGCGCGCATTTGGACCTGATGACCAGTCGTTATATTCTGGATGCGTGGGATGCAAAAAATTGACGGGTGCCATCGTGGCGTTGCTGATTTTGCTTGTCTGGGTGGCAGTTTTGCCAATGTTTTTAGAGCAACGTCGGCGGGAGATTACGCCAGATTTGCGTAAGCGGGCAGGCGGGCGTTTTGCGAAATTGTCCCAAGGTCAGACCCATTATCAATGGGAGGGTGGTGCGCGTGGGCCGGTTATTGTGGCGATTCATGGGCTAACCACGCCGCAGATTGTGTGGAATGGGGTCACGCCCGCGCTGACGGCGCTTGGGTTTCGGGTGTTGCGCTATGACCTTTATGGGCGCGGGTTTTCTGATGCGCCAAGCGGGGCGCAGAGCATCGCGTTTTTCACCCAACAGCTGCATGATTTGCTGACGGATCAAAAGGTTACGGAGAATATCACGTTGATGGGGTATTCGATGGGGGGGAGCATTGCCGTTGCTTATGCTGCGGCACACCCCGACCAGATTGCGCGGGTGATTTTAGTTGCACCCGCAGGTATTGAGGAGAATGTGTCGAGGTTTGATCGCATGTGTCGCCGCCTGCCAGTTCTGGGTGATTGGGCGCACGGGATGTTTGCGGCCGCGCGGACGCGGCGTGGGGCGCAGAAGCCAACTGCCATTGCCGATATGCAAGAGTTTCAGCTGTCGCGACGCGGGTATTTACCCAGCGTTTTGTCGAGCAGGCGTTATGCGTTAACTGAAACGCAAGAGGAGGCGCATCGCAGTTTGGGGCGCGATGATGTGCCTGTCTGGGCGATTTGGGGCCGCGAGGATACGGCTATTCCGTTGTCGGCGATGGGGATTTTGTCCCGCTGGAACCGCGCCGTGCAGCACGACGATATTGCGGGCGCGGGGCATGGTTTGCCCTATACCCACGCGGACGCGTTGGCAGCGTCGATTTCAACGATGTTGCGAAGCCGTTAGGCGGCGTGGCTTTCAGGTTCGTGCACGATGAATGATGAGCAATCGCGGCCCATCGATTTGGCAAGATAGAGCGCTTCGTCGCTGGCGTTGCGGAATGCGTTGAAGTCGGGGGCCGTGCGCGCCCATGCGGTGCCGATGCTGATGGTTGTAGACATTGGTTTGCCGTCGAATTCGATGGCAGTCTCGCAGACGTTGGCACGGCATCGCTCTGAAATGCTGCTGGCCTCCAAATGGGTCACGTTGTTCATGACGATCAGGAATTCGTCGCCGCTCATCCGGCAGAGGATGTCGTGTTTGCGCAGGCATTTGGCGATCCGCTTTGCCGTGCAAATCAGCACTTTGTCCCCCGCAAGGTGCCCGTAAACATCGTTGATTTCCTTGAAGTGATCGATGTCGATACAGGCCATTGCGACGCCAGTGTTGGTCGCGGCTTTACGAATGTCTGTGTCGTAAATATCAATCGCAGAACGGCGGTTCAATACGAGGGTAAGCGGGTCGGTTGTCGCATCTTGCAGGAGGCGGTTCGCCTCTTCGACCAAGGCAATTTCACGGTAAATCAAGATCGAAAACAGGCCTGTGCCACCAA
>RCMY010005517.1_pt1 | contig 10726 bp, 8 predicted proteins | sample 2041341 | NCBI WGS metagenome assembly RCMY01 (sample SAMN09708234, study PRJNA481090) | Marine sediment metagenome, whole genome shotgun sequencing project.
ATCACCGAACCGGAGCGGGTCGCCCGCGAGTTCAAACGTCGCCTTGGCGACACCACGCCAATCATCGTTGGTGGCAGTCCGTACTCGGCCGAGGCGCTCATGGCTCGACTCCTGCGGAGCGTGCTGGAAGAGATCATCAAGCGTGAAGGCAGCGAACCAAGCAGGGTTGCGATATCGCATCCGGCCAACTGGGGGCAGTACAAGCTCGATCTGTTCCGTCAGGCGATTCGCTTGGCGGGTCTCGACGAAGACGCAACGGTCACTCTCACCGAACCCGAGGCCGCGGCAATCTCCTACGCCAATCAGGAACGGGTCGAGGTCGGACAGGTCGTTGCGGTCTACGACCTCGGGGGCGGCACGTTCGACGCCTGTGTCCTGCGCCGTACCACCGAGGGTTTCGAGATCATCGGGAAGCCCGAGGGCATCGAACGCTTGGGCGGGATCGACTTCGACGCCGCGGTGTTCGCCCACGTCTCGCGCTCCCTCGACGACGCGCTGAGCGAACTCGATCCTGATGATCCCACCGCCATGGCTGCGGTCTCGAGACTGCGGGTCGACTGCGTCGACGCCAAAGAAGCACTCTCCTCAGACACCGACGCCACCATCCCGGTACTGCTGCCGAATTTGCAGACCGAGGTGCGCCTCACTCGGCGTGAATTCGAGTCGGTGGTCCGGCCGTCGCTGGTCGACAGTATCGAGTCGATGCGGCGGGCCATTGCCTCGGCAGGCATCGAGATGTCGCAGGTGGCCAAGGTGCTCTTGGTTGGCGGGTCGAGTCGGATTCCGCTCGTCGCCCAGATGGTCGCATCCGATCTCGGTCGTCCGGTTGCCGTCGATGCTCATCCCAAGCACGCCATCGCATTGGGAGCGGCCTTTGCCGCGGCTGCCGCCGATGGTGATGCGCAAGGGCCGAAGGGTCGTTCCGCCGCTCCCGTCGCTGATCGGAGCCGCCCATCGACACCCCCGGCTCCCGGCCCACCGCTGGCAACATCGCCCGCGGTCGCTGCGTCGGCTACGACCCCGACACCCCGCCCTCCGGCCACAACTCCGGCACCGGCAACCCCAGCAGCGGCAACCGCGCCGCCGGCGACGACACCGCCCGCGGCCGCAGCAACACCGCCGTCGGCATCTTCACCGGCGTACCCGCCTCCCGAGAGCCCGGTGCCGGCAACACCGGCGGCTCAACCCCTCGCTCGCCCGACCAATTCTGAGGCCGCGCCACCACGCGAACCAATGGGGCCACCCCCCGATTCCGGTGCGCGGTTCGACTCGGCAGCTCGAGAACCGGTGGCCGGCTCGTCACCATCTCCCGCTCCCTCAGCACCACAGCATCCAGCGGCGGGCCAGGGTCCCGATCTCATCGACCTCGGCTCATCCGATGTCACCAAGCCGGTGGCGAATCGTATGCCGGTGCTGCTCGGTATCGGTGCGGTTGTGCTCCTGGCACTCGTCGGCGGGTTCTTTGCCCTGAGGGGAGGCGACGACCCCGACACCGCAGCCGGCGATGAACTGGACTCGAGCAGTTCGACCACCGATGCGTCATCCGACACTACCCCGCCCGCCGGCGATGATGCCGCCACGACCGAGACAACCGCCATTCCCGACTCGGGCAGCGGCGAGGCCCAGACCAAGGCCGAAGCCGTCATCGAAGGTGCCGGGTTGAGCGACCTGGTCAAGGTCGAGGTCGACCCCGAGGGGGTGGCCACCCTCACCGGCACGCTTGGACGCTCCACCAGCACCAAGCTCCTCAACGACTTGAAGTCCGATGCAGGCGTGAGCGCCTTCGCCAACGACGACTCGCTCGTGATCGTTGAGGAAGACGAGTGGTGCAGCCCCACGGTTCAGGCCAACGACCGTTGGGCGTGCATCACCTCGGCGGTGTGGGACGGCACCGAACTGAAGGTGCAGTATGACACCGAGAACCTCGGCGAGCCCCTGAACGAGAACGGCAGCTACCACTACCACTTCTTCCCCAGCGAGACACCCGTGGCCAATTCCGGCCTGGTCGCCGACGGTGCCGAGTCCCAGGGCAACCTCGCCGGCAGTCCGGGATGGGACGTTTGGGGCGACTTCGCCGGCTACACCACCGATCTGTGGGGCCGGCCGGGCAAGATCTGCGTGCGCATCGCAACACCTGGCCACGCAGTCGAGTCGCTCACCTCGGGCAATTGCTGGCCAGTGTCTGACGAGTAGCAGTCCGACGAGTAGCAGCACCGATCCTCAGATGAGATCGTCAGCCAGGTCGTCGTCGCTCGCCAACAGCGATGCCTCGTGGGGCAGGTCGGGAAGGATCTGCTCGATGAAGCTCTGGGTTGCCTGCGGGAGCCCAACGTCGTCGTCTGCTTGCTCGGACAGATACCAGAGGTGATCGAGCACCTGATGATAGAGCTCGGCATCGGTGAGACGACCCCGGAGTTCGCTGGGCACCGAAGCGATCGTCGGCTCGTAGCGTTCGGTCAACCAGCGGTAGGCCATCACGGCATCGGGTAGCGGCCGATTTTCCGCCCGGGAGAGATGCGCTCCGTACCCTTGAATGGCACCGAGGAGCCTGCGCGCCTGATTCTCTTCAGCTTCGATGCCGGTGAGTCGAACGAGTTCTCGTCGATGGTGACCTTCCTCGACGATCTTGGGCCGGAACATGATGCGGTTGCCATCATCGTCATCCGACAGCTCGAGTTCGACGGTATCGAATCCCAGATCGTTGAGCCGTTCGAGTCGTTCGCGGATCCGCCACATCTCGTTTGATCCGACGTGGTCAACGGCGGTGAGCTCGCCCCAGAGCTCGTTGTAACGCTCCCGGAGTTGCTCGACGACCTGGATCGGATCGACATCATTGAGCTTGCCGATCGCTTCGAGTTCGTAGAGGCCGCCTGCGAAGTTGTCGCAGGCGATCTCGAGGTCGAGCTCGCGCTGGCCGTCGCTGAGTTCGGGGTGCCGTTCGCCGGTCTCGGTGTCGACCAGGTAGGCAACGAGCGCTCCGGCGTCACGCCGAAAGAGGGCATTGCCCAGCGAACAGTCACCCCAAAAGAATCCGACCAGGTGGATGCGCGTCAAGAGGATCGCCAGAGCATCGATGAGCTTCTCATGCAGGCCGTCGCTTCCGGGACTGGCAAAAAGGTGAAGATACGGCAGCGAATAGCGCAGGTGTTTGGTGATCAAGATCGATTCGAGCGGTTCTCCCGTTGCTCCGACCCGGTTCATGGCGATCCCGACCAGATCGACCACGGGAAGGCCCTCGTCGGCCAGCCAGTCGAGCATCTCGTACTCGCGTTGAGCCAGCCTCGGCGGCAGCTCCTTGCATGCGTAGTAGGTGTCGCCGTGGGTGATGAAGCGCACGACGTGGCGGTGGCGACCCTTGGCAAGACGGACGGCCAGTTCGTCGGGCCAGTCTTCCAGCGGCGTCGACCAGGGAAGGTCCAAGAAGGTCGGCTGAGGACCGGTCGACGTCTTGAGCGTGAGTGCGACCACGCCAGAACCCTACTCAGGCAATGCTAGACAAGGCAGATGATCGAACGACTTCCTGCTCATTCCAGCGCCACCGCACCGGATCTTACCGGTGGTGCCGATCTTCCGATTCGCAAGGTCACGCGCCAGGTGGCGTTCGAGGGGCGATGGGACGCTGGTCGTGCCCGGAAGGTGGCGGCGTTGTTCGACTCGATGGCATCGGACTGGGCGTCCGATTCGGTGGAGCCGACCAAGGCCGCTCCGATTGCCGATGGGCTCGAACGGGGCGGGCTCGACCCTGCGGGACTCTGGCTCGAACTCGGATCGGGAACCGGCGCCGGAACCAGGGTGCTCGCACCGTACGTGGCCGATCTGATCGCGCTGGATCTGGCTGGAGCGATGCTGGCCGAGGCGCCGGCCGATCTTGCTCCCCGGGTACAAGGTGATGCCAGCATGCTGCCGTTCGCCGACGACACCTTCGATGTCGTGATGATGGTCAACATGCTGCTGTTTCCGACCGAGGTCGATCGGATCCTGCGGCCTTCGGGTTCGGTGCTCTGGATCAACACGCTCGGGGATCAGACACCGATCCATCTGCCGGCCGACGATGTGGCCCGGGCGCTACCAGGTGAGTGGAGCGGCACGACGGCCGATGCCGGAATGGGCTTTTGGGCGGCGCTGCATCGAGCCGGCTGATCAGCCACCAGCACGGATCAGCTAGCAGCACCGATGGCGTCGGCTGCCGCCAGGCCCGACAGGAACGCCCCCTCGACCTTCGAGCCCCCGAACGCATCACCCGCGAGCACCAGTGGACCCGGGCGGGCGGCGATCGTGAGGCTCCGCTCGGAGCGAGGTGTCACCGGTCCCGCATAGCGCCACTTCTTGACTTGGAATTCGCCAATGGCGTGATCGCCATCGATTCCGGCGCTCGAAAGGGCCCGGCGTGCTTTGGGAAGGAGAACCTCGGTGATCTCGCTGTTGGGTCGATCGAACAGCTCGGCACTCAGGGCGTGACTGACATGGAAGGTGACGGCTCGGGTCGGGCTGATGCCCTTCGCCATGTTGTCGGCAATGAACGAGAAGTCGGGGTCGTCGGGTTGCTGAAGCGCCCCGGCCGAGCCGAAGTCGGGCTGACCGTCGACCGTGGCGAGGAGAGCGATCACACGGTGATAGGTGATGCTGCGCAGATCATCGATCGTGACGCCGAGATCGAGACGAACCGCACCGTCGGTGAGTAGCTCGATGGTCTGTGGCACCGGTGAGGTGACGATGACCGAACCGGCTTCGTCGACTTCGCGAGCGCCTCCCTCGTACGACACACCCCAGGTATCGCCCATCTGGAGCAAAGCCTGAGCCCGAACCCGGGTGACGACGCTGACCAGTTCGGGATCGAGGGTTGCCGCCACGTGTTTTGCCAACTGACTCATGCCGCCGTTGGTGCGATAGCGCGGGTAGCCGTCTTCGACGCCGAAACCGCGGTTCCACTCGCTGACGACCCCGGCATCGACCCAGGCGTCGACTGCGGCGGTGAATTCGGCCGATCGAGTCGTGAAGAACTGGGCACCGTGGTCGAGAATGCCTCCGCCCAGGCGTCGAGTGGCGAGTCGACCGCCGACGCTTCGACCCTTGTCGACGACGAGCACGCGCCGCCCGACCGCGCTGAGTCGATGAGCGGCCATCAGGCCCGACAGGCCGGCGCCGACGATGAGGGTCTTGCTGGTATCAGGAGAGTCGAATGCCATCACCCGAGGGTAGGCATTCGAGGGCAGGCATTCGACAGTAGGCATGTTTGGTATCGAACGAGGAAATGGGCTGAAACCCATTGCTTGGGTTGGGCTTTGCGTTCCGGCGGGCATCCTGGGCGGATGGCACGCATTCTCGTCACTGAGGAACTCGCTCCGTCCGGTCTCGACAAGCTTCGAGCAGCCGGCCACGAGGTCGATATCCAGCTCGGACTCTCACCTGAGGAGCTGGTTGCGACCATGCCCGGTGCGGCGGCGCTGATCATTCGTTCGGCAACCACCGTGACTGAAGAGGTCCTGGCTGCCGGAACCGAGCTCACCGTTGTCGGTCGTGCCGGCATCGGTCTCGACAACGTCGACGTCGAAGCGGCGACCAAGCGCGGTGTGATGGTCTGTAACGCGCCTCAGTCCAACATCGTCACGACCGCCGAGCAAACAATGGCGCTGATCCTCGCTCAGGCCCGCAACATCCCGCAGGCTGACGCCGCCCTCAAGGCCGGTCGCTGGGAGCGTTCGAAATGGACCGGCATCGAGCTCTACGACAAGACACTCGGGATCGTTGGTTTGGGCCGGGTCGGCAAGCTCGTTGCCCAGCGGGCCCTGTCGTTCGGGATGAAGCTGGTCGCCTACGACCCATACATCTCCGCCGAACGCGCCCACCAGCTCTCGGTCGAACTCATCGGGCTCGATGAACTCGCCGCTCGGGCCGACATCGTGACGCTCCATGTGATCAAGACCCCCGAAACGATCGGCCTCATCGGTGCCGACTTCTTCGCGAAAGCCAAAGACGGCATCCGGATCGTCAACGTCGCCAGGGGCGGCGTTGTCGACGAAGCGGCCCTCTACGACGCACTGGTATCGGGCAAGGCAGGCGCGGCAGCCATCGACGTCTTCGACACCGAACCCAAAACGGAGTCCCCGCTCTTCTCACTCCCGAACATCGTGGTCACCCCCCACCTCGGCGCTTCCACCCATGAGGCGCAGGACAAGGCGGGTGTGACGATCGCCGAACAGGTCACTCTGGCCCTGGCGGGCGATTTCGTCCCGTTCGCCGTCAACATCGACGCCGCCGAGGTGGCAGGCACGATGAAGCCGTATTTGCCACTCGCCGAGCAGCTGGGATTGATCTTCGGGTCGTTCGCCCGAGACCTCCCGAAAGAGATCACCATCCGGTTCGAGGGCGAGATCGGCGGGTTCGACAACCGTCTCGCCACGCTTTCGGCGATCAAGGGTCTGCTGTCGGTCCAAGCCACGGAGCCTGTTTCCTATGTGAACGCCAACCAGATACTGGCCGAGCGGGGAATCTCGGTCACGCCGGTGGCGTCGTCGACCTCGCGTGACTACGTCAACAAGCTCACGATCGAAGGCGGAATCCATGCGCTGTCGGCAACGCTCGTTGGTCTGCGCGACGAAGCACGCATCGTCGAGATCGACGGCCATGTCCTCGACATCCCGCCGAGCGACCACATGCTCGTGGTCCGCAACGACGATCGACCCGGCGTGATCGGAACCGTCGGCATGCTCCTTGGCCAAGCCGGCCTCAATGTCGCCGACATGGCGGTCGGCCGTGATGCCGGCGGTACGTCGGCGGCGATGGTCATCACGACACGAACCCCCGTCCCGGCTGAGACTCTCGCCAAGCTGGCCGCCGCCGAAGGCGTGCTCAGCGTCGACGCCATCGACGCCGTCTCCAGCAACTAGGGCTCGAGAGTCAGGGCTCCAAGAGTCAGGGCTCCAAGAGTCAGGGCTCGACGACGATCCAGCCTCGGCGTTGGAGTTCGGCGGCGAGTTCGGGTGTCGGGATCCGGCGAAGTTGCTTCTCCGCCGGCGTCAGGGCGGCCCGACCACCGGCGGCGGCCGGAGCTGCCGCCTTGGTCGATCGTTTCGTCGGAGTCGTCTTCTTCGTCTTGTTCGCGGGAGGCCCGGAGTCGGCGGGAAGCTCGGGTGTCGGCCCTTCGTCGGCCTCGGTGCGAAGTTGGTCGATGAAGGTATCGGCCTCGTCTCGGGTGAACTTGCCGCCCGCCTGACGCTGTGTGAAGCCCATTGGCCCGCGGGCATCTCGAAAGTCGGTGTGCCCGGCCGCTTCGAGAAGCTCCGCCAATTCACTCAGTTGGCTCCGCGAGGCTGGTGGGCCAGATTGCTGTCCAAACGCCATACCCCAGTGTCTCAGGGCAATTCGCCGATGCCACCACCGGAAACACACCGCCCGAGTCGGTGCTCACGGGATCAGTGATTGCGCAGAGGTTTGTCGTCGATTGGCGTCTCGACGACGAGCGTTGTCGTCGTTTGCCCGAAGTCGCCGAGCCGAGTAACGAGGGCGTCGAGTCCCTGGATCGTCTCGGCCTCGACGTAGAAGATCGCATCACAGTCGCCGAGGACCTGGTGCATCCGACGAACCGAGGGGTCCTTCCTGGCGATCTCGGTGGCCTTGGCGATCGCTCGTGTCGTTGCTCCACTCCCGACGAGACGGACGATCGCCTGGATCGTTCGACCGGCGGCCGCAGGGTCGATCACGGCTCGGTAGCCAGTGATGACGCCGGCTGACTCGAGGGCATGCACCCTGGCGGTCACCGCGGCAGGCGAGAGATGGACCCGCTCGCCAAGTTGCCGGAACGACAGACGACCGTCGACTTGCAGGTGGTCAACGATCTGCCAGTCGATCTCGTCCATCGCACGCTTTCGTCAAGTGAATCGGAGAGATGACCATACATACTTCATCGATTGGCCGCATTGACCAGGCAAGTGCACTTCACGGATCACGAAGAGATTCCTAACATGGAGCTACGCCCACGATTGCCAGTTGGTGACCTCATGCCCGTCGTACCCGCACCCGCCACACCCGACTCGGCCGAGGCCGTCGCGCTCGCCGAGCGCTTCGACGCGGTGATGATGCCGACCTACGGTCCGCTGCCGCTCCTTCCCGCCAGAGCCAGCGGGGTCGATGTCGAAGACACCCAGGGCCGTCACTATCTCGACCTCGCAGGCGGTATCGCCGTCAATGCACTCGGCCATTGCCACCCCGCGCTCGTCGCCGCCCTGACCAAGCAGGCAGGCAAGCTGTGGCACCTGTCGAACGTGTTTGCCAACGAACCCGAACTCGAGTTGGCCGAACAGCTCACGCGTCGAACGTTCGCCGACCGGGTGTTCTTCGCGAACTCCGGTGCCGAAGCCAACGAGGCTGCCCTGAAGCTGGCTCGTCGCTACGCCTACGACCACTTCGGAGCGCACAAGCACGAAATCGTGGCGCTGGAGCGAGCCTTCCACGGGCGCACGCTGTTCACCGTCGCCGTCGGGGGGACACCGGCCTACGCCGAAGGATTCGGCCCGGCACCCGAGGGAATCCACCACATCGCCCCCAACGACATTTCGGCACTCGAGGCGGTCGTCGGCCCGAATACCGCCGCGGTGTTCATCGAGCCGATCGTCGCCGAAGGCGGCATCATCATGTTGGATCGGTCCTACGTGCAGCGAGCCCGAGAACTCTGCGACGAACACGATGCCCTGCTGGTATTCGATGAGGTGCAGACAGGTGTCGGTCGCACCGGGACCTTCTACGCATACGAAGGGCTCGGCGTCACACCCGACATTCTCAGCACCGCGAAAGCGCTCGGCGGAGGGTTCCCGATCGGGGCAGCGCTGGCCACGGAACGAGTCGCAGCGTCATTCGTCAGAGGCACCCATGGCTCGACCTTCGGTGGGAACCCGCTGGCCTGCGCGGTTGCCAATGCGCTGGTGAACGAGGTGACCAAGCCCGAACTGCTGGCCAACGTTGTCGAGCGTGGCGCCCAACTGAGCGCCGGACTCGAAAAGATCGGCCGCGACACCGGGATCTTCAGCGAGGTCCGAGGTCAGGGTCTGCTCCTCGGCGGCGTGATGGCTCCCGACCATGCCGGCGGTGCCAAGCAACTGCAGCTCACCGCGGTCGAACACGGTGTTCTCACGCTCGTTGCCGGCACCGAGGTCCTTCGGATCACACCTGCGCTCAATATCACCGAAGACGAAGCTGCCGTCGGCCTCGAACGGATCGCGGGGGCCGCTGCCCACCTCGCTTCGTCCGATCGTGGGTCGTCGTCATGACACCCGCATCGCCACCAATCGTGCGGCTCGCCCGACCGGGTGATCTGCCGGGTCTCCTCGACCTGGCGGCGAGCGCCGACTCGACGATGACCACGATCCCGCACGATCCAGATGCAATGGCGGCCAAACTCGATGCTGCGGTGGCCAGTGTGGCGGCCGATCGTGTCGTCGATGGCAGCGAAACCTACCTCTTCGTGCTCGAAGAGGCCGGGCGCATCGTTGGATTGTCGGCCATCTACGCCACGGTCGGCGTCGATCGACCCTTCTACAGCTACAAGGTGTCGAGTATCTCCCAGGCCTCGCCCGATCTGGGTGTCCGGGTCGACACCCGGTTGCTGCACCTCGTCAACGACTACGCGGGAGCGGCCGTGGTCGGCACGCTGTTCCTTCATCCCGCGGCTCGGGGCGGTGGCCGCGGACGCCTGCTGTCGTTGACACGCTTCGTCTTCATGGCGGCGCACCGTGAACGCTTCGGTGATCGGGTCATGGCCGAGATGCGGGGACTCACGCTCGACGACGGCCGATCGCCGTTCTGGGATGCGGTCGGTAAGCGGTTCTTCCAGCGAGAGTTCCCCGAGGCCGACCTTCGCCGGGGTCACGAGTTCCGTCACATCTGCGAACTCTTCCCCACCTACCCCATCTACGCCGATCTTCTCCCGGCCGCCGCTCAGGCAGTCATCGGCCGCACACACCCGGAGGCCGAGCCCGCAGTGCGCCTCCTCGAAGAGCAGGGGCTACGCAATCACGGCTATGTCGACATCTTCGATGCGGGGCTCTGCCTACACGCCTTCATCGATGATCTCAACATCGTCCGACGTGGGCAGCGTGCGCTGCTGTCGCTGGATGGGCGGCCGGGATCTCCGGGCCCAGACCAACCGCCGTGGCTCGCAACTGCCACCGAGCTCGATGCGTTCACCGTTGTTCACGTGCCGGCGCCAATCGATGTCTCGGCCGGCGGGATCACCGTTGATGAGAAGGTTGCTCGATCGCTCGGCTGGGAGGCCGGCCGCTCGATCTACTGTGCCCCCTCGAAGTGCGGCGCGCCCTGGCAACGCGCTACACCGGGCAACGTCGGCTGCGATCTCATCGAGGAGCACTCATGACCCCAACATCGGGCCTCGAATCGGCAGCACAGTTCATCGGTGGCGAGTGGTTCACCGGTGAGGGTGAGCGACGAACGTCGTTGTCACCGGTCAACGGATCGGCGGTCTGGACGGGGCGCGACGCATCGCCGCGTCAGGTCGCGGCCGCGGTCGACGCTGCCAGCGCCTCGTTCTCGGCCTGGCGTGGGACAACAACCACGCAGCGAGACCTCATCGTGCGCCGGTTCGCCGAACTGCTGGGTGAACACCGGACCGAACTCGCGGCGCTGATCACGGCCGAAGTGGGCAAGACCCGCGCCGACGCCGACAGCGAAGTCGCTGCCATGATCGGCAAGGCCGAGTTGTCGATCGCCGCCCGAG
>RCMY010005518.1_pt1 | contig 10723 bp, 9 predicted proteins | sample 2041341 | NCBI WGS metagenome assembly RCMY01 (sample SAMN09708234, study PRJNA481090) | Marine sediment metagenome, whole genome shotgun sequencing project.
GGGTATTAACTACGCTCTTCAATCTGCTGGTTTTCAACCAGCTTTCGCCTCAAGGGACGGGGAATTAGACCCAGGAGAGATTAAAAGAAATTCTATTTCTTTAGGGCATCTCTAAAAATCCAGATTTCATCCCAATTGCTGCGTTGCTGGTGAAATTTTTTTCTTACATATCAATCATATGCCGCGCTGCAAAATTTTTCCCGCGCCTTGCATTTGGGCGAACCCTGAATTTTTAGAGGTGCCCTTTATCTATTTCAACATAGCTAAATTGACAATTCAGGTTACTATACATCCCCATGAATCTGCTTAAAGCACTCGCTACGATCAGTAGCATGACCTTTGTTTCCCGTATACTCGGATTTTTGCGGGATGTATTAATCGCGAGAATCTTTGGCGCAGGTATTGCGACAGACGCTTTCTTTGTTGCATTTCGCATCCCAAATTTACTACGCAGATTATTCGCCGAAGGCGCTTTCTCTCAAGCATTTGTACCCATACTTTCCGAATACAAAAACAAACGCACAGAAGAAGAAACACGCGATCTCATCGACCACATTGCTTATCTACTAAGCATCACATTATTTGCTGTTACTTTGATCGGCATTTTTAGCGCAACATTTATCATTCAAGCCAGCGCACCGGGTTTTATGAATGACCCGGAGAAGTTTGATCTAACGGTCGAATTACTAAAGATTACTTTCCCCTACATATTCTTTATTTCGTTGGTTTCATTAGCAGGCGGTATTCTTAATACATACAGCAAATTCTTTGTCCCTGCACTGACACCCGCACTGCTGAATTTATCATTTATTGGCTGTGCCTTATGGCTTGCCCCACACATTGAGCCGCCTGTAATGGCACTAGCATGGGCAGTATTCATCGGTGGCGTACTACAACTGGCCTTTCAAATACCGTTTCTCATGCGTATCAAGCGGTTGCCTCGTTTACGTTTTAAATTTAAAGAAACAGGCGCTTGGCGTGTGATTAAGCTCATGGGGCCTGCTGTATTCGGCGTATCTGTTGGGCAAATCAGCATGTTGATCAACACCATATTTGCTTCACTTTTAGTTACAGGCAGCGTGTCATGGTTATACTACGCAGACCGGCTTATGGAATTTCCTGCAGGCCTACTGGGCGTCGCATTGGGCACAGTACTGCTACCTTCACTTGCACGTCACTACAACAGTGACAGCACAGAAGAATACTCTCGCTTATTGGACTGGGGATTACGTCTAACAGTCTTATTAACACTTCCTGCTGCTGTGGCCTTAGCGTTACTCTCTACCCCATTAATTTCCACTTTATTTTATTACGGCGAATTCACAGCTCATGACGTTTGGATGACCCGTGACGCATTAATTGCTTACAGCTTTGGTCTATTAGGATTCATTTTTGTAAAAGTCCTGGCACCCGGATTCTACGCGCGACAAAATATTAAGACACCGGTAAAAATTGCAATTATTACCTTGATTGCTACACAATTAATGAATCTTATATTTATCGGTCCATTACAACATGCTGGATTAGCGCTAGCAGTAGGATTGGGCGCTTGTTTGAATGCCAGCCTGTTATTTTACAAACTACGCAGCTACAACATCTATCAACCGCAACCCCGCTGGTTTATTTTCTTCTTCAAAATACTGACGGCGCTAGTTATCCTGGGAATGACATTATGGGTTGCAACAGGGAGCGACGCCTCCTGGTTAGACGATTCCGCAATTAATCGAGCATCCCGATTAGCATGGGTAATCTTAACCGGCGCGACCAGTTATTTTGCCGCATTATGGCTGCTTGGTTTTCGTTTGAAAGATTTTACTCGGAAGGGAATTGACTAATTCTAACTCTGTGCAGTCATTCTTTTATTCCGCTCAATCAATGCATAAGCCGAATGATTATGAATCGATTCAAAATTCTCTGATTCAACCACATAGGCCTCAATCCGCGAATCATTATTTAAAACTTCAGCAACATCTCGCACAATATCTTCAACAAACTTAGGATTGTCGTAGGCTTTTTCAGTGACATATTTTTCATCAGGTCGCTTTAACAACCCATAAAGCTCGCAAGACGCCTGTGTTTCAGCAATCCGGATGACTTCTTCAATCCACACAAAACTATTCGTGCACACTGAAATAGTCACATGCGAGCGTTGATTATGCGCCCCATACTCGGATATTTTTTTCGAACATGGACAAAGACTAGTCACGGGCACAACGACTTTCATGGTAAATTCATATTTGGCTTCCTTAATCTCACCAATGAAAGTGACCTCATAATCCAGCAAGCTTTTCACACCGGAAATAGGTGCAGACTTGTCCATAAAATAAGGAAATGTCATTTCAATATGACCCGATGATGTTTCCAATTTCAGCATCATGGTTTGTAGAATATTCTCAAATGATTCAACAGAAATCTCACGCTCGTTATCATTGAGTATTTCCACAAAACGAGACATGTGGGTGCCCTTAAAATTGTGAGGCAAATTCACATACATATTAAAAACAGCGACTGTATGCTGAACGCCCCCATCTTTGTCTGCCACTTTCACCGGATGGCGAATTGCCTTGATGCCTACTCTGTCAATTGAAATGCGTCTTGTATCCGGTGCATTTTGCACATCGGCGATCGGAATATCCATTTGTTTATCCATAATTCTTACGTTATCAGTATGATTGTTTATTTAGGTAAGCGTTCCTGAACAAATTTAACAATACCGACCTTGTCCAGCCCGCAATCAGCCAACATTTGTGCATGTTCACCTTGATCGATAAAAATATCCGGCAGACCAAGCTGTAACACCTTAGTCACTCCACCGTTCATCGCTAATGACTCTAAAACTGCGCTACCAGCGCCACCCATGGTCGTATTTTCTTCAACCGTAACCAACAACTCGTAATCTTTAGCTAATGATGCAATTAATGCATCATCTATTGGTTTAATGAAACGCATGTTAACAACCGTTGCGTCTAGTGTTTCTGCCGCTTCCAAACAAGGCGCCACCATACTACCGAAAGCAAGCAAAGCAACTTTCTCGCCCTTACGGCGTACTTCACCACGACCCACAGGCAAAGCAACCATCTCTTTTTGTACTTCTACGCCCGTTCCAGCGCCACGCGGGTAACGCACTGCTGTTGGGGTATCCATTTGGAATGCGGTATATAGCATCTGCCGGCATTCATTTTCATCAGCCGGTGCCATCACCGTCATATTGGGAATACAACGCAAGAATGAATAGTCAAAGCTACCCGCATGCGTCGGGCCGTCTGCGCCGACCAAACCTGCCCGATCAAGTGCAAATACAACGGGAAGGTTCTGAATAGCAACATCATGAATTAACTGATCGTACCCGCGTTGTAAAAATGTTGAGTAAATCGCAACAACCGGTTTCAAGCCATCACAAGCCGCACCTGCGGCGAATGTCACCGCATGTTGCTCTGCAATACCCACATCAAAATAACGCTTTGGATATTCCTTAGAAAATTTAGCTAGCCCTGAACCCTCTCGCATGGCGGGTGTAACGCCAATCAATCGCGAATCCATTGCCGCCATGTCACACAACCAGTCACCAAAAATTTTTGTATAAGCTGGCTTACTCGCAGGCTTAGGCACAATTCCTTCATCAGGATCAAATTTTCCAACGCCATGATAGAGAATGGGATCTTCCTCGGCCACATTATAACCCGCACCTTTACGCGTCACTACATGTAGAAACTGTGGGCCATTCAATTGCCGAATATTATTAAGCGTAGTAGTCAACACTTCTAAATCGTGGCCGTCAATTGGGCCAATATAATTGAAGCCAAACTCTTCAAATAACGTACCCGGTGTCACCATCCCTTTCATATGCTCTTCAGCACGCTTGGCAAGTTCCAGTACAGGCGGAACAACTTTGAGTACTTTTTCACCGGCACGGCGTGCTTTAGCATAAAAACGCCCAGACATCAGCTTAGCAAGATAGTTATTCAAAGCACCGACAGGCGGTGAAATGGACATATCATTATCATTTAACACAACCAATAAATTAGCGTCCATAACACCTGCATTATTCAATGCTTCAAATGCCATACCAGCGCTCATGGCGCCATCACCAATCACCGCAATAGCACGTCTATCGACACCTTCTAATTGTGCAGCCACTGCCATACCAAGTGCTGCACTAATCGACGTACTAGAATGCGCCGTACCAAATGCATCATATTCACTTTCATCCCGACGCGGAAACCCTGCAATACCGCCATGCATACGTAATTTACTCATTCCTTCTCGACGACCCGTCAGGATTTTATGTACGTAGGTTTGATGGCCGACATCCCAAACGATTCGGTCGCTAGGTGTATCAAAAATGTAATGTAAGGCAATTGTCAGCTCGACCGTACCAAGATTTGATGACAAATGGCCGCCAGTCTCCGAAACAGAATTAACTAAGAAATTGCGCAATTCTTCAGCAAGTTGCGGTAGCAACTTGCAATCTAATGAGCGCAGCTGGGAAGGCAAATTAATAGTATCTAACAGGGGGTACATTTAAAATTTGATATAAGAAATCTTTTAAAAAAACTGTTCTCAAAATTCACGTTGAATGATGAAATCAGTGACTTGTCTCAATCGAGCAGCTGCATCGCCGAAACTTTCCAATGACTGAAAAGCATCACGTCGCAATGACTCAGCTAACTCGCGTGCTTCGTTAACACCTAAAATACTGACATAAGTTGGCTTGTTATTGTCTGCATCTTTGCCGGCTGTTTTGCCTAATGTCGCGGTTGTTGCTTCGGAATCAAGTACATCATCAACCACTTGAAATGCCAGTCCGACACATTTTGAAAAATGATCTAACTGTGTCAATTGTTCCTCATTCAAATGATTGCCACACTGTGCACCCAACATCACGGCCGCACGAATTAAAGCACCTGTTTTGTGAATGTGCATAAACTCAAGTTCTGGCAAAGTCAGTGCTTTACCCACACTATCAAGGTCAACCGCTTGCCCACCAGCCATACCGCGTGAACCTGATGCTTGCGCTAACTGTTTAATCATAGCCAATTGTACTTGTGCAGAGTCTGCCACTTGATGCTCTGCCAACAACTGAAAAGACAAACTTTGCAAACTATCGCCCGTCAATAATGCCGTGGCTTCATCATATTCTACATGACACGTGGGTTTGCCACGTCGCAACACGTCATCATCCATGCATGGCATATCATCATGTACTAGGGAATACGCGTGTATCAACTCAACCGCAGCACCTACAACCGTTACTCGTTCTACATCCGCACCATTGAGCGCTCCTGCAGCAAAAGAAAATAACGGACGTACTCGCTTACCGCCACCCAAAACACTGTAACGCATCGCACTATGCAATCGCACCGGTTCACGATTAGTTTTGGCGAGTCGTGATTCCAGGAAAGCCTCTAAACGGGCCTGGCAACTTCTTGCCCAACTTTGAAAATCAGCGATCATCTATACCAGGCGTAGGAAAATTTTTCAGCATATCTGCTTCAAGAATGCGCACTTGCTGCTGCGCGGTTTGCAATGTGTTTTGACAATATCGTAGTAACTCGATACCACGTTTATAAGCAGCGAGAGAGTCTTCCAACGGCATTTGTCCCGCTTCCATTTTTGCCACAATATTTTCCAATTCAACTGATGCCGCCTCAAAACTTTCTGGCTGGGATGCGGCAACAGGCTTGATGGTTTTGGTCATAAGTACCCAGCGTTATCGGTAAATAATATCAGCGTATTATACGCACTACTTATGAAATTTCTGCATTCCGTGCATCATTTTTATGAATTTTCGCACTACACAACCATACAAACAATTAATTATTAGCTATTTAAAATGTTCGTTGTAAATAAAACACACTAATTTATAAATACGTCTTCGGAATCTGGTCAAAATAACGTAATTACCCATATTTGGTCAAATCCATTACCAAAATATAGACAGCTAAATCAATCAAAAATTAATAACGTGTATCAGTAAAACCGCGTGGATCGTTGGCCACATGAGAATCACGGTTGTTTTTATCAATATAAATTAACTGCATATTTCCCCATAGCCTTTTTCCCGTCTGCACTGTATGCCCCTTTGATTTCATGCGGGAAACCCATTGTTTATCAAACGCATCGGGTTCTATCATCATATAATCTGGTAAATATTGATGATGAAAACGTGGATTAGAAACCAGCATCATTGGGTTTGTTTGTTGATTATCCACATAATCAACAATTACCAATAGCACCATACTAATAATTCGGGAACCACCCGGTGTGCCAACAATTAACACACCTTTATTATCCTCCACAAAAGTCGGCGACATACTCGACAATGGGCGCTTACCTGGCGCAATATAATTTGCCTTCATGCCAAACAAACCAAAAACATTGGGCACACCATGACTCACTGAAAAATCGTCCATCTCATTGTTAAGCAACACCCCTGTCTTACCAGCAACAAAACCTGACCCAAAGAATGTATTGACACTCATGGTAGCAGCCACCCGGTTCCCCTCGTTATCAACAATGGAGAAATGTGTGGTTTGTGTGCCTTCTTCATTTGAAACAAATGTATTGACTGGGCTAGGTGCCGCCTGCTGTAAACTGATGTTTGCTGCCCGTTTACGTGCATACGCTTTACTTAAGAGTTTTGTTTCTGGTACGCCAACAAAATCACTATCGCCCAAATAATTCATACGATCCTGGTAAGCATGGCGTAGCGCTTCGGCAATGACATGCGCTTTATCCCATTCACTCAAATCAGACAAAGTGAAATTTTCAATGATGTTGAGACCTTGTGCTAAAGTTAAGCCGCCAGATGACGGCAATGATGCCGTGGTTACTTGCGCCCCGCGGTAGGTAAACTTCACCGGCTCACGCTCAATTACACGGTAGTTAATTAAGTCCTCAAGTTGCCAAATACCACCACCTTGCTTAACTGACCGAACCATTTCTTGTGCGACCCAGCCACGATAAAAACCATCTCGGCCTTTTTCACCGATCTCATCCAATGTTGCAGCAAGTGCCGACTGGCGTAGCAAAACTCCTTGAGCAGGCGCGCCACCTCGTTTATCCAAAAAAGTTCGCACTGTATTCGGGTAGCGATTTAACTTGTCTTGATGATTCTTCAATGTGTTTGCAAAACGTGAATCCAGCTTGAACCCATCACGTGCCAAGGCAATCGCTGGCGCAAGACTCTGTTTCAAAGGCAGCTTACCGTAATGCTTAGCGATATGATCCAACGCCGCAGGCGTCCCTGGAATCGCTGCCGCTAATGGCCCATTGAGCGAAGCACCTTGAATGGGATTATTATTAGCATCCAAATACATTTTGGCTGACGCCTTACTCGGCGCCGTTTCGCGACCATCAATCATGATATCCCGACCATCACTGGCACGGTGCAACAGCCAGAAGCCACCGCCCCCCAGACCCGACGCATAAGGCTCAACCACCGCCAAAGCAGCACTTACCGCTACTGCCGCATCAAACGCATTGCCACCTCGCGCTAACACGGCCTCACCCGCTTTAGTCGCCAGTTCATGTGCTGACGCAATTGCTGCAGTATGAGGTGACGCAACACTGCAGCCATTCACCAGTGTAAAAATGGACAGGATTAAGAAAAACCTCACCAACAACTTATTCTTTCCAGATTTTTTTAAAATTGTCATTCTTGTATTTTAGCCATCGCGAATAAGTGATGCTAAACTAATTGTTTGCACAATACTTGCAATTTATTAATTAACTCAGATACGGGATTGAAAATGCGTATATTCAACAAACTATCAACTTTATCACTGGCCTTAGTTGGCGTACTATTAATAACGGGCTGCGGGGAAAGAGTCCATGAGTCTTGGGTTGAAAGACCTACTGCACCAGTTTATGGCGACCAGTTAATTCTTGATCGGATAAATTCGGCTGTACTAGAAGACCCACAGCTTCAAGGCTTTGACATCAAAATTGAGGCAAACGACGGACATGTCGTATTAAGCGGCTTGGTCAACACCCAGGAACAAGCAGAACGTGTTTCCATGCACTCATGGATCATGGATGGGGTGAATACGGTAGACAATCAGCTTAGCCTACAGTAATGATTTCTTTATTTCACAGAATCTCCTTCATAGGAAATTCTGTGAAATGATTAATGCAACGAGGCTTTAAATACCGCGCAGCAGTTCATTAATACCTGTCTTTAAACGTGTCTTAGCATCAACTTGCTTAACAATAACCGCACAGTAAAGACTGTATTCTTTATTGGCTGACGGCAGATTACCTGAAACAACAACCGATCCCGGTGGAATACGTCCATAGCTGACTTCACCCGTCTCACGGTTATATATTTTGGTACTCTGACCAATATAAACACCCATTGAAATCACTGAATTCTCACCTACAATTACACCTTCAACCACTTCCGAACGTGCGCCAATAAAGCAATTATCTTCAATAATGGTTGGATTCGCTTGAATAGGCTCCAACACGCCACCAATACCCACACCACCGGACAAATGCACATTCTTGCCAATCTGAGCACATGATCCAACGGTTGCCCAGGTATCAACCATCGTACCTTCATCAACATAGGCACCGATATTGACATAAGATGGCATTAACACCACGTTACTAGCAATAAACGAGCCTTTTCGTACAGCGGCAGGCGGTACAACACGAAAGCCACCATCACGGAAATCTCTTGAGCTATAATCCGCGAATTTAGACGGAACTTTATCAAAGTAATTAGAAAATCCGCCTTTGATAAAGCTATTATCTTCAATACGGAAAGACAGCAACACCGCTTTCTTAAGCCACTGATGTGTGACCCAATCACCATCAATTTTCTCTGCAACCCGAAGCTCCCCACTATCAAGCATTTCCAATACTTGCGTAATAGATTCCTTAAGATTAGCATCGACGTTACGCGGTGTCATATCAGCACGGCGGTCAAATGCTTCTTCAATAGTCGTTTGCAGTTGTTTCATAATTTTTCCTAAATTAATTTCTGTTATTTCAAGTATGACGATCTGCCAGGCTTTTTATTCGGTTAAAGGCTTCTATACATTCATCAAACGATGCTACCAACGCGATACGTACAAAATTTTCACCTGGGTTTATCCCGTGTGCCTCTCGCGCCAAATATGACCCTGGTAAAATAATAACATTATAGTCTTGATAAAGCTGCCTAGTGAATTCGACATCATTAATCGGCGTTCTTGCCCACAAATAAAAAGCCGCATCTGGCATGGCCACAGACATAGCACTTGATTCTCTAAACGAGGACACAATCGTCGTAAATTTCTCATTGTATTGACGCCGATTCTCAATCACATGCGCCTCATCACTCCAGGCAGCTGCACTGGCCGCTTGTACAGCTGGGTTCATCGTACAGCCATGATAAGTACGGTAATGCAAAAATTTTTTCAGAATCTTCGCATCACCTGCAACAAAACCAGAACGCATACCCGGCACATTAGAACGCTTAGATAAGCTGCCAAACACCACCATATTCTGAAAATCACTGCGTCCTAATTGATGCGCCGCCTCAAGTCCGCCCATGGGTGCTTTCGCTTCATCAAAATAAACCTCGGAATAACACTCATCCGAAGCAATAACAAAGCCAAAACGATCAGACAACGCAAAAAGTTGCCGCCACTCATCCATCGACATCACACTACCCGTCGGATTACTAGGCGAACACACATAAACTAATTGTGTTCGCACCCATACTTCATCAGGCACTTGTGCAAAATCCAGCTTAAAATCGTTCTCAGGTAGCGTATTGATAAAATAAGGCTCAGCACCTGCCAACAACGCTGCCCCTTCGTAAATCTGGTAAAAAGGGTTAGGGCATACAACCACTGGCTGCTGGGCAGAATTATCAATCACCGTCTGAGCAAAAGAAAACAACCCTTCTCGACTGCCATTTACTGGAATAATTTCTGTCTCTGGATTAACCGACGGCAAACCATAACGTCGAGTTAGCCATGCAGCGATACTCGTACGCAAAGCATTAACACCCAACGTCGTCGGATAGCTTTCCATGCTTTTAATGTTCTCAGCAAGCGCTTTAAAAATAAATTCAGGCGCTGGATGCTTTGGTTCGCCAATATGCAAGCCGATCGGCTGATAGTTAGGATTTGGCTTAATGCCATCGAATAGGCTTCTAAGTTTCTGAAAGGGATAAGGCTGTAATTGGTTCAGTTTTGGGTTCATGCTTGTGCGGGTCGTCTTTTCAGTCATCAGCTTTAAAGTAATGCCTAAAACGAAAGCTCACCACCCCGAATTAGATTATTTATTGTGAGCAGATTATAAAACGTGTCCACCATAATGACCAACTAAATGATGGATTGTCTTGGCCTCGTTAACTTAGGGCGATCTCAATAACCGCTCACTTCTCCACACTCTAACAATGTGTATTGCCTTTATTTCTCGGACATAAATAACGCGGAAAGGCGAATGAATCAGCTCTCTAATCTTTTTAGAATTAAATTCTGGCACGACTCGCCCAATATCGGCATTAGCAGCTAATGATTCAATGTGCTGAAAATTTTAACTACAAAATCTTCACCAACGTGAGGAACACTTTGCTCCTGATAATATTCCTTCATCTTTTCTAAATCATCAACGGCTGAACTAGAAATCAAGATTTCATTAAGGCTATATCACCGTTAATTGTTGGCTCACTACAAATAAACACTAACTCTCGTTTATAAACAGACCATTAACATAAAAAACCAAC
>RCMY010005519.1_pt1 | contig 10723 bp, 10 predicted proteins | sample 2041341 | NCBI WGS metagenome assembly RCMY01 (sample SAMN09708234, study PRJNA481090) | Marine sediment metagenome, whole genome shotgun sequencing project.
TGAACGAATGCTTTCTGATTTTACAGGGAAAGATAAAAAAACATTAAAAGGGCTGCTCAATCGCGCAATTGACAATATCTTGTCCAGTCATTGAACTCAAACGGTAAATAGATGTAGAAACAGAGCTATGATGATGTCGTGGCTTTGTTTCTTTTTTTATGAGATTTTTTTAGGAAAGTTTAGTATAGAAAATCTTTACTGTGAAAAATCTCTGTATTATAATAGTTGCAATAACAATTAAATTACAGAGCGAGTTATGAAAGTGAATAAAAAGTTTTAAGTATCCGTTCCGTGATGAAATTTAAAAATAAAGGGGTAACTTATGTCAGTAAAAGAGGCGAATTTGAAGGAACTTCCGTTAGTGCGAAATAAACAATTCTGGTCGATTTTTTGTATTGCATTTTTGATTTATTTTTCGAACAATATGCTGGCGCAGACTTTGCCGAAATACGCATATGACCTGGGAGCCTCCGCGCAGCTTATCGGAGTTCTAGCAGGTGCTTTTGCCGTGTGTGCACTTATGCTGCGGCCGATATCGGGTCAGCTCGTTGATAATGAAAACAGGTTATTGCTGCTTCGGGTGACGATAGGTATTATTTTGTTGTCTGTGACGGGACTGGTATTTTCTAAACAAGTCGGATTGCTCATCTTATTTCGTGGCATCAACGGTCTTGGCTGGGGTATTGGCTCAACGCTTTGCATGACCATTGCTTCGGGCTGTTTTACCAAAAAAAATCTGGGCTCCGGGATTGGAATCTACGGTCTGGGGCAGACCATTGCGCAAGCGACGGCACCGATGATCGGGCTGAATGTCTCGGCCTCTTATGGCTATAATTTTTTGTATCAGTTCAATGTCATCATTTGTGCGGCAGCCTTTTTTCTGACGTATTTTATTGTAATCGATAGTAAGCGGCATCAGCTCCATAAATATTCTCTGAAAATCAATGCAATGATTGCACCTCAAGCAGTTCCGCCGGCGATGATGACCATGGCAAATGCGATTGCCCAGTCTTCGATTACGGCGTTTCTCGTCATCTATGCTACACGTTTGCAGATTGCTCAGATTGGTGTTTATTTTACGGTGCAGGCTGCGACGGTTCTGTGTACGCGGCCTTTGTGGGGGAAGCTTACCGATAAATATGGCAGTTTTCGCATTATTTTGCCGTGTGAGATTCTTATTGCAGTGGGGTTATTTGCTATTTATCAGGCAACAAGCTTATGGCAGTTTCTGCTGGCTGCTATTTTGGTCGGCAGTGGGACGGCTGGGGATCAGCCAGCGCTTATGTCTGAGTGTATACGCTGTGTAGCACCGGAAGAACGTGGCCGGGCGAGCAATACGAATTTTTTAGGGATCGATCTCGGTTGGTTCATTGGGGGCAATTTCGCTGGATTCGTGGTTAGTCTCGTTGGTTATCGGGATCTGTATCTGATTTTTATTCTTCCAATTATCGTAGCGACAATTTTTTATGTCTGGATGAAAAAGCGGCAGGATAAGATTGGAACAAATTCGTTGGAGTGCAGCAAGTGAGTACCGAAAAATATTTTGAAGTGGTTCAGATCATTTTGCGTATTGAATCCATTGCTTTGAATAAGTTATTTTTTAACTATATAGTTGCAATAACAACAAAAACGTGATATGTTGATATTAGTTGCTATTGCAATTAATATCAACAGGCTTAGGGGGAGAAGTTACTATGATCATCGATTGTAACATGCATCATTTACCAGAAGACCTTTTCACGAATGAAAAAATTATGGACGGATTTTTGTCAACGGCACCGCGCAGCTTTGGTGAAATTGCCACGCTTGAGACATTGGGCACTGGAAAAAAACATTTGATTCTAGAAAAACCAAAGGGCTATCATAATCTTGACTATGTGGAAGGTGATTATTCGCTGGAGGCAAAGCTTAAGGCTATGGATGATGCGGGTGTTGATAAAGGGCTTTTGCGTGTCCCTGTATGGCAGGAATGGCTTCGTCTGGATGCCTGCAAAGTCGTCAATGACAATGCTGCAGATATGTGCAAACGTTCGAATGGACGTCTTTATGCAAACGCAGTACTGCCGCCTTGGGGTGGAAAAGAAAATCTTTATGAACTGGAACGCTGCATCAAAGATCTTGGCATGGTCGGAGTGCAGCTTGCCTGCCATTATGGACAGCTTTACCTGGATGATGAGGCCTTTAAACCATATTTGAAGGTTTTGAATGATACAGGCGTGCCGGTTATTGTACATCATACGCCGTTGCCGGTTTATTGGCAGTCTATCTACGAATTCACCAATTTGCGCCGTGAATTTGGCCGTGTGGTGGATCAAGCAACAGCCCTTGGTAGGGAGCTGTTCAGCGGTATGTTTGAAGAATTCCCAGAATTGAAGTTCATTCATACGATGTTTGGTGGTAACTGGTTTGCCAACCAAAACCTGACGACACCGCATAAATCAAAGAAAAATGAAGTCTTGGCCCGTTTTGATACGACGGAAGCCGACCGCATCCAGAAGTATCTGAAAAACAATATCTTTTATGATATGACGCATCCTGCTTCTTGGGGAAAAGATCAAGTCGAATGTGCAATCAAGGTTTGCGGGGCAGATCATTTGCTCTTTGGCAGTTCTTTTCCTGTAGTCTATGGGTGGATGTCAGCCGGCGTCGATTTTGTTAAGAACCTCGATATAACAGACGAGGAACGCACGTTGATTTTCCAAGGAAATGCGGAACGTTTGTTTAAATTGGCTTAAAATAAAATAGTTAAAAACGCTGGAAGAGAGCATAAACTTTTTTCTGGCGTTTTTCTTTATTGAAGAAGGAGAGAGCAAATCATGCAGAATCAAGTACAGCAAAAATTGTGGAATACGAAGTTTATTTTTAGTTGTCTGGCGAATTTTTTCGCCTTTACGACAATGTACTATTTAATGTCAACGATACCACTTTATACGACACAGGTTTTGTCTGGAAATAAAAGCGATGTCGGAGTGTTATTTGCGCTATTTGCCTTTGCCGGAGTTTTGGTGAGGCCAATAGCCGGGGCAGTCGTGGACCGATCCGGCAGGATGAAAGTGGCATGGGGCTCACTCTTGCTGCTTTTTCTGGCTGTGCTCGCGTATCACTGGGCAGCTGGTCTTATTGCCCTTTTTGTTTTGCGTTTTCTCCATGGTGTTTTTTGGGGCTTTTCTACGACTTCATTGGCAACAATTGCCACGGATGTCATTCCGGCAAAACGTCGCGGCGAAGGCATAGGCTATTTTGGCTTGTCCATGTCGATTGCCATGCTGATTGGACCATGGATGGGGCTTAGTGCCTTGAAGTCCTTTGATTATAGCGGAATGTTCCTGCTGGCAGCGCTCATAGCCGGACTTGCCTGCGACTGTTTGTTTGGAATCCGCTATGAAAAACAAAGTATGCAGGGAATGAAAAAAGCACAGGGGTTTTTTGAAAAAAAGGTCATTCCGTATGCCAGCATTGTATTTTTTATGGCAATCGGCTACAGTGCGATCCTATCCTTTATTGTGCTTTTTGCCCAGGAAATCAATATTGGAGATGCTAGCTTGTTTTTTCTGGCCAATGCAGCTGGAGTCATATTGATCCGTCCTTATGCAGGAAAATTCATGGATAAGAGAGGTCCGGTTGGCATCATGTGTTTTGGCTTTCTTGCCTTTTTGATGACCTTTATCTGTCTGTATTTCACGCAGGGCATTTTCATGTTTTTGTTTGCGGCTTTTTTACTGGGAATCGGATTTGGCATATTGTATTCCCTGTGTTTTGTCCTGTCCATCAACGCGGTTGAGATGTCGCGGCGAGGCATGGCAAACGGCACGATCCTCATGGCCTTTGATCTCGGCTTTGCCGTTGGATCTATGGGACTCGGGGCGGTATCGATGGTCACAGGACTGCGCCTGATGTATTTGGTCTGTGCGATCATCGCCCTGATTCCCTGGGGAATCTTTTATCTGAATGATATGCGCCGACATGTGAGTACGACGAGTGTAGTGAAAGAGAATCCTTGAAGCATGATGGCGATATAGTGATAAAAATTTGCGATAAAAAGACGATGTTACCTTTTTGGTACATCGTCTTTTGGGATTAATATTAAAAATATTTAATTCATAAATTAAAATCAGGAAGTGATTTCTGCTGCTGTGATTCGATCCAAATCCTGCTGGGCAGGTTCATAACCAGTATTGAGCGCTTGCTCATAGTATTTTTTGGCGATGGTGAGGTCTTTGTCAACGCCGAGACCCTTTTCGTACAGGCGACCGGCTGCAACCATACCGGGGGCGGCGATGATATCGCCGCGCTCAGCGGATTTGAGATAGAGCTGGAGAGCTTTCTTGTAATCACGAGTAACACCAAGTCCTGCTTCGTACATATGTCCAAGATAGCAGGTGCTTGTAATATCGCCTTTTTGGACAGCTTTTTGATACCATTCGACCGCTTTTTTGTAATCTTGCGATACACCGTAGCCGTTTTCATAGCAGAGGCCGATATAGCGCCCTGCTTTGGGGTGACCATATTGGTCGGCTTCATGGAAATATTCCAAGGCTTTTTTGTAGTCCTTTTCGATTCCTTTGCCTGTATAACAAGCAATTCCCTTGTCCAGTGTGAATTTTGCCACGTGTCTGTTCGCTGGAAGCATATCTTCTCCTTCGAATTTTTTTTGTGCAAAAAGCCAGTCGCGGATGCCTTCTATTGTGTAGGCAACAGACCAGGTGTACATATGGTTACCGCCTTGGAAGACACTGTAATTGATATTTGCATGCTGATTTTCTGTTTTTTTGACCAAAGCGTCAAATTCTTCAGGTGTTGATTTACTGTCCCACAAATCGCTGCGGGCAACCTTGCTGCCTAATTTTTCCCAACGAGCTGTTGCTTCATTCATGGCAGGGTAGGCTTTGCTGTCGCCTTCACTTACCATGATCCAAAGGTTTTTATCCTTTAGGACTTCCATTTCATCAACATTCCACTGGCAGGCAACCAGATATTGGGCGGCAAAGAGATCCGGATATTTGTCACTGATGGCAATGTTTGCCATGCCACCTTGGGACTGGCCGCTTCCATAAATCCGGTTTTTGTCGACGCTATAGCGATTGGTGACGTCAAACAACAGATCAGATACGAGTGTAAGGCCTTTTGTCCAGGTGTTGCTGTCCGTGGTGAGCATGTCGATCGAATCGATGAGATTTCTCGTGTAGTCAGGGGCGAGAATGATGCATTCGTGTTTTGCCTGTTCAGCAGGGCTTGCCCAGATTGTTGCGCCATTTCCCTGGAGCAGTACCATTTTTTTGTTGGTGGTATTGGCGCTGGCATCGGCAATGAAAAAGAGCAGGGGATATTTTTTTGCGGAGTCGTAGTCTTTTGGCAGATACAATTGATACGGAATCGTATAGCCTGTTTTTGGATCGGTGTATTCATATTGTTTGAAGCCGGCAATGTCGGCTTCGGTCTGTGCAGTATTTTTTATGGAGAAGTTGGCAGGTTCATAGGTGGTGCCATTTTCTGCTTCAATATCCTCAAGCTGCGATACTTCAATGGAAAGATCCGGATCTTTCCGGTTGCTGTAACGAGGGGCATCGTGCCCGCCGCCATCCTTTTGCTTCTCTTTTGGCGGCATTGTCATTGCTTTGTCTGAGGTCGTATTCGTTTGTTCAAAACATAGAATGACGTATTTCCCTGGAACATTTTTCGTGGTGTATTCTGGTCGATCATTCGTATATACGCCAATGATTTTTTGGCCGTCTACTTTGAAATCGGTTGGCGTTAATGTGTCACTTGCTATTGTTGTTGGATATTCCACAGCTGCTGCGGCAATTTTTTCGCCATCTCCATAAACCTTGCCAATACTCGTGACACTTTTGATGGGACTGGCCTCTTGCTGAAGAATTTGATTGGATTGTTCAATGGAGATGTTTTTTTCATTGGCTTCAACTGGTGATGTGTAAGCAGAGCCGCTGTAACTCAATAGACTTACGGCAAAACAAATACTGGTTATTTTTTTAATCTTATTCATAAAATACCTTCCCGTTATTTAATTTATAAAAGTTGCTGTAGCAACTATTTTAAATTACTTTTATGAAAAAGTAAAGGTGATATAGTTTTTTATTTCATGCCAATAAATTAAAAATGTTTAATTCACTAAATTGATGTGACATAGTATAGTGATTTTGTGACTTTAAGCACAACATTTAGAGGATAGCGGATATATACTATACGTAATAACAGTTATATAGAGAGGATTTGATTTTATGGATATTGTGAATTTAGAACGTCAGCATAAGGAAGTATATGCATTGGTAGAAGAAATTCGGTCGTATGATAAAACGAGTGCAGCGGATCATGCACCTGCTATAGCTAAGTCTTTGGCACAGCTCTCTGGCATCATCAAGATGCATCTGCTCTCAGAGGATAAATTCCTCTACCCAGCGCTGAAGCAGCATGCGGATGATAAAGTCAGAACGACAGCAGTTGCTTTTGATGAAGAGATGCAAGCCTTGGCTAAAGCGTTTGAAACGTATAAAGCCAAATACATCATCGCGAGCAAAATCGTGCAGAATACAGAAGAGTTTCTGGTAGAAACCAAAGATGTTTTTGCTACACTGGAAAAAAGAATGCGAAAAGAAGACCAGGAACTGTATCCGCTATTGAAGACCTTGGCGTAAAATGTTTTTATAAAGACTTCCCCCTTGATAGAGTTGTACGGTATATGGTACAATGTCATTGAGGGGGGAGTGCTATGTTAGCCGCAAATTTTTCTACAGTCAGAAAAAATTTCAAAAGATATTGTGATACCGCCAATCAAGATTTAGAAACAGTTATTATTACACGAAAAGAAGGTGGTAATGCTGTTTTGATGTCAGAGGCTGAATACAATAATATTATGGAAAATTTATTTGTGCGCAGTAATCAAGAGTCTTATTCTAGGTTAAAAGAATCAATGGAGCAGTTGAAAATAGGGCAAGCTGCTATACGGAAGCTTGATTCTGATGAATAAGATTTTTACCGATAATAGTTGGGCTGATTATTGCTATTGGCAAATAAATGATAAAAAATTATTGAAGAAAATTAATGAATTGATTAAAGATATTGAGCGTAATGGAAATGAAGGAATTGGAAAACCAGAACCATTGAAATATGATTTGGATGGTTTATGGAGCCGGCGAATATCGCCAGAACATCGTTTGATTTATAAAATCGATATAGAAAATATTTATATCTTGCAATGCAGAGGCCATTATTGCTGAATTTTTTTAGGTTTAGCATTTAGGCAGTGATAAGAAAATACTTGGAATTTGACATTTTTACCTTGAAAGAGCAGAAAATTCGGAATATAATAGAAGTATAAGAGGAGATGGTAGTATGTTGAAAAATTACCCTGCTACGAATCTGTTTTTGATATTTTTCCTTATGTTCGTGGTTCTTCTTTTTATTTCGCCAGTTATAGGAGCGTGGAATGTTTATTTTGAGATCGTACTGGATATCTTCACTTTTATAACGAAGATTGCAAGCGTATTCTTTTTTGTCTTTGCAAGTGTAGAACTAATCGGTTCGATTCATTTCAGAAAACATATCCACTAGTTTCATCTTTTGAGCCTGTTTTATCAAATAACAGGCTCTTTTTTTATGCCAGTAAAATAATGGAATGAATATTGGAAATGTCAGTAAATTCATTGATTCTAAAGTGTTTTTGCGTAAAAATAAATTCAATTGCTATACTTTAGCATAGTGACAATATGGGCGCGAAAGTTTATTCTAAAAATATGTTTGAGCGATTTTTGATGGTTTGGGGACAATCAAAATACGATAAAAAACCACATGCTATCGAGACGACGTCATATTTGATTTTTTGCGGTATAAGCTAAAGAAAACCGATTAACATGAATGGTTTTTATCTGAATATAAGTGGAAATGGTAGATCGATTTTGTTGTGATTTATCTAAGATAAGGAGGGATTTCATTGTTAAATAAGGAGTTCGATCATCAAAAAAAGATGAGTAATAATATTTGGAAGTTAGTACCGGATTTATTACTGCATATAAGAATCGATGGAACTTTCTTGGCGTATAATCAACCCAAAAACATGGAACTATATCTCCCCCCTGATTTGTTTGTCGGGAAAAAAATACAGCAGATATTTCCATTGGACATAGCGTTAGAAGCAATTGGAAAAATTGAATTGGCGATAAAAAATGATAGCATAGAACGCTTAGAGTATAAATTATCTGCAAAAAAGGAGTTTGAATATTACGAGGCGCGTTTTGTTAAATATACAATAGATACCGTATTGGTGATTGTAAGGGATGTAACGGATAATATTCGGCTGAAAATGCAGTTAGAGGCTATACGCACGCATGATAAGCTGACCGGTGCTTTAAATAGGAATTATTTTGAAGAATATATCCAGCATATAGCAAGGAAAAACTACAATATAATGGTTTGTGATATTGATGGCTTGAAATTCATCAATGACAGTAAAGGGCATTTGGTCGGTGATGAACTCATTAAGCTGGCGAGCAGGCTCATAAAAAACAATCTAGCTCCCGGCGATAAGCTCTTTCGTTTTGGCGGGGATGAATTTGTAATATTCTCACCGAATGATAAGATGGAGAAATTATATAAAGACATTAAACTTTCCTTGGATAAGTTCAATGAAAAGGAACATTGTTTTTTTCTTAGCATCTCTATTGGCTGGGGGCATGTTGCCGAGGATGGCGATGTCACCAAAGCGTTTGAGATTGCAGATCAGAATATGTACAAGGAGAAATTAGCACAAGGAATATCGGTTAAAACAAAGTTAGTTGAGCCGATGTTGAAACAACTCAAAATCAATAATTGCAAATTATATATAAATATTCAATTGATGAAAAAAATTTTGGGATTGTTTTTGCGGTCGTATCCGTTGTCTAAATACCAAGCAAATAAAATCTATCGTTTGATTGATGTCCATGATATTGGTTCGACGAGTATAAGTCATCAAGAATTATTGTTTTCCAAAAAAACATTGTCCCTCATGGAGAAAAAAGAAATTTATCGGCATAGTGAAGTAGGTTTTCGCATATTGAATTTGTCTTCGCGTTATATGGACATTGCCGATTTGGTTTTAAAGCATCATGAAAATTGGAATGGCAGTGGCTATCCTTTAGGTTTGAAACGGATGCAGATTCCCGTGGAGTGCCGGATTTTTCGTCTGATCGATAGCTTTCAGTCAATCATTTCCGTCCGGCCGTATCGGACTACATTCTTATATGAAAATGCGATTATGGAAATACAAGAACATAAGGGGAATTTATATGATCCTGAATTGACTAAATTATTTTTGCAGGTGGTTACGGAAAATAAAGACACTATTTTGAATTATAATTGATAAAGGCTCACCGCAAGATTAACTGCGGCGAGCCTTTAATAAAATATATTGGATTCAAGCATTAGAAGTTGAACTGAGGAGAGCATTTTAAACAGGTTGATAGAATCAAGATGCTTCGACGCTTTGATAAAGCAGGCGTTTTGCCTGCCTTGTCGCCCATTTGATTTCGTTGGCGGTCAGGGCAATCTCCAACAAGTCATGGAGGTAGTAGCTGTCCTTGAGTTTTGGCTGCCAAGGCTCGATGGCTTGGGTGAGGCTGTCCCAGTAATCTTCACTGATTTTTTCCGGTTCGGCACTGTGCCCATCGGCAATGATGGAGCGAAGTTTGCCATTGAGGCGAACAACGATCGTACAGCCGCTTTCTAAAATGGCGAGGATGGCCCTGAATTCGTCATTGGCGGGAGCGTTTTTATTGGTTTGCATCCTTTCGAGCCTCGTTGGCAGGATATCGAAGATGCGATCGCCTTTGTTGACAATGGATTCGTTGTATTCGATGAGTTTTTGGGCCAGATCAATCCATTCTTGTTTTTGCTGAGGTGCAGCATTTAGCATATTTCGTTCTCGCCCAAGCAGCTCAAGCAGCGCCCGGGCCTGTTTATTGAGTTTGTAGACCCGGTTTTGTTGTTCAACATCTGCGTGGAAATCACTGCCGTCAAGACCGACATAATCTTGTACGGCACGGCAAAAATAGAGAACGGAAGCTTCGTTGCTTTGTCGCAGTTTTTCTTTGAGCTGTTCGGTGTAACGAGGCGGCCATAATACGATGTTGATGAACATGGCTGAACCGAGTCCGACGAAAATGACGGCGGTTCTTGAAAGGGCATGAAAGAAGAATTCTTCCGTACTAGAGCTCAGAACAAAGAGTGCGGCGACGATACCCATGGTGATGCCGCTGTGGAGGTTGAACTTGATATAAAGCGGAATGAGCAAGACGACGATGAGTCCAGCGGACAAGGGGTTCACGCCGAGGAAATAGCCGAAGAAGAAACCGGCGAGTACGCCGATTATATGGACTAAAAGCTGGTCTTTGGCGGCGGTATAGGTCAAGAATATAGAGGGTTGCATATTGATGACGGCGGAGACTGCACCGAAAAAAGCAGGCTCCAAGCCGAGGTATTTACAGCAAGTCATGGTCAGGGCAACGGCTATGCCGGTTTTGATTACGCGAGCTCCGATTTTCAAAAGGAGACCTCCTTGTATAGGTTTTCTGCAAGTATATATAATTTTATCTTTTGCGGATGGTCATATAAGGATATCTTTCTCTGGAAATATGGGAATATCCTGCTGCGCTCAATGCCATTTATAACGATAGGGCACTCAATGCAAAGATATTTTCTTTTTGTGCATAAAAATTGCGCAGCAGTTGAAAAC
>RCMY010005520.1_pt1 | contig 10723 bp, 9 predicted proteins | sample 2041341 | NCBI WGS metagenome assembly RCMY01 (sample SAMN09708234, study PRJNA481090) | Marine sediment metagenome, whole genome shotgun sequencing project.
GTAATTTCCTCGGTCAACGCGAAGTGGAGTGTTGAACAACACACTCAGCTTTCCCGTTGCCACTTGCGATCTGATTAGATGCCGCCACCCCAGGATAACGCCCTCACCGGCGATCGCCGCCTCGATGAGTAACATGTAGTTATTGCTCACCAGCGAGGGGATTTCTGTTGGTGGCTCAAAGCCACTGGCGTGAAACCAGTCACTCCATGTGATGGGAAACCAGCCTATCGCTTCGGAGGCCCAGTGCTTTCGATGCAGTTCCAGCAGATCGGCTTCAGCGAGACTGGCAGGATCTGAAAATGGGCCACGCCGTCGGAGATAGTCTGGACTACAGATGGGTTCGACGACTTCCGGGAACAGGTAGTACAGCAACTCGCCGACCTCAGTGCGTTCGTTCCCACAGATCAGGGATATGTCGACCTCATCAAAATTTCGTAGTGTGTCATCTTCATCGGAGGCCAGCAGCACGAATTTCAGGCCGGGGTGCGTCGCGCAAAAGCGCGCCACCAGCGGTTTGAACCAATAGGCGATCGCTGCATTGGTGCCAGAGCAGGTAATGACGACTGTGTCTTCTGGTTCTTCGAACTCACTGATGACATCGCAGATTGCGTTTAAACTGCTTGTCACAGCCAGCAACAGGTGCTGGCCCTCTACGGTGAGTTCGACGCCGTTACGTTTGCGGACAAACAGTGCGACACCAAGCGCTTTTTCAAGACCTCGGATCTGTTGGCTGACAGCCGCTTGTGTGACATTGAGTTCGCTGCTTGCAAGCGTGAAGCTCAAGTGCTTTGCCGCAGTTTCGAACGTTGCGAAGGAACCGAGCGAGGGTAGATAACGTCGTTTGAAGTGCATGATCGAAAACTCTCACTCTTTCCTGGCCTGCCATTCTTTCCAACGCAGCACGGCGGCGGCTCCAAGCGTGGAAATTGAAGCTGGGGGAAGGCGGCTGGGTTCAGGTTGTCTGGAGAAGTAGGATGTAATATCGGACGAATGGTTGCTAGCCACTTCGGCAGCGGCCATACCCGTCAAGGTACCGCGGGTCGTGCCGAGCCCATTCTGGCAGCAGGCTGCAAAGATGCCGTCTTCAATCTCGCCGGTGACAGACACACCATTGCGCGACAGGCAGAGATGTCCTGACCAGACGTATTCCATCTGCACATGGGCCAGCTTGGGAAAGCGAGCATCGAACTTCTCTCGCATGACGGTGGCAGCACGGCGCATCTCGCGGGGCGAGGACTCCATGTTGGGCCGAAACTGCGCGCACGTGCGCGTCACAATCCGGTTGCCGCCTTGTTGCGTGTCAATCCGGCGGAGTGTCGTGCCCATCGGATTTGATGGTGTGATGCCCCAACGCGACTTGCCCCCAAGGCTCTGCAGAGCATCGGCTCCGAGTTCCTCGGTCATGCAGGCGAAGAGGAACACGTGCATCAGGCGGCCAGGCTTAAAACCGAAACTCTCGATCTGGCCGTTGTTCGCCATGACCACTCGTGGTGCTGCAACACTGCCACCGGGTGTCTTGATGCACCAGACAGATCCTTTGCGTTCCACGCTTGTCACCGGTGAGTTTTCGTGAATCGTCACAGCCCCCGATAGTCCATTGGCGACACCGCGAACATACCCGGCTGGTTGCAGCATGACAGTCCCGGGCGTGTAGAGACCCGACAAGTAGTAGCGACTGCCCGTCAACTCAAACATGGTCTTCGCATCAAGCAGTTCATAGCGTTCGGACAATTCATCGAGATGAGCTGCATAACTCTGATTCTGGGCGTGGCTGACTTCACTGCCTGCGCCATTCACCTTACCAGCGGGATCAAAGTAGCCTGCATCGATCTCGTAATCCAGAACCGCGTCTCTCGCGAACTCAATGGCCAGCCGGTTGAGTCTGATCAGCTTGCGGTCTGTACTCTCGTCAGTACCGGCATAGTCGGCTGAAGTCAGTTCATGCGGAAGATCAATCATGAACCCCGAGTTGCGTCCAGCAGCTCCTTCGCCAACGCGTCCAGCGTCCAGTACGACAATGCGTGCACCGTTATTGAGCTGGGCAAGCCGTCGCGCGGCGGACAGACCGGCGAATCCAGCGCCGATCACTACGAAATCGCAGTTTGTTTCGCCATCAAGCGGGTTTGGTGGTGAACGCTGACCGAGAATCACGTCCCACGCAGCCTTTCCAGCGAACTTCGGCAAACGCTTGGCCACGTACTTGCTCGTCACAGGCGTGCTCTTTTCGTCAAACCAAGTCGAGCCCCGAGCCCATCAAGGCCCGCCTCAAGGGCCTTGCCGGCACCTTGGTCAGACAGGGAGTCACTCAGGGTCTTGTTCAGTCCACCTTGCGTGGACAGTCCACGACGCAGCGTATCGAGATCAAGCTCTGGAGACTGATTCAACATTCGGCAGTAGCCGCCGAGAAGGGCAGCAAGATATCGTTCAGCCGATCCTTGATCCTCGGTGTAACCGACGAGCCATTGTGCAGTTAGGGCAATCTGATCGAGCAGGGGCAACAGTAGCCCGGTTGTAACGAAATGCGCTTTCAGAGCTTCTTCCGAAGCACAGTGGTGTATTGTCGCGTGTGCTCCAAACAAGCTATCGAGCGCAACAGTCTTCGGGTAGGCGACTAGCGGCGTGTCCCCTAATGGCAGAATTGGCAAAGGGATCGCTGCAGAAACCTCTCGCGCCGGTTTGCAGAGCTCTGTGATTTCGGCCAGTGACACACCCGCCATCACCGAGATGATCGATTGACCCTCACGGAACGGGAGACTTGGCAAGACCTTCCGCGCCACATCAGCAAGCAAACAGATAATCACGATGTCGCTCTGCTCTACGACAGTTTCGTTTGGTGCGCAAGTCACCGTGTCGAACAATTTTTCCAGCTCCGCCGAAAATGTCGCGTTGCGTTCTGATACGAAAATCCGATGTTCGTCTGAGGCAATGGTACTGACCATCGACGAAGCGATCTCACCTGTGCCGAGGAAGCCGATACGTGGCATCAACTAACCTCGACATCCGCCGGGTCGTTCAGGTCGATCCAGATTGTCTTGAGCTGAGTGTACTGGTCGTGAGCCTGTAGCCCGTTGTCTCTTCCACCGAACCCCGACTGTTTGTAGCCACCGAAGGGCGTGGTGATATCACCTTCGCCGAAGCAGTTGATCGTTACAGTGCCAGCACGTAGCGCGCGAGCGCCACGGATCGCTCGCTTGGAATTTGCGGTGAAGATCGAGGCTGCCAAGCCATACTCCGTGTCATTGGCCACGGCGATTGCCTCGTCAAAACTCGAGATCGTGATCAGTGAAAGGATCGGTCCGAAGATTTCTTCACGCGCGATTGCGGTGTCACTGCTTTCCACGTCTATGATGGTCGGTTCGACGAAAGCGCCATCTACGGTCTTGCCCCCCATAAGAATCTGGTCGGTATCAGCCTGTCCGAGGTAGTGACATACCTTGTCGAAATGCGCCTTGCTGATCAACGCGCCCACGCGTACCGCAGGGTCCAGTGGATCGCCGACGTTCCACTCGCGAGCGTGGGCAATTACCTTGCTCAGCAGTGCTTGCTTAACCGACTCGTGAACGATCAGACGCGAAGCGGCCGAGCAGTTCTCACCCATGTTCCAGAAGGCACCATTGACTACGTGGGCGGCCACGGCATCCAGATGCTCTGCGTCGTCCATGACGATGCACGGGTTCTTTCCGCCCATCTCAAGTACGACCTCTTTCAGATTGCTGTCAGCTGAGTAGTGCAGGAAGCGCCTTCCGGTGGCGGTAGAACCGGTGAACGACACCATGTCGACGTCCTGGTGCTTACCCAAAGGCTCACCAACGTCCGTGCCGCTACCTGGAATGACATTCAACACGCCAGGCGGCAAGCCCGCCTCGTGCGCCAGCTCCGCGATACGGAGCGCGGTAAGCGAGGTCTCCTCAGCGGGCTTGAGCACAACGGAGCAACCGGCGGCCAGCGACGGACCGATCTTCCAGGCCATCATCAACAACGGAAAGTTCCACGGAAGCACCAACCCTACAACCCCTACCGGCTCGCGCACCACCAAGGCGATATGTTCGTCCGACGCGGGTGCTACCTGATCGTAGAGTTTATCGATCAGCTCAGCGTGCCATCTCAGGCAGTGGATCGTCTCAGGCACATCCACGGTTTCGCAGTCGTAGATGGTCTTGCCTCCGTCGAGACTTTCCATCACCGCCAGTTCACGTGCATTGCACGTCATCAGCTTGCACAACCGGATCAGCACATCCTTGCGCGCGGTCGGCGGCAACTTCGACCATCGGCCATCATCAAAGGCCTCACGCGCCTTGCTGACAGCGAAATCCACGTCGTCGGCATCACAGGCTGCTAAATCGGCCAGCTTCTCACCCGTTGCAGGATTCAGGGTCACAAACGTCTGGCCTGATTTTGCGGGCTGGAAACGCCCGTCGATAAACGCATTGGTCGGCAGCAGAAGATCATGCGCTATTGCCCCGTATTCTTCTCTTGTCAGAAGGTCACTCATCACTCAATGCTCCGCCTTGATGGCCGCAATCGTTGTCTTGAGAACCCGGACAACCTGTTCGAGTTCGCGCTTGTCATCCTTGTTGAGACTGCGTAGCGGCGGACGCATTGGGCCGGTGGGCAAACCCACCATCTCCACGCCGTGCTTGACGCACTGTATGAACTTGCCGCCTTGTTCCAGAACTCGCATCAGCGGCATCATGGCTGCCATGATGCGACGCCCCTTCGCAAAATCGCCTTGCAGTGCGCAGGTTTCGTAGAGAAACACATGCTCCTCTGGCAGGAAATTAGAGCCAGCGCAGATCCAGCTTCGAGCTCCCCAGGCGAAGAACTCGAGTGCCTGATCATCCATACCGCAGGACATTTGAATATGCGGATAGTCTCGTGCTAACAGGTGCACTCGATTAATGTCGCCGGAACTCTCCTTGATACCCACCACGTTGCGCGAGCGGCAGACACGATCGAGGAACACCTCACCCATGTGCACGCCCATGCGGCCAGGATAGTTGTAGAGGATGATCGGTAAATCAGCTGCACGGTCGATGGCCAGCGCGTTCAGAGCGTTCTCTTGTTCGGTGGGAACGGAGTAAGGTGGCGTACCCAGCAGGATCGCATCGGCCCCGAGTTCGCGTGCGCCGACTGCGAGATCGATGCTGTCGGGCGTGCGCATGGCCCCGGTTCCCACGATCAGCGGAAGGCGATCGCTAATACGACCCTTAATGAACCGTGCGAGCTCAAGCCGCTCTTCAACCGTCTGTGCGTAGTTCTCTGCGGTGGAACCGCCAGAAATAATGCCGTGTACACCTTTTTCAATCAGATGCTCGACGATATCGGCAAGCACGTCAAGGTTAGTTGATCCATCGCTTCTGAAGGGGGTGACGATGGGTGTATATATTCCCTCGAGGGTCAGTCTATAAGTCATCGTTGCTATCCATTGGTCTGCATCAAGGGTACCTGTATGTGCCAGCTATATACATTTCATCGCAGCTGGCGCTCGGTTCGGACACTGATTATTCTATGTAACCAAGTGCTCTGGGCAGGTATAACGCCAATGGCGACCAGTACGTCGTAATTAGCATGACGGGAAAAGCTGCGAATGCCATGAAATAGAAAGACGGGCGCATTACTTGCGACATACCGACGTTGCCGACACGACACGCCATGAAAAGGATCGGCGCCATCGGTGGACTGTTGGCTCCGATAACGACACTGGTACCGATGATGGCGGCAAAATGTACTGCATCCACACCGATCTCTGCCATTACCGGCACCATCAACGGGCTGATGATGGCGATTACGCTCACATCGTCCATGATCATGCCAACGAGTACCAGGAAGATATTGACCATCAAGAGGATGAGTAGTGGATTCTCAAAAGTACCCAACAAAAACGCTGTCAGCTCCTGAGGCACTCGCTCTAGCGTAAAAATTCTACTCGCGACGAATGAGAATACGAGGATGATCATGATCACGCCCGTGGTCGTCGCTGCCTGAACAATTGCCTTACCAATCTTGCGAAGATCCAACTCGCGGTAGACAAACAAACCGACGGGGATGGCATAGACAACGGCGATGGCTGCAGCTTCGGTTGGAGTAAATATTCCACCGTATATTCCACCCAGAATAATGACGGGCAACATGAGAGCGGGCAGGGCTTTCCAGCCCGTCGAGGCTGATTCGCTCAACCGCTCCGACCATGCCATTTTTGTATCGTCGCCAGGAAGATTTCGTCTCACGTGAATTGAATTTAGAATCGACAGCATGATCATCAACAGAATGCCGGGGCCGATCGTTGCCAGAAAGCACGCTGCCACGGACTGTCGAGTCACTACTGCGTACAGGATCATAGTGATCGAGGGCGGAATGAGTAGCCCCAGCAGTGAGGAGATCCCGAGCAAACCGCTGGTGTAGCCACGGTCGTATCCGTGCCGTTCCATCGGGTCGATCATGATCGACCCGATGGAGGCAACCGCAGCTGAGGCGGTCCCCGAAATCGCGCCGAAGATCCCGCAGGAAACGATCATCGAGGTGCCCATTCCCCTGCGCGACTTGCCAACGAGGGCTTCCACAAACTCGACCAACCGACGCGCTATTCCGCCCGCCTGCATCAAATACCCTGTCATGACGAACAACGGCAGTGCCACGAGAATGACCGAATTAACTGACCAGAAACCGGTTGTCATTATGAACGACGCATCTATGTCGTACATGATCGAGAGAATCAACGTCATGGAAGCGAACGAGAAGACGACCGGGACGCCGATCATCATCAAGACGACGACCGCGAGAATTGCAAATATGGCTACCATATTCTGATCACTCCAATTCTGAAGAAGGATTGCCGGGGGCAACGTCATCGCCTCTGATCTCCTGGATCAGATCACGCACCAGGTAAACAACGAACAACACTGACGCGACTAGAAGACTGGATTGGGAAACCCACCAAGGGATACTGAAGACGGGTGTTGACTGGGAACGTTGCCATCCGAAGAAAAAGAGATCCCAGGACCAGTAGACAAACATCACTGCGACCCCCAGCGAGATCACGGTTGCGATAAGCGAGGCTGCTCGCCATACTTTGGGGTTGCTCGATATCACTTTTATGAAATCCGCTGATAGATGCGAGCGTTCGCGCGAGGCCAGTGACGCGCCCAGCATGTAAAACCACATGATGGCAATCAGCATGATCTCCTCAAGCCCGAACACAGGAGTACCCAACACCGCACGACTGAATATTCCTACTGTCAGCATGAGCGCCACCGACAATCCGATCAGTACGAGAATCGGGCTGATGATGCGCACAATCATCGTATCGAGCAGCTTCAGTATCTTGATCACACGTCTCTCCAACTGGTGGTTGCATCGACCGTGAACGGTCGAGGAGGTGTTCAGGTATTACCTTTATTACCTTGAACTGCGCACGAACGTCATCGAGGCGTTGTGGCATTGGCACGGATCGTATCCATGATCTCGGAACCCAGCGATTCCTCGACTTGAGGCCAGACCTCTTCTCGAACGCGCTTTACCCAGGCTGCCTTCTCTTCAGGCGTGGGCACGATATACTCCATTCCAGCCTCCTGTGCAGCTGCGATCCACTTGTCGTCTTCTGCCTTGGCATCCTTGAACTGCTGGGTGATTATTTCGCTGGCTGCGGTCTCTACAATTTCCCGGTCCTTGTCACTCAGTGCTTCCCAGGTGAGCTCACCCATCAAAAGCGAGTAGGAAGAGAAGTTATGTGAGGACTGGACGAAGTAATCAAGCTGATCGCGAAAGTACTCGTAGTCCCAGTAGATGACGTTCGATGAATCACCATCAACGACACCCGTCTGCAGTGAGGTATAGACCTCTGCCCAGTCGATAGGCACTGCCTCGAAACCCATGGCCTGCACGGTCTGTGGCAAGGGGAAAATCGGTTGGGACCGAACTTTGATCCCTTGCGCCTCTTCAACCGAAGTGGCATAACGGTTCTTGGTAGCAATGCCACCAAAACCCTCAGGGAAAGGTCCGAAATACTTCAGACCAATGTCTGCATAAACTGGCTCGATGACCTTTCGTACCCAGCCGTCGTCACCAAAGGATACGACTGCGTCTTTCCAATCCATTACCATGTAGGGGATATAGTTGACCCCGATACGGGGGTCGTATGAGGTTTGTGGCCAGGTGATCATCAGATGCACGTTGCCCTTGACCAGTTGATCGAACAGCTCTTGCTGTCCACCCAGTTCACCCTGGTAAAAGACTTCAACATCGATGCGCTCTTCAGATCGTTCTTCGATTAAAGACGCCCAATGTTGCATTGACTTGCCAACAACAGAATCCCGATCGCCAGCCTCGCTGGTCAGGACCAATCGGTAGCTGTCATCGCTCGCTTGGGCCGTTGCTACGATAAGTATTGCAGACAAGATAACGATGCCTGAGAGCGCAATAGGTCTAGTCATGTGTTTCCCGTTTCAGTCGGATGTGCGTACTGCGTTATTCCGCTAACACAACGTCTGAAAATTATCGCCCTCCCGGTTGGTGTTGACAAACGACATTTTTCATCGGTCAGTCATAAGACGAGCCTTATGCCAGCTACAGATGTACACACGCGCATTTGGCTACTCACTTGCAGATGCCGGTGGCAGGCTCTCACCGCAACAGAATTGAGAGCATCCGAAACCGGCCTCAATGCGATAAGAGCGTTGCACTTGACTATCAGCAGGAGGCATACGATAGGGGCGGTTAGGGTACCGACCAGATTGGTGTAAAAATATGCGCTAATCGTGTTATGGATAGACCAATGACAGGACGATATGAACTACCGGCAAGTGATTCCGGGTAATGAAAAGGGAATTTAGCTGTCTACGAAAACGACCTTCATTTTAGGGCAGATAATGGACACACAATTCACTGGCTTCTATGGTCATAATTTGTTAGAAAGAACCCAAAATACGCTATCCGAAAGACTGTCGGAGAAATCCATTGCTAACTCGACGCCACGAAACCAACGATGTCAGTTCATCAAGTCCGTAATCAGCAGATCGCGAAGCGTATCGATGGAGAGGTTACGAAACTACTGAGCACCGGCGCCAACGATCGGGATATCTTTACCGGCATGGTCCATCAAATGGGCGATTTCAGGATTCTATTGGACGCTGCCTTGCCGGGTGAAATGGACCTGTTGTGTGCTCAGTACGAAGGTTTTCATCGATATGCAAAGATTCTGGAAGAAGTTGCTCTAGGTGTAGAAGCTGGTGAGATTAACGTCCCACGATAGCTCGCCCCTTGCAGCATATTTTTACATCAATCTCGTCGGTACCCTTGGTTGCAAACCTGATTGTTTTGCACAATGTGAATGCCATGACCAAGGCGCTGAAACGGTTAAAGCGCAACGATTTTGACGTGTGCATGGCGAATTCATACTTCAAGCAGCAATCGGTGTCTGATAAAGCCCATTGCAGTGTGAACGCCAAGAATAGTGATTAAGCGGGGCGCATATATTCTGAACATCGCTTCCGACAGAATCATGCGTCAATCTGTCGAGCGATTGATGAACCGGTTTCTGGTTGTAGTATTGTCTGAAGGCGTTAAGTTTTCGCTCAAGGTCGGGAGTATTCCAGAAAAAGAGGCGATCAAGGTACTCACGCCGAATCGTTCCGATCAACCGCTCAATGAACGGATGCGACGTCTGCGAATACGAGACACTTTTTATTTCATCGACGTCGAGGATCAGTTGATTGGCCTGCCATTGGTGTAACCGAAATAGTGGGTTGTTGTCTGAACTCAATCGTTGCGGTGTGCGGTTGGTCGATGTGATCTTGTTAAACATGCAACACGGTGAGACACCATCCACTACGCGAGGGTGTACGCCGAAGCCACCGATACGACGAGTAAATTGATTCATGATGGCAAGCACCTAATGGCTCTTCAAGAGAATGGATTCGCATCGAAATAAATCAACACTCCAAAGGCTATCCTTGGTGTGTCCAAGAAAGCTCAGCCACAATGGTCCGCCATTGCCCGGAAATAGTTGAGGATGTGCAGACAATATTCTTCTGACGATATCTTTGTTGATAGTAGTACCGAAAACAAGGATGATCTGTTGTGCGATGGGTGTTTTTCTGTAATCACGGAGTCATTCGCGAGAACCTGCGGTTCGCTCAGGAGAAAATGGTCAGCTTCAATCACCTGGTGGCAAACTTGGTGATTCTGCATAACGTGGATACCATGAGCAAGGCCATCAGGAAACTCAAACGCCGAAGGCATGGACATCCCCGATGAGGCTCTGCGTCGTCTCTCACCGTACCGCAATGAGCACATCAATCTGCTGGGAGAGTACACCATCGACATCCCGAACAAAGTGCCGCGGCAGCATACTAAATTGAGCTGATTGGCTTATCTGCCAGATATTTGTCACATAGGAAAATGTCTATATGGGCATTTTTACACGGATCGTGATGTGCGCTGGGACAAGCGAGAGCATGAAAAACATGGGGGTTCACTTGACAGTGGGCCTGCACCTGCACTATCGGTGAATGACTTGAATCCGTCACCGATATGCCATGATTTCGTTATACACGATAAAGATCGCCCTTCGAGGGGTAAGTCCGATGGTTTGGCGGCGGTTGCATCTTTCTGGCACCACATCGCTCGCTCAGTTTCAACACATCATTCAACTGGTCATGGACTGGGATGATGATAATCTCCACCATTTCCGCATCCATGCAAAAAAGTACGGTATTTATCGTCGAGG
>RCMY010015792.1_pt1 | contig 10723 bp, 9 predicted proteins | sample 2041341 | NCBI WGS metagenome assembly RCMY01 (sample SAMN09708234, study PRJNA481090) | Marine sediment metagenome, whole genome shotgun sequencing project.
CTGATGTGTTGAAGGTGGCGATCACTCCTACCGTCGCCGCAAAGCTCGCCGTCGCCGATGCACTGGCAGCCAGCAAGTCCATCGACTACGCCTTGGCGGGCACGGTATCGGTGACCCCGGACGAGCAGCGCCAGCGAGAATTCAAGATTGAACGCACCAGCAGCCTGAGCCCCGCGCCCGGGCTGCCAGGCGTGCTGCGCTGAGGTTCAACTGCCGATCCGAATTGATTGGCGTAGCGCGATCAGCGAACCCGGCGCACGCACGATTCGACACCACTTTTCCCACTTCCAAGCGAGGCCGGAATGAGCCACTACCAAGCCCCCCTGCGAGACATGCGTTTCGTTCTTTTCGACCTTCTCGGCGCGGAATCCGAGTTTCAGCGACTCGGCTTTGAAGACGCCAGTCGTGAACTTGTTGATGCCGTACTGGACGAAAGTGCCCGCTTCTCCGAGGAAGTTCTTGCACCCCTGAACGCCGTGGGCGACCGCGAAGGGTGCATCTACGATCCCGAGACCGGCAGCGTCACCACCCCCACCGGCTTCAAGGCAGCGTATTCGCAGTACGTGGAGGGTGGCTGGACGGGTCTTGTGGCGTCTGCGGATTTTGGTGGGCAAGGTCTGCCGCAGCTCGTCGGCTTCGCCCAGAAGGAAATGATCGACGCCGCCAACCTGGCTTGGGGCAACTTCCCGCTGCTGTCCCACGGCGCCACCGAGGCCCTGCTGCACCATGGCGAGGACTGGCAGCGTGAGGTCTTCCTCAAGCCGCTCGTCGACGGACGCTGGACGGGCACGATGTGCCTGACCGAACCGCATTGCGGCACCGATCTGGGCCTGTTGAAGACCCGCGCCGAGCCCAACGAGGACGGCAGCTATGCGATCACGGGCACCAAGATCTTCATCACCGCCGGCGAGCACGACCTGACCGAAAACATCATTCATCTGGTGCTTGCCCGGCTGCCTGATTCGCCGATGGGCAGCAAGGGCATCTCCCTGTTCGTCGTGCCCAAGGTGCGCGTTGCCCGCGACGGCAGCGTCGGCGGACGCAACCAGGTCCGCTGCGGCTCGATCGAGCACAAGATGGGCATCCACGGGTCGGCGACCTGCGTGGTCAATTTCGACGGTGCTCAGGGTTATCTGGTCGGCCAGCCCAACAAAGGCATGGCCGGCATGTTCACGATGATGAATGCCGCGCGCCTCGCCGTCGGCCTGCAAGGACTGGGCCTGTCGGACCGCGCGTATCAGAACGCGCTGGCCTACTCGCGCGATCGCCTGCAGATGCGCTCGCTGTCGGGGCCGAAGTTCCCGGACAAACCGGCGGATCCGATCATCGTCCATCCCGATGTGCGCCGCATGCTGCTGACCTGCAAGGCACTGGTCGAAGGCGGTCGCGCGATGAGCTACCACGCCGGCCTGCAGATCGACATCGCCCACAACGCGGCCGATGAAGGCCAGCGCAAACAGGCGGACGACCTGGTCGGCTTTATTACACCGATCGTCAAGGCCTGCCTGACCGAATGGGGCATCGAGTGCACCTACGACGCGGTGCAGTGCTACGGCGGCCATGGCTACATCGCCGAGAACGGCGTTGAGCAACTCGCACGCGACGCGCGCATCACGACCCTGTACGAAGGCACGACGGGCATCCAGGCGCTGGATCTGCTGGGCCGGAAGATCCTGCAACTGGAAGGGGCGGGCTTCAAGGTGATGCTGGGCATGATCGAGAAACTCTGCCGAGCACATGCCGAGGATGCCGCCTTGGCGGAATTCATCGCCCCGCTGAGCGAACACGCGTCGAAGTGGCAGAAGCTCACCATGGATATCGTCGGCAAAGCGACCCGCGATCCCGAGGAAGTCGGCGCGGCCGCGTACGACTACCTCATGTACTCGGGCTACGTTGCCCTCGCCTACTGGTGGGCACGCAGCGTGGCGCAGAGCGAGAAAAGCGAGCAGTCCGAAGCGTTCAAGGCCGGCAAGCGAGAAACGGCGAGGTTCTACTTCGCCCGGATCCTGCCGCGCACACTCATGCACGAAGCCGCTATCCGCAGCGGCAGCGCATCGCTGATGACGATCGAAGTGGATCAATTCGACGCCTGACGTCGATGCGCTCCAGCACGCACCGCAACACTGGTGCCGAAAACGTCCGCAGCAACCTGCTGCGGGACTAATCACACAAAATCCGGTATATGCTCGATTTCCAATGGATACCGATACACCGCTGACGCGCGTGGCCCGGCCTGGAACCTCTGCCGAGCCTGATGGCTTCTGGAGCCAGGATGATCATCCGATTGCCCCGCGACACGCGATCGAACGCCTCAACGCTGTCCGGCTGCTCTCGCTGGACGCGCACGGACGGGTGCTCGACTGGATGAACTGGCAACAGGCGACCTGCCTGTATGTCCGCGATGCGGTGGCGTGGACCCTGGGTGACCCCTGTCTGGTCGTGCACGGCGGTGTCAACCGACGCAGCGGCCAGCACAGTCTGCTGCAACTGCATCCCATCGTGGCTGCGCGCGGCCATGCCCGCGCTCGCGCCATCAACCCCACGCCAACGTTGACCAATCCCGCGCTGTTCGCGCGCGACGGCCACCTGTGCCTGTACTGCGGTGGCGAGTTCCACCGGCCGCAACTGACCCGGGACCATGTGCTGCCGGTTTCACGCGGCGGCCGCGACGTCTGGGAAAATGTTGTGGCGGCATGTTTCCACTGCAACTCGCGCAAGGGCAGCCGCACCCCGCAGCAGGCCAACATGCCGCTGCTGGCTGTGCCCTACCGCCCCAGCTGGGTGGAGCATCTGATTCTGTCCAACCGCAACATTCTTGCAGACCAGATGGCATTCCTCAAAAGCCAGTTACCGAAGAAGCATGCCCGCGACCATCGGGTATTGAAGTCAGCCGCTCACGCCTACGCGTGTTGAGCCATGCATATGCAGCGCCGGAAGCAGGCAAGCGTTCATTGACGCCCGCTTCCGCCTCCGCGACACTGGCGAACGGCATAACTCGGACTTACAAATGGCCCTGACGCTTGGCCTGACAGGCATGGACCCGGCGACGGAAGCCTCTCTCACGGTCGCCTTTGATGCAGCCAACAGCCGCTTGGGAGGTGCCTGGGCGTTGCTTACCGATGGCAAGGCCGATCATGTGATCGTCGACATGGACAGCATGTACGGCCCGATGAGCTGGCTGCGCCTGCATGCCGACGGCCGCAACGTGATTGGACTCACCTCGGCGCCTCGCACGCAGGCGGACTTCCGCCTCGCGCAGCCGTTCGATGCCGGATCGGTTCACCAGCTCCTGTTGGAACTGGCGCCCGAGGTAGCTCCGCCGGTCGCGGAACCAGCGCCTGGCGAAGCATTGCCCAGCGGACTCTCGCCGGCACCAAGGCCGGAAGACCAGTTGCCAGAAGCGCAATCCGTTCCCGTCGACGAGGAAATCGGCGCGCCCCGTGGTTTGGGCGCCGTGGAGATCCAGACCGACGAGTTCCCTGCGAATCACGAGCCGGCGAGTGCCGCCGCAGCTGAAACCGTGCCCGCGGCGCCGAGTGTTCAACCGCATGTCCCTTTTATCGCTCCCGCGCCTGTTGTGAAGGAGCCGAGCACCCTGGCCGAATGGCTCGCTTCGGGACGCATCGGCGGACGCGTGGGGTTGGAGCGCGACGATGTCACGCTGCTGCTCGATCTGGATCGTCGCGAATACTTCGGTCCTGCCACCCTGAAACCGCTCACTGCCCATGTGACCGGCGATATGAGTGAAGCCGATTTTGCCCGGCGGGCCGACTGGACCGCCAGGGCATCCGCCCTGGGTGATCCGCAGCCGCTGTCACGCCTGATCTGGTTCGGTGGACTTATGGCCGGCAAAGGTGAGCTGATGCCCGGACTGGATCCCGCTGCACGCTACCTGATGTTGAAGTGGCCGCAGACCGAACGCGAATACCCGCGCCACTTCCGCATCGCCACGGTGATGATGAAAGGTCCAGCGACACTGAGCGCCATCGCAGAGGCCAGTGGCGTAGGCCTGTCTGACGTCGCCGACTTCGTGAATGCCAACCTTGCGACGGGCTTTGCAGAAGTTGAGCGCCCACCGGAGCCCGAGGTGGAAACACCGCGCAAACCCACCGGACTGTTCGGACGCCTTCGCGGTCGCTGATACCGGTTCGACCGGTTCGCAGGTCGCGCCTTGCTCCGCTACGGCGCGGGCGGGACAATGGCCTACTTGCCGTCCGACACCGTATTGATGATCGACCCTCAACGCTACCCCCGTCTCTCCCGCATCCAGGTGCCTGCTGACCTGCGCCAGTTCCCGGTGGAGGAGCTGCCCGGGATCTCGGCCGAGCTGCGTGCGTATCTGATTGAGCAGGTTGCCCAATCGGGCGGCCATTTTGGCGCCGCGCTGGGGGTGATCGAATTGACGGTGGCGCTGCATTGGGCGTACGACACGCCGGTGGACCGGCTGGTCTGGGACGTCGGTCACCAGACCTATCCGCACAAGATACTCACCGGGCGTCGCGACCAGATCCATTCGGTGAAACAAAAGGGCGGTATCGCACCCTTCCCGAAGCGCGACGAATCCGAATACGACACCTTCGGTGTCGGCCACAGTTCCACCAGTATTTCAGCGGCCCTTGGCATGGCCATTGCGCTGCAGCGCATGGGCGACGACCGCAAGGTGATCGCGGTCATCGGCGACGGCGCCATCACCGCCGGGATGGCCTTTGAGGCCCTGGCTCATGGCGGTGGCATGGGGGATGAACGCGACGGCATCGAACCCAACCTGCTGGTGATCCTCAACGACAACCAGATGTCGATTTCCGAGAACGTCGGTGGCGTGACGCGCATGCTGGGTCGGCTGACCGGCAGCCGCGCCCTCAACGCAATCCGGGAAGGCGGCAAACGGCTGCTGGGCGACAAGCACAATCCGGCCGCCAAGTTCGTCAAGCGCTGGGAGGAGCAGTGGAAGGGCATGTTCGTGCCGTCCACCATGTTCGAGGAACTGGGGTTCCACTACACCGGCCCCATCGATGGGCATGACGTCGAAGCGCTGGTCGCCACGATGAAGACCCTGCAGAACATGAAGGGCCCCCAGCTGCTGCACATCATCACAACCAAGGGCAAGGGCTACGAGCGCGCAGAAGGCGACAAGATCGGCTACCACTCACGCGGTGGGACCGTTCGATCCCGACCTGGGGATGATCAGCAAGTCCGGCGTCCGCAAGCTGACGTACACCGATGTGTTCGGCGACTGGATCTGCGACATGGCCGCCGCCGACGAGAAATTGATGGCGATCACCCCTGCGATGCGTGAAGGCTCCGGACTGGTCCGCTACAGCAAGGAGTTCCCGCAGCGCTACTTCGATGTCGCCATCGCCGAGCAGCATGCCGTCACCCTCGCTGCCGGTATGGCCTGCGAAGGCGCCAAACCCGTGGTTGCGATCTACTCCACCTTCCTTCAACGCGGCTACGACCAGTTGGTCCACGACGTCGCACTCCAGGAACTGGACGTGCTGTTCGCGATCGACCGAAGCGGCGTCGTCGGCCCCGACGGCGCCACCCATGCGGGCAACCTGGACCTCAGCTTCCTGCGATGCGTACCGAACATGGTGGTCATGGCGCCGGCGGACGAGAACGAGTGCCGCCAGATGCTGTCGACGGGTTTCCGAATCAACGGACCCGCGGCTGTGCGCTACCCGCGCGGCACTGGCCCCGGTGTCGCGATACAGCCCGGTCTCGACGTGCTTCCGATCGGGAGGGCGCAACTGCGTCGCAAGGGCTCACGTATCGCACTGTTGAGCTTCGGCGCACTGCTGCCCGCGGCGGAGCAAGTGGGTGAGGCATTGGGCTTGACCGTGGTCAACATGCGCTTCGTCAAGCCGCTGGATCGGTCGCTTGTGCTTGAGCTTGCGCGCGATCACGAAGCGTTCGTCACCCTTGAAGACAACGTCGTCGCTGGTGGAGCGGGCAGCGGTGTGGCCGAATTGCTCGCCGCGGAAGGTATCGAACGCGGGATGCTGCATCTGGGGCTGCCGGATGCCTTTCAGCAACACGCCAGCCGCGAGGATCTGCTCGCCGAATCGAATCTTGATACCGCAGGCATTCGCGACGCGATCGTCCGGCGCTGGCCCGGCATTGATGCCGCCTCCCCGCATAGCGCGGCCGTTTAAGCGATCACCATCGACTGCACTGCGTAACAGCCGCGCAGCAAAAAGGCCTGCAATCTCCGCAAGCCCTTGGCACTTCTTCAAATAGTGGTCGGGGCGGCCGGATTTGAACCGACGACCACTTGTCCCCCAGACAAGTGCGCTACCAGGCTGCGCTACGCCCCGAAGATGTTGCTGTCCGCCCTGTTGCTGGCGGCCGCCAAGTATAGACGAAATTCCGCGGATCGCGAGCCTTCGACACGCCGCTCGCGGTTCGGAAACTCAGCGCCGCAACAGTTGCAGCACTTCCTCCAACTCCATGCGGACCTGGCGGACAATCTGTGTGCTCAATGCCGACTCGTCCTTGGCGTCGTCGCCTTCCAGACGCAGGCGCGCACCGCCAATGGTGTACCCCTGCTCATACAGCAGGCCGCGGATCTGACGGATCATCAACACTTCATGGCGCTGGTAATAGCGCCGGTTGCCGCGCCGCTTGAGCGGCTTCAGCGAGGGAAACTCGGTTTCCCAATATCGCAACACGTGCGGCTTCACGTCGCACAGTTCGCTGACCTCGCCGATGGTGAAGTAGCGCTTGGCCGGGATCGGCGGAAGCTCGCGATTGCTGCCCGGATCAAGCATTCTCTGTCCCCCCGTATGCTTCGACCCGCTCTTTGAGCTTCTGTCCCGGGCGGAAGGTGACCACCGTACGGGCGGATATCGGTATCGCCTCGCCGGTCTTGGGATTACGTCCGGGGCGTTCCTTCTTGCGACGCAAATCGAAATTGCCGAAGCCCGACAGCTTCACCTGACGTCCGCTCTGCAGTGCCTGGCGCAGGGAGTCGAAAAACGCGTCAACGAACTCTTTGGCCTCACGTTTGTTGAGACCGACTTCGTCGAACAACCGTTCGGCCATTTCAGCCTTGGTCAACGCCATTGCCAGCTCCCATCCCCTGCTACCGGTTGCCGCCCGGAACCGCGCCGGGCGCGGAAACTCCGGTCAGGCGCGAATCTTGGCCGCGTGATCCGCGTGCAATCGGGTCGTGACACCAGCCACCACGAGATCCACGTCAGAGTCGATGAGCGTGCGGGATTCTTCCTGCAAAATCAAGCCCATAGCGAGACTCTTGCATCCCGATTCCACGCCTTTCCCCTGATATTGGTCAAACAGGACGAGATCACGCAGCACCGGGCCGGCAGCCTCGCGAACGGTCTTGGCGACGGCGGCCCACGACACATCCTCTGGCAGCACAAAGGCCAGGTCGCGACGCACAGACGGGTACCGTGAGCGGCCTCGCGCCTTTGGCACGGGGCGGACCAGCAACGGCGTCATGTCGAGCTCGAAGCCCACCACATCGACGTCGATATCCAGTGCCTGGAGCAGGCGCGGGTGCAGTTGACCGATCCATCCAAGCGACTCCATTGCGCCGCTATCGCTGCTCCGTGACACCTGCGCGCATCGGCCGGGATGTGCCCACGGTGCTGCTACCGCGTGATAGACGAGCTCGGCACCCGACAGCGCGGCGAGACTTTCCAGATCGCCCTTGAGCTCGTGGAAGCCGACCGCACGCGATTGCCCGCTCCACTGTTCCGCCAGCGCGTCACCACACGCGACCGCTGCCACCCTCTGTGTATGCAGCGGTGGTTCACCATCGACCGCCGTGAAGACGTTACCGGTCTCGAACAGGCGAACGCGCGACTGCTGCCGCGCCACATTGCGGCCCAAAGCCGACACCAGTCCCGGCAGCAGGGAGGTACGCATCACTCCCAGCTCCGCGCTGAGTGGATTGGCAATCATCACTGCATCATCCATCGCCGCCCACGACTCCAGAAGTGCGGCGTCCACGAAGGCGTAGTTGATCGCTTCCAGGTAATCACGCGTCGCCAGATGGCGGCGGACGTCACCACCGTCAATGCGGGCTTCACTGGGCGCGGCCAGCCGCGACGCTCCGCTGGGCAAGGTGGTCGGAATAGTGTCGTAGCCGTGGATGCGGGCGACCTCCTCGATCAGGTCCTCTTCGATCGCGATGTCAAAGCGGCGGCTCGGCGCAGTGACCTGCCAACCCTCCGCGCACGCCTCCACAGCCAGACCGAGCGCAACGAGAATGCGTTGAACGCGTTCGTCCGGAACCTGCAGGCCGAGCACTTTGGCCAGCCGCGCACGACGCAGCAGGATCGCGTGTGGCTGCGGCAGGTGTTCTTTCAGCGCGGCCTCGACCACCGGGCCAGCCTTGCCGCCGCTGGCGTCCAGGATCAGGCGGGTCGCGTACTCGATCGCAACGCGGGGAAGGTCGGGGTCCACGCCACGTTCGAAACGGTGACTGGCATCGGTATGCAGTCCCAGCTTGCGGCTGCGACCGATGATCGCGGATGGCGCGAAGTGCGCCGCCTCGAGGAAAATATTGCGGCTGGCATCGGTCACGCGCGAATCGTAGCCGCCCATGATGCCGGCCAATGCGATCGGCTTGTCGGCATCGGTGACGACCAGGAACTGCGAGTCCAGAGCGGAATCCTTGCCGTCCAACAGCGTGAGATGTTCTCCGGCGCGTGCACGCCGGACACCGACCGGACCCGTGAGCCGGTCACGGTCGAACGCATGCATCGGCTGGCCCAGCTCGAGCATCACGTACTGGGTGATATCGACCAGCAGCGACACTGGCCGCACGCCACTGCGGCGCAATCTTTCGGCGATCCCCAGAGGCGTGGGGGCCGTGGCATCCACATCGCGCAGCACGCGTCCGCAATAGCGCGGCGCATCCGACCCGGCATCCAGTTGGATCGCCAACGCATCATCAATATTCGGCTCTACCGGATCGACCTCGAACGCTGACACTTCCACATCCGAGGCAGCCGCAACGTCGAACGCGATTCCGCGCACACCGAAGCAATCAGCACGGTTGGGGGTCAACTTGATCTCGATCGCAGCATCCGGCAGGCCGAGCAACGCGGTGACCGGCATACCAACGGTTGCGTCGGCAGGTAGCTCGAGCAGGCCGGAGGCATCACTGTCAGTGCCCAGCTCTTTGGCTGAGCAGAGCATTCCGAACGACTCCACGCCACGCAGCTTGGCCGGCTCGATCTCCATCGCGCCCGGCAGCACCGCTCCGACTTTCGCCAGTGGCGCTTTCAGTCCGGGGCGTGCGTTGGGCGCTCCGCAGACAATCTGCACGATCTCGCCATTGCCCGCGTCCACCTGGCACACCTGCAGCCGATCAGCCTCCGGGTGTTTCTCGGCGGAAACGATCCGGGCGACGACTACGCCATCAAGAGACTCACCCATGTGAGTGACCGCTTCCACCTCCAGCCCGATCGCGGTCAGGGTGGAAACCAGCTCGTCATGGCTGGCAGTGGTCGATACGTGCTGGCGCAGCCAGTTTTCGGAAAACTTCATTCAATCGATCCCCGGCTTACGCGAACTGTTTCAGGAAACGCACATCGTTCTCGAAGAAGCTGCGCAGGTCGTCGACGCCGTAGCGGAGCATCGCAAAACGCTCAACACCCAGGCCGAAGGCATATCCGGTGTACTTCTCCGGGTCGATACCGATGTTGCGCAGCACATTCGGATGCACCATCCCGCAGCCGAGCACCTCCAGCCAGCGCATGCTGCCGTCGGGCTGTTCCCACGCGATGTCCACCTCGGCGGAAGGCTCGGTAAAGGGGAAATAGCTCGGCCGGAAACGCATCTGGAAGTCGCGCTCGAAGAAGGCGCGCACGAACTCCGCCAGCGTTCCCTTCAGATCGGCGAAACTGGCGTGCTCATCGACCAGAAGGCCTTCGACCTGATGGAACATCGGCGTATGCGTCTGGTCGCTGTCGCTGCGGTAGACCTTGCCCGCCGCGATCATCCGCAGCGGCGGCGTGTGGTCCTTCATGTAACGCACCTGCACGCCCGAGGTATGCGTGCGCAGCAGGCGCGCGACGCCACTGCCGTCGGGGCGCATATAGAACGTGTCATGCATCGCCCGCGCCGGATGGTGCGGGGGAAAGTTCAGTGCTTCGAAGTTGTGCCAGTCGTCCTCGATTTCCGGCCCGTCCGCCAGCTCGAAGCCGAGGCGAGCGAAGATGTCGGTGATCCGTTCCAGCGTCCGGCTGACCGGATGCACGCCTCCGCGAGAAGCATTGATGCCCGGAAGGGTCACGTCCAGCGTCTCGGCCGCCAGGCGTGCATCCAGCGCAGCCGCGTCGAGCGACGCCTTGCGTGCGGACAGCGCTTCGGAAACCGTATTGCGGGCGGTATTGATCGCCTCACCCGCCGCCTTGCGCTGGTCGCCGGGCAGGGTTCCCAGTTGTTTCAACTGCGCCGTAATGCTGCCGGCCTTGCCCAACAGCGCCACGCGCAGGGACTCCACTGCGGTGGGCGAATCAGCGGCGGCGATATCTTCCAGCGCCTGCAGGGTCAGGGTTTCGATTGCGCTCATGCCAGTTCCAAAAAAAAACATGGGGAAGGACTTGCGCCCTTCCCCATGCGTGGTTCTCGTTGCTGACCGGCAGACGCGGGAATCGATCCGCGCGCCGATGCGGCACCTTTACGCTGCGAGCGCGCCCTTGGCCTTCTCGGTCAGCGCGGCAAAACCCACCGCGTCGTGCACGGCAATGTC
>RCMY010005521.1_pt1 | contig 10720 bp, 8 predicted proteins | sample 2041341 | NCBI WGS metagenome assembly RCMY01 (sample SAMN09708234, study PRJNA481090) | Marine sediment metagenome, whole genome shotgun sequencing project.
GCCGCTGGCCCTGGCCGGCTACGGCGCCGTGCTGGCCGTGGTGTCCCAGTTCGGGGATTTTTTCGAATCCGCCCTCAAGCGGGTCGCCGGGGTCAAGGATTCCGGCGGGATTTTCCCCGGTCATGGCGGAATACTGGATCGAGCCGATGCAACCTTGTTTGCAGCACCTGTTGCCTTAGCATCTTCTAGGCTCATTACATCTGTATAAATAGGAAGTGATGCTGCTACCCATTTGTTAAGTTGTTGTTCAATTTCTTTGAGTTGTTCTGTATTAACACGTTCAAAGTGACTGAAATCAAAACGGAAGTATTCATCATCGACATAAGATCCCGCTTGTTGGACGTGATCCCCAACTACATTTTGAAGCGATGCTTGGAGTAAGTGTACAGCAGAGTGATTCTTACGGATTAGTACACGACGTTCACGATCTACGTTAAGCACTACACGATCTGCAATTTTTAGTTCTTGATCAAGTGTAACAGTATGAAGATGTTGTCCTGCATTTGCTTTACGAACTGATGTTACTGGATATTCTTTATCATTAAATACAAGAACTCCTGTATCTGATACTTGTCCACCACTTTCAGCATAGAATGGAGTGATATCAACAACCACTTCACCCTTACCTTCTAAGACTTCAACAGCATGACCATCTTTAAACAAGCCAACGACTTTTCCTTCGCTTGTTAATGTGTCATATAGAAACTCACTCTTTTCTTTGAAATTAAGAATGTCTTCTTGTTGAGAACTCATTGACTCAACTTTATGACGGCTTGATCGCGCACGTTCCTTCTGTTCATTAAGTGCAACTTGGAATGCTTCTAAATCAACAGTCACTTGATGTTCTTCTGCTATTTCCTGTGTTAATTCGATTGGGAACCCATACGTATCGTACAGTTTAAAGGCTACTTCACCAGCCAATACTTTACTGTCTGTTGATTCAATTGTGTCGAGCAGTAGTTTTTCTCCACCTGATAAAGTTTTTGCAAAGCGTTTTTCTTCATGAAGCACGAGTTCTCGAATCATATCTGCACGTTCTTTTAAGTATGGATATGGATCTTCCATAAGAACTACAACATCATCCACTAAGTTATAAAGAAATGCATCTTGAATACCAAGAACTTTTCCATAACGGACAGCACGACGTAAGAGACGACGTAATACATATCCACGTCCTTCATTAGAGAACACTGCTCCATCAGCTAATGTGAACACTAAAGAACGGATATGATCAACAATAACGCGATATGCCATCGTGTTGTCTTCATATTTAATATCAGTAAGCTTTGATACTGATTGAATGAGCGGCATGAATAAGTCTGTTTCAAAATTAGACTCTGTTTCTTGAATAATACTTACAAGGCGTTCAAACCCCATTCCTGTATCAATGTTCTTCTGTGGAAGTTCTTTAAACGTTTCTATTGCTTGTCCTTCGACAGCATCGTATTGTGAGAATACAATATTCCAAACTTCTACATAACGATCATTCTCTAAGTCTTCAAAGAATAAGCGTTCGCCAATGCCATTTGGATCATATTTTTCACCACGATCATAGAAGATTTCACTATTGGGTCCACTTGGTCCATTACCAATCATCCAATAGTTATCATCCGTTCTCAAAATACGTTTTGGATCTATATTGTGATTGTTGACCCATGTATCGTAAGCAACATCATCGTTAGTATGAACACTAAAGTATGCTTTGTTTATATCTAAGCCTAACCATTCTTCAGAGAATAGAAACTCATATGCAAAAGCAATTGCTTCTACTTTAAAGTAGTCACCAATTGAGAAGTTTCCCATCATTTCAAAGAAAGTATGATGACGACTTGTACGACCGACATTATCGATATCATTGGTTCTTAATGATTTTTGAATGTTGACGATTCTAGGATTCTTTGGTTTTACTGTTCCGTCAAAATAACGTTTTAATGCTGCCACACCTGAATTAATCCAGAGTAAGGTATCATCATTAATCGGCACGAGCGGTGCCCCTGGTTCAATCATATGTCCTTTACTTTCAAAGAACTCTAAAAACATATGACGAATTTGATTGCTTGTTAATTTCTTCATTGGTTTCTCCTTTAACATAAAAAAAACATCCCCAACAGGAACGTTTTCACGCGGTACCATCCTGATTTATACAAATCGTATACACCTCTAGTTTTTAACGCAAACGTACGGGGCATGTGCCCATCTAGTCAAGTAGCATCTTTATAATATTCTTAGTACGTTTCACCTGACCGCACCTCTCTTGAAAGAAGGTTTATAAAGATATGGCTTGCTTAAGATTTTCTACTCGTATTTTACCATATTCGTAAATTGGTTTCTAGTCATACGGTTAGTTTTATTCCTAGATACTTGCTTAATCGACGTTTTTGAGCAGGGATACACCAATTAGAATCGAGGAAGCTAAGAAATTCTTCTCGATTTAACCAACAAAAGTCACTTGTTTCTCCTGGTTGTAAAAGCACCGAAGATTTCAAACACTTAGTAATACATACAAATGATTTATAAATTGTATTGTGCGTTATCTCTGTATTTATCTCTTCCCATGAATAAGCATGCAAACCGGTTTCTTCAAGCAACTCACGTTGAGCTGCTTCCAGTGCATCTTCACCCTTTAAGGCACTTCCACCAGCAGAAGCTTCATAGAGACCTGGATAAGATTGCTTCTGTAAATCTCTTTTCATGATTAGAAACGATCCATCTTCATGGGAAACCAATACTTCTGAAACCAGGTGATACATATCCTTAGGAATTGGTTCATCTCGAATTAAATCAAGTCCAATTTTATTCTCATTGCAATCGTATGCATCCCAATACTCAATATCTTTTGACACACGCGCTCTACTCACCTTCGATAACTTCTTCTGCATGTTCAACGTCTTGAACATGACCAATAACACTGAGCATATCTCCTTCTTGGAAAACTACATCAGGTCCTGGAGATAAGAATGTCTCATTACCACGACGGATGGCAGTAATTGTCATATTAGTAGTTTGATAGAAAGAAGAAGTACGAACAGTCTTTCCTAAGAGTTCTGATTCATGCCCAATCACAAAATCATATTTTTTCTGTGGATCAGAGAAGCTAAAACGACTGGATAAATCTATAATTTTGTCAATAGTGTTTTCAATTTCATCATCAATACGGGAACGTTTAACCATCAATTCTGATAGTTTGCGACGAAGCTGACTCACATCATTAACACTTGATGTGGATTCTAAGTAAAGACGTGCTTTTTCTTTCGAATCTATAATAACGCCATAGTTTGTAGCAACAGTAACTACACCCTCTTCTTCTAGAAGTTTCACTGCACGTCGTATAGTTTCTGGCGATACTCCATACTCACTTGATAAAACTGAGCGACCTGAAAGACGTTGTCCTTTCGTAAAATCATTACGGGCAACGCGGCTAGCAATATCAATAGCAATTTGTTGATAACGCGGTTGTTTCATAGATATACACTCCTTAGTACTAATACTACCAAACTTTTCTAAAGAACTAAAGAATAAATATAGCTTTGTATAAACAAAAAAAAGAAAGTCCGAAGACTTTCTTAATTGTTTTCTGCAAACATTGCAGTTGATAAATATCGATCACCTGAGTCAGGTAAAATAACTACAATAAGTTTACCTTTGTTTTCAGGACGTTTCGCAACTTCAAGAGCAGCACTAACCGCAGCACCTGAAGAGATACCTGCAAAGATTCCTTCTTCTTGAGCAAGTCTCTTACCAGTTGTAAGAGCATCTGCATTCGATACTTTGATAACTTCATCATACACTTCTGTGTCTAAGATCCCTGGCACAAATCCAGCTCCAATTCCTTGAATAGCATGAGGTCCAGGTTCACCGCCACTTAATACTGGTGAAGCTTCTGGTTCGACACCAATCACTTGAATCTTATCATTTTGTGCTTTTAAATATTGACCGACACCAGTGATTGTTCCACCTGTACCAATTCCTGAAACAAAAATATCAACTTTACCATCTGTATCCTCGAAAATTTCTGGACCAGTTGTTTCAAAGTGCTTTCTTGAGTTTGCTTGATTGTCAAATTGCGAAGGAATAAAACTATTAGGAATTTCTTTTGAAAGTTCTTCCGCTTTAGCGATTGCACCTTTCATTCCTTTTGATCCTTCAGTCAATACAACTTCTGCGCCGTACGCTTTCAATAAATTACGACGTTCAACACTCATTGTTTCTGGCATTGTTAAGATAACTCTTAAACCTAATGATGCACCAATAGCAGACAAACCAATTCCTGTATTTCCACTTGTTGGTTCAATAATCACAGTATCCTTATTAACAATTCCTGCTTTCATTGCTGTTTCTAGCATTCCCAAAGCAGCACGGTCTTTAACACTTCCACTTGGATTAAAACTTTCAACTTTAACAACTACATCAGCTACCACATTCTCATCTACTATGTTTTGTAATGATACTAATGGAGTATGTCCAATCAATTCGCGTATATTTTTGTATATTTTCATAATAACCACCTTACTAACTATGTGTAAAATGAGTATAACATACATCAATTATCTCTGTAAACAGTAATGATTTCTCTTGACATCACGTTTTATTATATTATAACATAGTTATTAAGGATGTGATAAACATGAAGCTTTCTTCAAAAACTCGCTACGGTATTGCTAGTCTTGTCTATATCGTAAGCAAAGGTAACCAACAAACTTCACTAAACACTTTATCAAAAGAACTTGATATCTCTAAAATATACTTAGAACAAATATATTCTGATTTAAAGAAATCGCAAATCGTTGAATCTGTAAAAGGACCTACTGGCGGTTACTATGTAAAAGACTCCAATGTGACCTTACTTGAAATCTTTGAAGCACTGGAACCCCAATTATTTGAAACAACAGAGGATGCGTGCAGCAGCGAAACTCTAAACAATGCACTTTACAATCATATTTATGTTTTACTTGATGACACAATAAAAGCGAAGCTACAATCGCTTCGCTTATTCGAGATCGCTGAGTCAATTCAAGTTGAAACAAGCGAATCCCTTATGTACTATATCTAATTTTCTTCAAGCAAGTCTTCATCGTCTTGCTTTTCTTTTGTAATTCTAACTTTTGAGATTACTTTTTCATCCACATCAACAATTGAGAATCGATAACCTTTATAAACAACATCAGAAGTATCAAATTTGATATCATCTTCGTTTGGAATACGATCTAAGAAGCTAATCAAGAAACCACTTAAGGTATCATAATCATCAATCGGTAATTCTATATCTAGGACATCGTCAAGTTCATCAAGGTCCACAAGTCCATCAACCAGATATTCTCCAGGATGCACTTCAACAATTTCATGACCTTCTTCATCATCGTATTCGTCCATGATATTACCCATAACTTCTTCAATTAAGTCTTCCATGGTGACAAGACCTGCTGTTCCACCATATTCGTCAATTACTATAGCGATATGTGTTTTAGCATTCTGAAGCTCTCTAAATAAAGTATCGGTCTTCTTTGAATCAGGAACAAATAATGGTTCCCACATAATTTCATGAATATCAAAATCTTTACCATTGCTTGATTTTACATAACGTAATAAATCTCGTAAATGTAAGATCCCAATAATATCATCAATACTATCATCATAGACTGGATATCGCGTAAAACGTTCTTCATCAACGATATTCATAATATCCTCAAATGTACTGTTTATATCAACACCTATAATATCAGTTCTATGAGTCATGATATCTTCTGCAGTGTGGTTATCAAACTCAAAGATATTTCGAATCATTTCTTTTTCTTCAATGTTGATTTCCCCTGCTTCAACCATAATACGAATTTCTTCTTCTGTAACTTCATCTTCAACACTATTTGGATCAATACCAACAAGGCGTAAAACAATATTTGTTGAGAATGATAAGAATTTTACAATCGGTTTAGTAATTTTCGATAAGAACGATATTGGGTAACATACAAAGAACGCAAACTTCTCTGAGTTTGACATTGCAATTCGTTTCGGTACCAACTCACCAAATACAAGCATGAGATATGAAGTAATTAAGGTAACCACAATCATTGCAATAGGTCTAACGAGTGTGGCACTTAAATTAAATTGAGCCACAGACCAATTCGTAATAACCTCCGCAAAGGCATCTGAAGCAAAAGCACCCGATAGAATACTTGCTAAAGAAACACCAATTTGGATTGTTGATAAGAACTGGTTAGGGTTTTCCTTAAGCGATAGTACTACTCCCGCTTTACGGTTACCCTCTTCTTTCATGTTTTTAAGCTTGTTATTATTTAATGAGACGAAAGCAAGTTCACTACCTGCAAAGAACGCATTTAACGCAACAAGTAAAATTAATACAGCTATTTGGCCATACATAATTCAGTACCTCCTGCAATATTAAAAACGATCTGATTGAACCAACCACATCTCAGTTTACTTATAGTTTTTCTCAATAGTATACAATTCGGACAACTGTCCTGGTCACTGTTTTCCACAAACATCCTCCATTTTTATATATAAAGAAGTTTACACAATAATAAATACTCTTGTCAAGAATATTGTATTTTTCACACATTTTACTACCATTATTATATCACTATTATAGAAAAAAGTACCAAATAATTCCTTGGTACTTTCAAAATTTTTCGAACATAAGACTAGATACTTCCATTCAAATTAATACAGAGTGGTTTATATGCATCAATGATTATTGAGGCCATTCCAATTCGTTCTCTAGTATTGCGTGTGTCGTAGCGTAAGGACCGTCCGATTGGACCGTCTTCTGCATTCCAGTAGATATAATGAAATATCCCTTTTTCATCAATATACTCTAACAACTTCACCACAAATCCAGCACTCTCAAATACTTCTACTAATTTCTCATAGGTATACAACACTATATGAGTGTAGGCAGGATGGTCCTTTGGACCAGGTCCCCCGATTCCTACAAGCCGTAAAAAAGCATCATCGTGCAGGTTCCCATCTGGAACCGCAACACGAATGTAAGCTCCATCTTCAAGAAAGTCATAACATAAGCGTGCAGCCCGAACACCATCCTCATAAGTTAGGTGTTCCCAAACATGTTCCGCTAACATCGCTTGTGCCTTACCATGCTTAAAAAAACTAGAAAAACTCTCTACCGACAGTAAATTCAAGCTGTCTTCATCGGTTGAAACCCAACCCTCAACACGTGTATTACCCGCTCCAAGTATAACTTTCATCATGTTCTCCCTATTATTCATCAAACGTCTTAAGTGCCTCGCTCATATTTACATCATTTGCTTTACGTGACATTAAGAAATTAATAATCAGTGAAAGAAGTATGGTGATTGCGATTGCTGTAGCAACACTTGATACTAAAAGTTCGCGATTAAACATTACAAAGTTAAGTTCAGCTTTTAATATCACATAACGATGCAATACCACACCAAAGCCTAAACCAAAGACCATACTAATAAATGTAAGAATAATATTCTCACGTAATACGTATTGAGCTACCTCTTTTGGATAGAATCCTAAGACTTTAATCGTCGCTAACTCCTTCGTTCGCTCACTTAAATTCATCGAAATAAGATTTAACAATACAATCAACTCTAAAATGAAAGCAGCTCCCATAATTACATAGATCACGATATCAAAATTCTTCATCATATCGCTATAGGCATCCGAGACATTATCCATAAACGAGATTGAGTAAACATCTTTGTTTTCTAAAATCTGTGTTGCGAGAGCTTGACTATCTGTATCAGTATTAAAGAAAGTTATTGTATTGTGTGTGCTTTCTCCTGTTTTCTCTGTATAAAGATTGCGACTCATATACACATAATGCATTACATAGTTCTCTGTAATACCACCAATAAGTACACTAACATCCTGACCATTAAGATCCAACACCATTGTGTTCCCAACCTCTAATCCCCCAAGTATCGCCAATTTTTCGCTGATAATAATTGAATTATCATCTAAGCTTAACTTCTCTTTGGTAACACGAGACTGAAGGCTTATAAAAGGACTGATATCATATTCTGGACTTGAAATCATTACTTGAATGTCATTGCCTTCATACTTGCCACCAACAGAAGCAATATTTATTGACTGAGTAAATAAAGATGTATCGATAGTGGCATCATTATGCAGTACAGTTCCATCATAATGAATAACTTCACCAAACTGTTTATCGATAATTGAATAAATTGAATGCTGTAACCCAAAAGCAGTAATAAGTAACCCAGCACAGCCACCAATACCTAAGATTGTCATTAGAAAGCGTGACTTGTTCCTAAATAGGTTTCTAAAGCTAACTTTATACAGAAATGACATGCGATTCCATATAAAAGGAATACGTTCTAGAATAATTCTTTGCCCCTTCTTAGGTGCTTCAGGTCGTAATAAATTTGCAGTTCTTTGACGACTAACCTTTAATGCTTTATAGCCAGCTATGCCAACGCTGCATAAAAAACTAATAATTAGTGGTAACAGTGCATATGACATTACAAACTGAGTAATTAAATCAGGTGTTTGATACATAATACGATAGGCATTATAAATTAAACTAGGTATCATATAAAACCCAATGGCTACTCCTATAAGAACACCACCTGCCCAGCTAAACAAGGCAAAATAAATATACTTTAAGGAAGCATACCAGGAAGAGTATCCCAATGCTTTATATACACCAATTTGTGATCGTGATTCATCGATCATTCTTGATATAGTACTTAAGGTTACAAGAACCGAAACTCCGAAGAATATGAGTGGGAATACTTTACCAATAGCTTCAATACGGTCACTGTCTTGGTAAAATTCGGTATAACCGACAAGTACATCTTTTCTCTCAAAACTATAGATTTTACCATGACTTGTAGAATCTATAGTAGCAATACCTTCATCAATTTCACTTTGACTTTGATTAATCTTAGTAAGTGCTATATTTCGATTCGTTTGCAATTTTTGCATATTCTCTTTATATAACTGATTTGCTTCGTTGTAGTAGTCTATTCCAGCTTGAAGAGTATTTACTCCATCATCCAACACTTTAAACTCTGCAATGAGCTCCGATTGCTTCTCCATAAGCATTGTGACTTGAGCTTCCACTGTCTGAATTTGCACTTCCATTTCTTTTTGTTGAATTGTAAGTTGCTCCAGCAGTGAAACATCAGTTGTGACTTCAATTTGCTTAGCAATTGCTTCATAGTTTCTTTGAAGTTCTTCTAGCATCACTGTTGCTTTCGCAAGCTCACCTTCAACGAGTTTAGTATTTGTATTTTTAAATTCTGTCACATGAAGCTTAACATTATCGAGTTGTGCTTGATAACTCATTCCAGAAATATTGATACCAAGTTGACTTGTAATCTCTTGAATACCTGAAGCTAACTCATGACTCGCATCTTTCAGTTTCTGATTTGCTTCTTTTAGAGCATTTTCAGCTTGTGTGAACTGTTGTAAGACCTTTGCTTTCTGAGTGTTTAATTCAGACTGGGCATCCGCAAGTTTTTGTCGATCGTTTGCTACAATCCGTTCAAAGCGTTCATTAGAAAGTGTTTCTTCATTATTACCAATCACTTCTTTGGATTTGCTAACATCCACGCCTTCAAAACGCACAGCAGTAAAAACTTCATGTTTATGCTGTAAGCCTTTTGGGTAGATAAAACCATTCACTTCACCTGTCCCCAATGTAGTAGATCCTCTTTCAAGATTCATATAGAGATTAGATTTTCCAAATCCTACGATTGTTAATTCTATTTTTTCAAAAATATCATTGTCTTTAAGTACTATAGTGTCACCAATTTTCAATTGAAATTTATTGATGAGTTGTTCATCCACGAAAACTTCATTATTATTTTTGGGTACTGTTCCTTCACTGATCAAAACATCATTAGATGTTGCGTCTGTAAACTCAATAACACGTGCAACACCGTCTCTGTTACTTAGATGAATATAGGCATCTGTATCGTAGATACCTTGTCCTTGGGAGCCTGTAAGCTTGTTAAGTGATGTAAGCATCTCCTCATCAATCCCAAGAGTATGCCGTACTTCCAAATCAAGGGCATTACTTATTTTCATATATTGATCTGCAGTAAAGCGCATATCATAACCTGTGACTTGAATTCCAATATAAAAACCAACCCCAAGGGCTGTAATTAGTAGAATCGCTACAAACTGTAGCCATCTTCCTTTAATATCACGAATGACATCTTTTACCATTGAATATCATCCACATCACTTACATTTTGATTCACAACATCTGATTCAACTTTACCATTTTTGATTTCAATTACACGGTCTGCAACTTGTGTAATACTCTGATTATGGGTGATAACTACAACCGTCATATTATAGAAGTCCGAACATTGACGAAGTACTCTTAATATCTGTTGACCAGTATTGGTATCTAAAGCCCCTGTTGGTTCATCACATAAAAGAATCTTAGGGTTCTTAGCGATTGCTCGAGCAATGGCTACACGTTGTTGTTCCCCACCACTAAGTTGTGATGGAAAGTTATTCATTCGATCTTCCAAGCCTACTTGTTTTAAAACTGCTGCAGGATCTTTAGCATCTTCTGATATTTGCGTTGCAAGTTCAACATTTTCTAATGCCGTTAAGTTAGAAATAAGGTTGTATGATTGAAAAACAAAACCAACATCATAGCGACGATACCGTGTCATCTCTTTGTCATTAAGTTTTGAAATATCTTTACCATCTACAATCACACTACCCGAAG
>RCMY010005522.1_pt1 | contig 10719 bp, 8 predicted proteins | sample 2041341 | NCBI WGS metagenome assembly RCMY01 (sample SAMN09708234, study PRJNA481090) | Marine sediment metagenome, whole genome shotgun sequencing project.
AGTTTCTGTTTTGGGGTGGCGGTCACGTTATCCAGTACAGCTACACCTTGCTGATGATGATTTGCTGGGTGGTGCTTGCCCACGCAAGCGGCTGCCGACTCGAATTAACGCCTCGCCTGACGCTGGTATTCCAGGTATTTATAGTTTTACCCATTATTGTCGTTCCTTTTCTGTACCTGGCGCACGACGTCACTTCGCCCGGGCATCGCCTGGCATTTACCGAATTAATGAAATACGGCGGGCTGCCAATCGTTGGCCTGTTCCTGGCGACGATTGCTACGGCGGTGTGTTTTCACAACTTCCTGCACATACCGCCCGTTTTTGGCATGATGACAGGCCTGGCATATCTGAAATTCTACGGCTTTTTCCTGCGCCAAAAATCGAAAGAATGGAGCCGCCAACTCGAAAACCCGCCAACTGCCATGGAAGATCCTTACGATTTCGATGTTTTTTCGAAAATTGCCGAAGCGGAATGGGATACTCTGTTTTTCTTCTACGGTGTGATTATGGCCGTCGGCGGTCTCGGTTTTATGGGCTATTTGAGTATGGCTTCGGGCTTTTTCTACGGCGAGTTGGGCCCCACTAACGCTAATATTCTGGTCGGTATTATGTCGGCAATTGTCGATAACATACCGGTGATGTTTGCGGTACTCAGCATGAACCCGGATATGCCGCACACCCAGTGGTTGCTGGTCACTTTAACCGCCGGCGTCGGTGGCAGCATGCTATCCATCGGCTCGGCTGCCGGGGTTGCGCTGATGGGGCAGGCGCGCGGTCAATACACTTTTTTTGGTCATCTAAAGTGGACACCGGTTATTGCGCTTGGCTACGCCGCCAGTATTTGGGTGCATCTGTTGATCAATGGTTAACGCAAATCATTCGCGACTTCAGTCGCGAAAACAAGCGTACTGAAAGCTTATTTCCGGACGCGCACCAATTAGTAGACCAACTCCTCTAAACCCATATCCTGCAGCGCGGCATTCACCAGGGCACGAATAGCGCCAACGTTATCAACGCTCAACGCCTCTGCCAACAGCGCTTCTGCCCTGGCGATAGACAAAGATCTGATGAGCCATTTTATGCGCGGCAGTTTGGCTGCACTCATACTCAGCGTGCGAATACCCATGCCCAGCAACAGCACAACCGCTGCCGGGTCGGACGCCATCTCGCCGCATAAACTTAGCGGTAGATCATACTGCCTGGCAGTGTTAACAGTGCGATAAATTTCATGCAAAACGGCGGGGTGAACATGATCATAGCGCGCCGCAACCCGACTGTTATTACGGTCAAGCGCGAGCAAATACTGACTCAAATCATTCGAGCCTATCGACACAAAATCGATTTTTTCGGCCCAAAAAGGCAGCTGCGAAATTGCTGCCGGCACTTCCACCATGACGCCGGTTTTTGGCCGGCAAAAGCTAACCCCCTCTTCGCTCAATTGCGCACAGGCATCGCTTAATAGCAGGCTAAAGGTATCAATCTCATTGGTTGAACTAATCATCGGTAGCAAAATATGCAGATTATTCGCGCCGGCTGCAGCCCGTATCATAGCGCGCACCTGAGTCATGAGTATCTGAATATTGTCCAGTGAGAAGCGAATGCCGCGCCAACCCAATGCCGGGTTCGGTTCACTGTCGATGGGAAAATACGGCAGCTGCTTGTCGCCACCGATATCCAGCGTTCTCAAATAAATAGGTTTACCGTGGTATGCAGCAAACACTTTCTGGTATTCCTGCACCTGCTCTTCTTCGGTTGGAAAGCTGCTGCGCACCATAAACGGAATTTCGGTGCGGTACAGGCCAATTCCCTGAGCACCGCTTTTTAGACCCGGCGAAATATCCGCCAGCAGGCCGGTATTGACCAGTAAGCGCACCGGCTCGCCGTCGGTTGTGACCGCCGGTTTATCATGCAGGTCATCCAGGTGGCCAAACAGCAAGTTCTGCTGGCTGACGAGATGCTTAAATTCGGCAAGCACCACAGCATCAGGGCGGAGAATAATCTGCCCTTCAGTGCCATCAATTATGAGCAGCTCGGCGGCTTGCAAACCCTTAAGCTCGCCGACGCCCATCACCGCAGGCACACCAATTGCGTTAGCGACTACTGCCGTGTGGGATAAACTCGACCCTTCGAAACACACGACACCGGCCAACTGGTCTGGAGCAATGGCAGCGATGTCAGAGACGCTAACGTGGGCACCGATCAAAACCACCGCGCCAGCGGGTAGGTTTTGCGCCTGGTCCTGCAGGTTCACGCCGCGCCAGGTGTTGAATAGTTTATTACCTAAATGTTGAATATCTTCGGCTCTGGCCTTGAGATACGGTTCTTCCATCGCGCGAAACTGCTCGGCGAAATGGTGAATGCTCAACCGCAGCGCACCCGGCAACCAGTGCCCCGCCCGAATTTCAGACTCCACCTTACCAATCAGCGCCCGGTCAGACAGCAACATTCTGTAAGCATCAAAAATTGCACCAACGCTGCTTGTTATCTTCGTGCCCAGCGCCTGTCTCTCGGCGCAGATTTCAGCACGCACCGCCGCCAATAGGTTGTGCCACTGCGCAATGGCGAGGTTAACATCTTCACAAACGGCATCGGCAACCTTATTTAGCTCTCCGCTATCGCATAAATGCGCGGCACCAATCGCTATGCCTGCAGCGCCTTTGGTACCCGTTATTCGCTGATTTGTAGTCGGCTGCGCTGCACCTTGCAGCGGAATGTCTGTGGCGATTAACGCAAGCTGTGCGGCCAATGTGATCAGCAGAGCTTCGTACTCATCACTGAGTTGCTGCGCCTGCACGCGGTGGACGATAAGCACGCCAATCACCTCGCCAAAGCGCACCAGCGGCACACCGCAAAAACTGTGATAGCGCTCTTCCTCGCTGCCTGCAACAGGAAAATAGTCGGGATGACTCGCTGCATTGGCAATATTAATGGCATGCCGGCTTCTGGCAACCAGGCTTACCAGTCCCTTGTCTGCCGGCAGCGTTAAATTGTTAGCGACGGTGAAGCCACGACTGGCCAATAACACCATCTCATTATTATCGTTGACTCGAAACAGGCTGCACGCATCGCCGTCCATTACCTCACAGATGGAGTCGACGATAAGCTGTACTTGATCAGGAGCCTCCACCAACATCGCAACACTTTGCACAATGCGGGTCAGCTCGAGGATAACGTTGCTCATTCCTTGCCCAACACTTATTAAATCTGTTAGCAAGCCTAGCTTGCGCTCAACATAATATGCAAGGAACTAAAATACATTTTTGATTAACCACAAGTGTGACTTCTTGTGTCTGCTGCACGTCTATAAGATCAATACCTAATAAGGTGGCTTGTTGGTGAAGAGCAGCTTAAACTTCACTGCGGCACCGCCACACTTAATTTTTTACTTATGACAGGAGCACATCATGAAGCACTTATACCTATACCTCGCGATTGCTATATTTTCTGTGGCAAACATCGCCCAAGCACAGGACGACAATGTCGTCGAGCAACGTCACGGTGATATTATGCTAAGTGACGAAGCCGTGCAGTTTAAATATATAACCACTGGCGATCGTTTCGGCGTGCCTAACACCGACGGCTCGATTAGCATATTCCTCAGTGAAGAACGCGACGTTGTGCTAAATGCCGGTGTGATGATGGATACCCAGTTACTGGATTTCATAAACTGGGATCGTCTTACACTACGACTCGGAGCGCAGGGCTACGGCATGCTGCTGGGAAATGAGGATACTGACATTGTCGCCTTTTCGGGTGGCGGCGAACTTCGCTTTTTGCTGTTTCCAAGAAAACAGGTCGTTATTACAGCCTACGGCTACTATGCACCCGACATTTTCACCTTCGGCTCGGCAGATAACATCCACGATATTGGTGCCTATATAGAAGCACCAGTTACCGACCGCCTCACTGGCTATGCCGGCTTCCGCGATTTCGATGTAGAACTGCTGGAAGACGCCACTCAGTTGCAGAGCAGCATTATCTTGGGCGTTCGCTATCAGTTTGAATGATTGTATTTAGAGCAACTCTATACGTCGTCAGGCCGCAGCAAGATTGCTTGACCGTTAAAGGTTGGACGAAACAAGCGACGCGCGAGCCTAGCCTAGCCTCGCTTTGAGCTGGGTAAGGGAGCGATCAATGCGCTGATCAGCGTGACCCGAGAGCGCTATCCATTCCAGCAACGGCTGTGCTGCGCTAGCCTGATCAGCCGCTAGCGCAGCTTCCAGCACTAGCCGAATATCGCACGGCTCGCGCTGCGATTTTATATTGCGCAGGGCTAACGATAATGCTTGTTTGGGAGCGTTCGCCAGATACAAAAAATAGTAGGCCGCTTCACGCAGATGCACGCCTCTTTCCAGCACGGCGTCGCTGGCAACGCGTAGACCGAGTTGCGCCACTAAGGTAGCAGCGGCGGCGGGTTTTAGCTGAGCCATTGCGCGCGCTTGTCGCAGTGCTAACACATCGACTTCAGCGTGTTCCTCCAGTAGTGCCAGTACCGCAGCATAGCGACGCTGCTCAAGCAGTAGACCGGCGTAGCTAACCAGCGCCTGGGTATTCTCCGCCTGCAGCAACAACAAGGTTTTGAAGTGCTTTTCCGCTTTTGCTGCATCGCCTGCTCTTAACGCCGTGTCGGCTAACACGTTTAACAACCAAATTCTCTCGTTGCTGCCCATTGGCCGATTTTGCGCCATCACGGTGTCAAGCATTGCTGCATAAGCTTCCTGCGCGGCACCCGTAAGACTGAGACTGCCGGCTCGACAGATGGCCTGCAGCAAGCCAGTCACGTGCGCGCAGCTGCGCAGCGCAAGTTGGTAGTCGCCCTGCACTTGATGAATAAGGGCTTTCGTTAACCACGCTTGCTGATCATAGGGTGCCTGCTTAAGATAGCGCTGTAAATCTTCCAGCGCTGCTGCAAATTGATGCTCGAACTGCGTCAACGTAGCGCGCAGTAGCAACACCGACGCAGGTACTTGCGCTGCGTCTCGCCACGGTGCCAGCACTGCTCGTGCCGAGTCCAGATAGCGCAAATCGTCGGTGTTGCGCGCTAGCTCCAGGTAGTGATTGCCGGCGCTAACGGCGAGCTCCACGTTTTCAGGTTTAGTCGCCAGCATGTTGCGGTGTTGCTGCAGCAGTTCCAGTTGCGACGTCAGCAGCGGGTCAGTATTGTCTCTATGGCCGTGACCGTGGCTGTGTTCCGGGTGACTATGTTGCTGGTGGCTATGGCCGTGCTGCTGCGGCCCTGCAGAAGCTGCAGAAGCTGCAGAAGCTGCAGCAACAAAAGCACCGGCAAGCAGCAGCGTAACTAACATAGCCACACTGCTGCTCGCCTTTCCTGACGTTTTGCGTAACCGCCATTTAGCACTGGTAGACACAATCCTATCCTCCTACGGTTGCGCGCTGAACAAATCGTCAAACGTCGTCGGTGCTGCACTTTCGTCGATATCCATATCGATATCGAATTGGCTGACATCCCACGGCGCTTCAGACTCCGGTACTTCGATCATATCCCGAGCCAGCGTACTGAAACTCACTTTTTCAGCGGCGGGCGCTGCATTTTCAGCAGGCTGGTCTAGCGCTGCGGCATCACTGCCACCGCCTCCGCCACTGCAAGCCAGCAGGCTACCCAGAGCGGCTAGTGCGAGCATTGTTTTGAGACTGTACATAGTTATTCTCCCGATATTAGTTCGTTAGCAACGCGCCCCCTCACGGGGGCGCATGAGGGCTCTCTAGTTTGGTGAACCCGGCAGTGGAGTCACAAGATAAGGAAATGCGTTATCGAAAAAACTGCTATCGACATACGCACCGTCGGTGTAAGGCAGCTGACCATCCGGTGCAGCCTCTTCTGGCAGCAACACACCCATAACAGCACGCAGCGCGATGTCGACAACGTCGTCACCGGGGCGACGTCCGTTGGGGAAACCTGCATTGTCACCACCCAGCACGCCGAGGTTGTTTTGGTCGGGCGCATCCACTGCCGCAATCGCCGTGTTTAGCCTTAGCATTTCACTGGCTTTAACGTTTTCAGGCTGGTTCAAACCAGCCACACCGGTTAAGAAGACAGCAACCAGGTCATCGCGTGGTACTGTGGGGGCACGCACGCCGAACAGCACTTCAAGCAACGCCGGCAAGGTCGGGTTGGTAACGTAATCGGCAAACTGCGCATCTGCTCGCGGCGGGCTGGCATTGAACTGGTCTTTGTCTTGCAGCCCAATGACGACTTCATTCACCAGAGGATTGCCCAAGCGTGATACCTGAGTGAACGCGCCACCGGTAAGCTGCGCACCGGCAAGAGTTTTGTTCGGGAAAGGGGTGAGCATGCGCACCTGCGGCAGACTGGCTGATGTCCATGCGCCGACAATATGGCTTTTGCCTTCGGTCAGGCAGTCAGCCGAAATCTCCAGCGCAAGACTGGTGATATTCTTATCATCCAGCGTATTCTCCTCGCCGTCGACCGGACCCAACGGGTTGGTGTTTACCAGGTCAAATATCTCACCAAGATTAACCACAAAGCCTTCGCGCCGTTGACCAACGAATAAGCGCGCGGGTGCGTGGCAACCGGGCATATTGACGTCATATATGTGCGCGTTGGCGTAGGCGGCATAGTCGGGCAAGGTTTTCTCTCCAATATTGTCTACCGGTTTTTTAAACGTGCGGTCGCCGCTTACTGCATCGGTTAGATACTGTCGCGGCCCGCTTCTGGGTTCACCGCGTACTACTTCCACCTGATAGGTTTCTGCTACGTTCAAGCTGGCCGTATCGTCGCGACCAGGACCTACCGCGCCCGCCTGCTGCAGTGGAATCGGCACTGATTTGTCGCCAATGTCCAAGGCGATATCCTGACGCGAGGTGGCAAAGCGGAAGCGAAACCGTATATTGGAATTTGCATTGCCGTTGTTGTCGATATGAATTTGATACATGGCTCTGTCGTCTAACTTAAAGTAGTTAGGCCCGCCGTAGGCATCCTGCAATGGCAGGTAGTTTGCAATCAATGTCACGTAGTCGCCGCGACCCGATTCATAGCTACGGAACATATAGAAGTCGGTACCGTCTACGCTAGGTAGGGTTGCAATAAAGGGTGCTTCGCGATGGCTTGACGCCGACGCGGTTAATGACAAACTCGTCAACGACGCGATGGCAATGCACCCGCATAGTGTTTTAACGTTCATGTTCTTCTCCCAGTGTTTTTGTTGGCCTTCACTAAAAGAAACGCCGGTCAGCGGCTGGCAGATGCACATTAAATATTTATTTTTTCCTGCATCCAGGCCGCAGCCTGCAGCGTTAGTTTCCACAAGGCTTACGATTGATTGCTATTTACGATTGATTTGTAGGGGAATATCTTTTGGCGTGCTACGCTCATCGCGTCTGAGGTGGGAAAATTCTGGCGTAAAGCTGGCTTAGGGAATGCTAAGCGTTCCTGCGGCAATGTATTTTAACCGGGCACTTCGGACAAAGACTAACCATGTCGATTGAATAAAATAACGACATACTATGATCAATACCGACATCAACGATCTTATCGCCGCCTGCGCGCTAAAGCATGTCGACGCATTCGACGCGTTATACAAAGCAGTATCTGCCCAACTGTTTGGCATCGCGCTACGCATTCTCAAGCGCGAAGAGCTTGCCGAAGAGGCGCTGCAAGAAACATTTTTGCAAGTGTGGAATCGAGCGGCCGAATACGACAGCAGCAAAGGCGAGGCTATTAGCTGGGTGGTTGCGCTGTGCCGCTATCGTTCGCTTGATGTGCTGCGCCGCCAGACTCGACAGCCAGACATCTCGCTGGACGCAGCCAATATAAATCCGGCCGACCCTAACGACTCGCAGCTCGACCACTTGATGACCGGTACGCAGCAGCGCAAGTTATACGACTGCCTCGGCGAGTTGGCACCCGAACAGCGTAAAAGTATCGCCCTGGCCTACTTCGAGGGCTTGAGCCAACCGGAGATCGCCGATCAAATGCATTCGCCGCTGGGCACCGTCAAGAGCTGGGTAAGACGCGCACTGCAATCGCTGCGCAGGTGTCTGCAATCATGAGCACACACTACCGGCGTTATCGCAATGAACTGGCAGGTGCCTATGTGTTAGGCACCCTGCAGCCGCCAGTGCGCCGCCGCTTGCAAAAACTACAGCAAACCGATGCGGAACTCGCCGCTGCTATCGTCTTCTGGGAAGAACAGTTTGCACTGTTGGCATTGGATCAAATCGTACCGGTAGAACCGCCGGCTCATATTCATGGTCAGCTACGGCAACTTATCGTCCCTGCCAAAGCGCCAGCAACAACCGCCGGTGCCAAACACTCTCGCTCGGGCAAACAGCCGGGCCGCTTAGCTTGGCTATTCCCGACGGCGACCGCGTTGGCGGCAGGTTTTCTACTGGCAGTGCTGTTGCGTCCCGTGCCAACGCCAGAGTTAACGCCGGTACTGCCCGCGCAGTTGGCGCTTATCAGTGCCGAGTCGGGTAAACAACTGTGGCTGATAGGCATTGAGCCGGCAGGCCAGCGCATGGAAGTGAGAAATCTCGATGCGGTGGCAGCACCAGCCGGCAAAGACTATGAGCTATGGGCGTTGGCTAAGGATGATAAGCCGCCGGTATCTTTGGGCCTGCTGCCGAGTGACAGCGTAACCGAGCGCGAGCTTAGCGACACGCAAAGAGCCGCTTTGGCCAAGTCCGGCACGCTGGCGATCAGCGAGGAACCCAAAGGCGGCTCTACCACCGGTGCCCCAACCGGTCCGGTTGTTTACACAGCGCCGTTAGTGACCAGTGAGGCGGCATCTTCTTCGTAGTCACTGCGCTCCGGCTACGCAGCAACCACTCAAGCAGCGTTACGACTAAACTTTCCAGCCAAGCTTGCATCACGCTGGATGCCCGGACTATTTCCTGAAAAATAAGCTGAGCTGTATCGTTAGGGCACTTTCCATCATGACAAATACAGCCCGCCTATTGCGCGACTGAAGTCGCGAATGTTTTGCCCGATGCGCGTTTCCGCACGCGCATTAACTAAAGTGCCTAAGCCCCTCTAAATCTAACAGTAAAATGCTGGCGCTGTGTATTACCTTGGCTATAGTTCTATTAAAGGCCCGGGAATTTTTCATGTACGCAGTTCGCAAAATGTCAGTGCTCGCCCCGCTGTTGGCGGTCATATTTTGGTCAACCGGTGCCTGGTCGATGCAGTTCAACGTGGTCGACCAGAACGGCGCTAAGTTAGCCAATGCGGTGGTCAGTGTGCCAGGTGCGAGCGTGTCGGCAGCGGCAGCCGGCACGGCGATTATGGATCAACGCGCAAAACAGTTTGACCCCTATGTGTTGGCGGTCAGCCAGGGACAGAAAGTCGAATTCCCCAACAGCGATAACATCCGTCATCACGTCTATTCGTTCTCCAGCGCCAAGCCGTTTGAAATCAAACTGTACAAAGGCGTGCCCGGCAAACCTATGCCCTTCGACACGCCAGGCTTAGTGGTATTAGGCTGCAACATTCACGATAAGATGGTTGGCTATATCTACGTATCCAAGTCACCGGTGTTCGGCGTCACCGCCAGCGATGGTAGCCTGGCACTGGATTTGAAAGCTCGACCGTCGACTGTAGAAGTCTGGCACCCCGACGCGAAAAATCCGCAACAGCCTGTGACCGTGGCCGTGCCGGCCGATGGTTCTGACCCGCTTGTTATCAGCGTAGATGTTGCGACCGCAAAGCTAGCCACATCCCACCGGCATTGAGAATAGGCTAGTGTTCAAGTGGGGTAACAGTCTACGCGGCAAAATACTGCTGCTATTTCTCGGCCTGATGATTTTGTCATCGGTCGCGACGCTGGCCGCCGTTATGCTCGCCACAGACCGCAACGTAGAGCGTCAGGCAACCGAGAAACTGCAGGTCGGCGTTTCCGTTTTCGAACGCTTGATGCAAGTGCGCAGCGACCAGCTATTCAACTCGGCCCAGGTGCTGACCGCAGATTTTGGTTTTAAACAAGCAGTCGCCTTTAGGGATGCCGCCACCATTGAGTCGGTGTTGCATAATCAGCGTGAGCGGATCCAGGCTGATCTGATGATGCTGAAGTCGCTAAGCGGTGAGCTTATCGCAGACAGCATAGACGATGACTCTCGGCGCACGGGGCCACGCCAATTCGCCTTCACCGATTTATTGCCTGAAGCACGCGACAACAACGGCTTAAAAACCGTGGCCTTGCTTAACGATACATTGTATCAACTGGTGGTAGTACCAGTGAAAGCACCGATACCGGTCGCCTGGGCGGTGATAGGCTTTCGCATAGATACCGCTTTCGCCACCGAGTTAAAAAAACTGACCCGTCTTGATATTAGTTTTGTGCAGCGCAACGCAGCGGGCTCCGAAGCCGTTGTTTCAACGCTGCCGCAGGCGCACCTTACGCTACCAGACTTCGATATTTCAGCAGAAAAAGCGCGGCGTTTCGTGCATTTAAAGGAAGAGTACCTGGCGCGCGAGACGCTTTTGCCCGGCAATCAGAACAATCAGCTGAGTGCTGTATTAAGCGCTTCATTGACACAAGAACTGCAGAAATTTTTGCTGCTGAAAAAACAAATCGGCGCGATTGCGTTACTGGTATTGCTGTGTTCGCTAGTGGCGGTTTTCTTGATTGCCAGGAATGTGACCCGGCCATTAAAACGTCTCGCCGATGCAGCGCAACGTATCAGTAGCGGCGATTACACCGAAGTCGTTACTCTAAATAAGCGAGCAGGCGTGGAATTGGA
>RCMY010005523.1_pt1 | contig 10719 bp, 7 predicted proteins | sample 2041341 | NCBI WGS metagenome assembly RCMY01 (sample SAMN09708234, study PRJNA481090) | Marine sediment metagenome, whole genome shotgun sequencing project.
GCGATCAGAACGGTATCATTCGTGCGCTTGCCAGTTGGAAAACGGATAATGATGAGCAAGTACAAGCATGGGATACTATGATCGACGCTGATCAAGCTTTTGCTGAATTGGGCGCGGTAGGTCAAGGTGTTTTATTTATTAATATTCAGCCTGACGGTGGTGAGCCGTATCAAGGTATCGTTGAGCGTAGCCATGATAATTTAGCAGAATGTTTAGCGCATTATCAAAAACAATCAGCACAGATTCCAACGCTGATTAACTTGGCCTCAGATGGGCTGCAAGCAGGTGGTGTATTGGTACAAATGCTGCCACGCACTTTTGAGGAAACGGTTGAGGTTGAACAGAATCAAGATGCGGGTATCGATGATGATTTGTGGACGCGCCTGACTATGCTCACTAGCACCGTTAAAGCTGAAGAGCTAACCACTCTTAATGCTAACGAGATTATCTATCGTTTGTACAATGAGGAAAACGTCGTTGCGCCTGAGCCTCTGAGCTTAGAGTTTGGCTGTACTTGCTCACGTGAGAAGTGTGAAATGGCGATTGAGAAAATTGGCGAAGCAGAAGCCTTAGATATCTTAGAAGAGCAAAACGGTACTTTTGAGATGGACTGCGGATTTTGTGGTGAGATATACAAGTTTGATAAAGACGCTGTAACCGCTATTTTTGCGGAGTAGTTTGATCTACTCTCCAAACCATAAAAAAACCTTCAAGTATGACATTTGAAGGTTTTTTATTATTAAAAATAACGGTACTGCTTAATATTCTAAGACTCTTCGACTTCAGCGACCATTCCTAAGCTTCGAGGATAAGAATGAATACGGTCCCGATCGCTATAATCACTCTTGCCATTATCTAACAGCCACGCCACAACTTGCTCTCGCACTCTTCTACTATGCATAAGACCCATATGGTTGACGCCATAAAAGACTGCCTTATGACCTTCTGGCACAAACAGATTATGCTCGCCATCATCTTCGCCTAAGGCGGAGGCAACTGAGACTAAACTATCACCCAAAAGGTTCGTTACTTTTGATTCGTAATGAGTTTCGATTAAAGCGCTAGCGACAAAGTAAGTCTTAATCCCACTAGGCAAGCGCGTAGGATGACGAAAATCTTGTGGCAACACATTGCGACCTTCCAAAGCCTGCCAATCAGCATCACGGATGCTACCATGACGCAGATCGATAATACCGGCACTACGCATATCACCTAACTGGGCAAGCGAGCTAGCAAAAGGAACTTTGCTAATGATGTCTTGCACCATAAAACCAATGCGCTCAAGCAATGCACCATGATGTGGTGAGCCTAGAGTAATTAAGTTACCAACGCGTTTGACCCAGTCTAGACGATCTTGCTTGGCGTAATATAAAGCACTACGAGCAACCAAACCGCCCATACTATGACCGACGATATCGATTTGGCTAATATCTGGATTATTATCGACTAGGCTTTGTAGCAACTTAGAAAATTTGCGGCCACTACGTGAGATACGTCGTCCAGTATTATAATCGAGATATAATACCGTCGCATCAGGCTGGCTGCGACTTATAGCATCGCCCAAGCTATCCTCTTCTTCAGGATGCCAACTGAGATAACTCAAACATAAACCATGACATAGGATAATAATGCGTCCAGACAAATTTCTATGACGTAGACTGCCCTCTTTGTCGTATAACACCATGGGAATAGCTAAAGGATTACTATGGTTGACCAAATGATCACCCATAACACCATTAAAGACATTGACCAGCTTTTTTAGTCCGGCAGGTAGCGGCTGCGAGCTAGTTTGCTTGGCGACACTGGTATACAGCCGTAGTCCTGACGCTAGATTATTGCCAACTAACAACATGATATAGCGTATGGTACCGTAGATACGCCCTGTCACTCCGCCTTGCCAATCCTTCAGAGTACTTTTTTTAAATCGACCTATAGGACGGAGCAGGATCTCGCGATGCATAGATTCTACAATGTCTGTGACCTCAACCACACCCATAGTCGCCAGTTGCGCCAACCCTTCAAAGAAGTCGCCTAAGGAGATTGGCTCATTTTTGATAGTCTCATCAGCGTCATCTGCCAACAGTCTGACCAAGTCATCCATATCAAGCGCATCCAGCTGCGAGATGTGTTCGTACAAGTCACCGTGAAGTGGCATGTTCACTTTAGAAATAGGATGAACGCCAGGCTGATACTGAACCATGCCCTCATGGCCCCGACTACTACCATAGCTATCATGAGTAGCATCAGGTAAGTCTGATGAATGAATCGTATTATTCATGACGTTCTTTGTAACCTTCATAGTATAGATAAGTTCTGCGAAAGAGAGAGTTTTCTATACTAGCGGTTAAATGCTTATAATAGAAGAGAATGATTTGATTAGAGCGTGTTTTAGTGTGTGAAATACGTTGATAAACTATTGATATTACTTATATCACTATCCAGAATAATAACCTGAACCCAATAAATTGACAACTAAAAACCCCATGCCATGGCTTGGAGTTTTTATATTTATGCACATTTTGGTTATTGCTATCGATTGGCTAGCGACAGCCTACCTAACTATGTCGCGCTGACTGACGCATCAAAGGACTCTGCCAGTATGACATCGCCATCTTCTTTCGTTATCATCACGGTAGCTGAGCGAGGGGTGCTACCACCAACGACAGCGCCCCACGTATTGCCTGGATGCTGAATATTAATAAACAATGTCTTAAAATCTGGCGCCATGGTAATGCCCGTCACCTCACACCCTTCAGGACCGACAAAGAAGCGTTTGATATTGTCATTGTTTGCAGAAGCACCGACTAGAGTCGTTTGCCCTGCCGATGTGGTAGTCATCGAACCATCACTGACGTTGCCCGGTAATGCCGCGAGCAACATGCAGCTAGTCGTATCAGTATAAGCGCCATCGTCTGTTTGAATCCACAAAACCCCACGTGGGTCAAAATACAAACCATCAGGAGATGAAAAGTCATTATTATCATTGAGCTGAGATAAATTTTCTGTAGACAAGCTACTTGGTGCACCAAATAAATAAATATCCCACTCAAAGCTCGTTGCGGCATGATCTCCGCCTGCTTCTGCCCAGCGAATAATATGACCATTGTCATTACCAAGGGACTTTTCGCCCGTTTGATAGCTACGTGGATTAGAGGCTGAGACAGGCTGGTCATCGCGTACGCCGCGATATTTGTTGTTGGTCAATGTCACATAGACGTCACCAGTCATGGGACTGACCGACACCCATTCGGGTCGATCCATCTTAGTAGCACCAACGGTATCAGCAGCGGCACGAGCAAAGATGAGTATCTCATCTTGACCTTTAAATGGTAATTCAATGTGAGAAGTATCCAGTCCGTTTTGACCATGAATAAGCGCCTTCCACTCACCACTACCATCTTCGTTAAATATGGCAACGTATAGTATGCCATCATTCAGATACTTGTCACCCACTGTTAGCCCACCACCAATATCCGCATTTGACCACAGTGCTTTGGAGACAAATTTATAAATGTATTCACCGCGAGCATCATCACCCATATAAAAAACCACTGGTTTGCCCTGTACTACGGGTGCATAAGCACAGTTCTCGTGAGCGAATCTCCCCATTGCTGTACGTTTTTGCGGGATAGAGTTTGGGTCAAATGGGTCAATTTCTGTGATATAGCCAAAAGTATTAAAACCATAGCGATAGTCATCAGCGGCACTACTGCCAACAGCGGTCATATCCCAGCGCGAGAACTCATCTGCTATCTTGGCATCTTTGGCCTCTGGGGTATGCCATAGATACTCCCAACCTGGAAAATTCTCCATTGCACCGTAGCGCTCGCGACCATAGTTATCACCTGCACTTAACTGACTGGCATCTTGTCCACGTCGGGCCGCAACAGCCAACGCTGCACATGGCACTGGACGACGTCATGCTCGATGACGTGTCCGCCGGACGACGGCCGCCGACGTTGCGGATCTGGGAGTGGGCGCGGTCTGCCGTGGTGATGGGGCGTTTCCAGTCACTGCGCAACGAGGTCGATGCCGAAGGTGCCCGCCGACACGACATCGAGGTGGTGCGACGCATCAGCGGCGGCGGCGCGATGTTCATCGAACCCGGTAACACCATCACCTATTCCATCGTCGCGCCACTCACGCTGGTGGAAGGCATGACGTTTGAGCAGGCTTATGCGTTCATGGACGAATGGGTGATCGCGGCATTGGACACCTTGGGTATCAAGGCCTGGTACCAACCACTCAACGACATCACGTCGCAACACGGCAAGATTGCCGGCGCGGCACAGGCCAGGCGCGGCAAGGCAGTGCTGCACCACGTGACCATGGCCTACGACATCGATGCCGTGCGGATGCTTGAAGTGTTACGCGTGGGCCGCGAGAAGCTGTCCGACAAGGGCACGACCAGCGCACAAAAACGCGTCGATCCGCTGCGTAGCCAAACCGGGTTGCCGCGTAGCGCCGTGATCGAACGCATGATTGAAACGTTTCGCGATCACCACGGCGGGCTGGTGCCCGATACCCTGCGCGAGGATGAGCTGGCGCGTGCGCAAGCCTTGGTGCAGGACAAATTCGCAACGCCGGCTTGGACTGCGTTGGTGTCCTAAGCGGGACGCTTCAACCTGACCGGTTTCCTGGCGCAACGCTTCTCCGGCCCCATCCTGCGTCTTTTGTCAGGTCGTATGCCTGCCATTTTTGGACCCGACGCCATATGGGAGTGGGGCATCGGAGGCGAACGACCCGATCGCTCGCCGTGGTGCCGGAGCCGCGCGCAACGCAGATGAGGCGTAGTATCGGCTGAGATTTGGAGTCGAGGGGAGCGCATGAACGCATTACTGGAAGAAACCTTCGACGACAATGGCGAGCTGTCGCCCTGGTGGCTACGCATCATCGCCATTGTCATGGTGCTCGGGTTCGCCGTGCTGCTGGCCATTACCGTGCTTGCCTACCGCAACGCACCCCCGATTCCCGGCAAGGTGGTGGACAGCCAGGGCACGACCCTGTTCACCGGCACCGACATCAGTGACGGCCAAGAGGTCTTTCTCAAGTACGGCCTGATGGACAACGGCTCGATCTGGGGCCACGGCGGCTATCTCGGGCCGGATTTCTCGGCGCAAGCGCTGCATCAGATGGGCGCCGACACCATCAATGCATTGGCCCTGGAGCAAGCAGGCAAACCGGTTGCGCAGCTTGATGCCATGCAGCAGGCCAGCGTCAAAGCGCAGGCGGTGGTGATCCTGAAGGAAAATCGCTTCGATGCGGCCACCGACACGCTGACGTTGACACCGGCCGAAGCTCAGGCCTGGCGGCAGCAACAGGGCTACTGGACCGATTATTTCAAGGATCCAGCCCTCAACGGCGGACTCAAGCCGAACCTGATCACCGATCCGACCGAGTTGCGCGACTTCACGGCGTTCGTTACCTGGGCTGCGTGGGCGTCAGTGGCCAAGCGCCCCGGGGAGACTTACTCCTACACCAACAACTTCCCCTACGACCCGACCGTGGGCAACGTAGCTACGTCCGGCACGCTGCTGTGGAGTGCGCTGAGCCTGGTGGTGTTGCTGGGAGGTATCGGCGCGGTGCTGCTGGCGTTCGGCAAGTTTGATTACCTGGGCTGGGTCAGCCACGGTCACCAGATTCGTCCCTACGTGGTGCCGGGTGAGTCGACGCCGGGCCAGCGTGCGCTGGTGAAGTTTTTCGTATTGGTGGCTTTTGTCTTCCTGTTCCAGACCCTCGTCGGCGCCGCGACTGCGCACTATCGCGCTGAACCAGGTGATTTTTACGGGATACCGTTGGAGAAGTTCTTCCCCAGCAACCTGATGCGCACCTGGCACCTGCAGAGCGCGATCATGTGGATCGCGACTGCATACGTCGCCGCGGCGTTGTTCTTGGGGAGTACGTTGCGACGCGAGCCTGCGCGTGCGCTACCGATGTGGGCGCACCTGCTGTTCGCGGCGTTTGTCGTGGTCATCGTAGGCAGCCTGCTCGGTGAGTGGGCCGGCATCGCGCAGCTGTTGGGCGACTGGTGGTTCTGGTTCGGTAACCAGGGTTGGGAATACCTGGAGCTGGGTCGCGCCTGGCAATACGTGTTGGTCATCGGCCTGCTGGTCTGGTTTGGCGTGCTGTGGTGGCTGGCGCGTCCGAGCAAGGTGGAAAATGTCGAGGTGCGGCCGATCGTGCGCATGTTCTTTGTTGCCGCGGTGGCGATCCCGGTGTTCTACCTGCCGGCGCTGTTCTTCGGCGCACGGACCAATTTCACAATCGTGGACATGTGGCGGTTCTGGATCGTCCATCTGTGGGTCGAGGGTTACTTCGAATTCTTCGCCACCACGGTGGTGGCACTGACCTTCTATCAACTCGGCCTGGCACGGCGCAACACGGCGTTGCGGGTGATCTACCTGGACGCCATCCTGTACTTTTTGGGCGGCCTGGTGGGCACCGGCCACCACTGGTATTTCAGTGGGCAAACCAGTTTCAACATGGCGGCATCAGCGCTGGTGTCGGTGCTTGAGGTCGTACCACTGACCTTGCTGACCCTGGACGCGTGGGATTTCGTCAAGACCACCAAAGGCGAAACCAACGACCACGGCACGCTTGTGGTGATGAAGCACAAGTGGACCTTCTACTTCCTGATGGCGGTAGGTTTCTGGAACTTCGTCGGTGCAGGCATGTTTGGTTTCATGCTCAACTTGCCGATCGTCAGTTACTACGAGGTGGGCACGATCCTTACACCCAATCACGGGCATGCGGCGATGATGGGCGTGTTTGGCATGCTCGCCATTGCACTGATGGTGTTCGTGTTGCGCCAGACAGCAAACGACGCGGACTGGAAGGGTTTGGAGAAGTACATCAAGGTCGCGTTCTGGGGCACAAACGGCGGGTTGATGATGATGGTGGTGCTGAGCCTGTTCCCGGGCGGCGTACTGCAGGTGTGGGATGTAATGCAGAACGGTTACTGGCACGCCCGCAGCGTGGCGTACACCGGCACGACAGTGGCGCGCACGCTGGAATGGATGCGCCTGCCGGGCGACCTGGTGTTTATCTTCTTCGGGTCTGTGCCGCTGGCGATTGCGGCGGTGAAGGCGTGGCTGAACGTGCGTTCGGTACAGCCGGATGCTGTCGTGAGAACAGCAGACAGTGGAAAAGCAGAGGTCTGATGGATCTTTGAAACCCGGGGGCGCTTCACTCGCCCCCTGTTTTCTACGGCTGCCTCCGACTCAATCCGGTAACAGTAGTTCGGCGCAATGGCGATCGTGCGTGAGCGTGACTGCGGCGACAACTGCATCGCATGCCTGCCGGGCGGCTTCCAGGATGCTGCGTCCTGCCAATAACCGACTTGTAACCACGGCACTGAACAGGTCGCCAGTGCCTTTGGGCGCGGCATCGATGCGGGCGTGGTCGATCACATCCACGGTGTTGGCGGTCACTACGACAACGCGCATCTGACCGCTGTTCCACGTAGCCGGTGCGGCACTGGTCACGATGACCCACTCGTTGCGTCCGCCCAATAGCGCCCGCGCTGCCGTGACGACTTCGTCGATAGAGTCCACGACGCGACCGGTCAGGTGTCCCAGCTCGAAACCGTTCGGAAACACTCCGTTTGCCAAGGGCAGTAGGCGCTCCCGGTAAACCCACACGATCGCCGGGTCGATATAGACGCCATGGTCGTGATCGCCGATCACCGGGTCGATGTGCACGCGCACGTCGGGTCGTTCGGCCAGCCGCGCCTGGATCCAGCGCGCCAGCACCTTGGCCTGTTCCATGCTGCCCAGATAGCCGGCCTGTATCGCCCGCACCTGCGCCACGGCGCCGCGTGCGCACAGGTCGTCCAGGTAGCCGGCAAACCATTCCACCGGCAGCGCGCCGCCATGCATGCTGGGGTAATGCGGCGTATTGCTGAGCACGACGGTGGGTACCGCCGCCACGCGCAAGCCCTGTTGCACGAATGCCGGCAGCGCGATGCTGTTGCCAACGCTGCCGTAGACGACCTGTGACTGCACCGAAACAACATCGATCACCAGCGGCTGCAAGGCGGGCGTTGGCGGGGCGTGCGTGCTCATGGCGTTGGCGGCCAATAGTCGCTGTCCGGGGTTGCACGGGCGCCGAAGATCGCCTGGCCGACACGTACCACCGTTGCACCTTCCTCGACGGCCATGGCGTAATCACCCGACATCCCCATCGACAGTTCGTGCATGTCGATGCCGTCCGGCGCGTCCTGGCGCAAGCGCTCGCGTAACTCGCGCATCAACACGAAGCAACGACGGACACGTGCCTGGTCGTCCGACAGCGCCGCCAACGTCATCAAACCACGCACGCGTAGTGCGCTGAAGACAGGCAGTTCACGGACAAACTCCAGGACTTCATCGGGAGGCAGGCCGTATTTGCTGGCCTCGCCGGAAGAATTGACCTGCACCAGTACATCCAGTGTGCGGCCTTCCGACTGAAGGTGCTTATCCAGCACCTTCGCTACGCGCAGGCTGTCCAACGCCTGGAACTCCGACGCAAACCGTGCCACCAGTTTGGCTTTGTTGGTCTGCAAATGACCGATGAGTGACCAGCGCAGGTCCACGAGATCCGACAGCGCCTCCCATTTTGCGTACGCCTCCTGCACTTTGTTTTCGCCCAAGAAATGGCAACCTGCCGCATGCGCCGCGCGGATACGCTCCGCATCGACCGTTTTGCTGACCGGCAGCAGCCTCACGTCGTCCGGATCGCGCCCACTACGTTGGCAGGCTGCGGCAATGCGGGCGTGCACTGCGGCGAGATTGTGTTCGAAGTCGGCGGTGGTGGTGGCCCGTGGGTACGCGGACGCGGATCCCGATGGGGCGTTGGAGGGCACTTCGTTCAATGGCAAGACCTCGCAGGGTGGGCGATTAAAATGATAGTGCAGGCTGACGCTTTTCGTAGATCGACCCCCTCGGCAAGGGGCCGAGGGGGTGAAGTCAAAACACAGTCCAAGCAAGCGGTCAGGGCTGGCTTTGGGCCAGAATGCACCTTGGCCCCTGCCTTGGCATGTTGCTCGCGGCCATCGCGATAGCATGCAATTTCAACAGCATGCAGTTTTAACAGCATGCTTTTTCAACAGCATGCTTTTTCAACAGCATGGGCCTTCAGTCGTCTACACCGCGACAACATCCCGACAGAGCAGCCAGGCACGCAATGAGCAGCATGTTCCACTCGCTCAGGAGCTACAACTACCGGCTCTGGGCCGGTGGTGCACTGGTGTCCAACGTCGGCACCTGGATGCAACGCATCGGGCAGGACTGGCTGGTGCTGACCGTGCTGACCCATCACAACGCGACCGCGGTGGGGATGGTGATGGCGCTGCAGTTCGGGCCGCCCCTGTTGCTGCTGCCACTGACGGGTCTTGCCGCCGATCACCTGGACCGCCGCAAGCTGCTGCTCTTCACCCAGGGCGCCTCCAGCCTGTTGGCGTTGGGCCTGGGCCTGCTCACTGTTTTCGGTGCGGTGCAGCTCTGGCATGTGTATGGCTTTGCCCTGGCTCTGGGCTGTGTCACCGCATTCGATGCGCCAGCCCGGCAGGCGTTTGTATCGGACCTGGTCAGCGATGACGACCTGGCCAATGCAGTCGCGCTGAACTCCGCGTCCTTCAACGCCGCACGCATGCTCGGGCCGGCAGTGGCGGGCATCTTGATTGCTGCGGTGGGGGAGGGCTGGTTGTTCTTGATCAACGCGGGTTCCTATGTCGCGGTGTTGGTATCGTTATGGCTGCTTCGGGTGCACGAGCTGCATACCGAAGCGCGCCCTGAGCGCACGCGCGGCAGCATGTTGGCGGGATTTCGCTATGTGTGGCAGCGTCCCGACCTGATCGCCGTGCTGGTGATGCTTTTCCTGCTGGGTACGTTTGGCTTCAACTTTGCGATCTTCATCTCGACCATGTCGGTCACGGTGTTCCATGGCGATGCCAGCCAGTACGGACTGCTGACCTCGGCGATGGCTGCAGGCACCATGTGCGGGGCGCTGCTTTCGGCGCGCCGGCCGGTCCCCGGCATGGTGCTGATGGCTGTTGCAGCGGGAGGCTTTGGCATCAGCATGGCGATATCTGCGGTGATGCCTGGCCCGTATCTGTTCGCTGCCGTGCTGTTCTTCGTCGGCCTGGCCGCGCTCACCTTCATGACAGCAAGCAACTCCATGATGCAGCTGACAACCGAGCGCTCAATGCGTGGACGGGTGCTGGCGCTGCGCATTGCCGTGGTCATGGGTGGCACGCCGCTTGGTGCGCCACTGGTTGGCTGGGTGGTCGATCGTTTCGGTGCGCGCTGGGCGCTGGGCATCGGTGCGCTGTCGGGCGTTGCGGCAGCCGCGGTGGCTATGGTCTATCTGGTCAGACATCGCCATCTGCGCCTGTCGTGGGATGCAGGGCGGTTGCGTCTGGTCATGCATCCGGAGCCGGCGGATGTGACTGCCGTTCGTGTTGCGGCGGGCGAGCGTGTGACATAAGTAGAAAACGGAGTGGAAACACGGTTCGAGACTAGCTGTCTGAAAATATGGGTCCGTAAATATGGGTCCGTAAATATGGGTTCGAAAACATAGGTTCGAGTACACAGATGCAAAACCAAGCCCCGGACGTTTTGGAACGTATCGCGTCAGCCATGCCTTGGCTGGTCACGTTCGTCTTGGCGGTACTTGCTGGAGGGGTTGCGGCAGCTGCGATCGCCCATGCGCCGACCCAGCCGCTGGTTTGGATGTCGGCGT
>RCMY010005524.1_pt1 | contig 10718 bp, 11 predicted proteins | sample 2041341 | NCBI WGS metagenome assembly RCMY01 (sample SAMN09708234, study PRJNA481090) | Marine sediment metagenome, whole genome shotgun sequencing project.
CGTTCGTTACGGATAAAATCAGATACTGTAGTGCTATGCAATAATTTGAATCCTTCTTGTAGTTTGCTGGCTGAAATGCCACATTCTATACAGATCGATTTTATGGAATATTGTACTTCGGGATGTTTTTCGATATTCCGGGAAATATTCTTGATACTATTCAACTCGTGTTTGGTCAAAGATCCAGTAGGATTTTGCTCATCTTCCATATCAGATTGTAGATGCTCTATTTCCATGGCAAGCGTAAGGTTCAGTATGCCTTCGACCAATAATTTTTTGACGATGCCCTTTTGATTGATTTTTCCGATTTGGGCCAGTTGCTCCCCGATTCTCAGGTTGTAGGTGCCGAAGTAGTTCAACGGCTCTTCTTGACCTTTTGAAAACAAGGCGTACATCTGCTGTCTCAAGGTTTCGGTATCTTGGATGGCCGCATCGTCAATGACCCTGATGATGCAAAGCTTCACATCATGTGTGCCGGGAAAAATTATCGCGTTGGTATCGCCGGCACCGCCCAAAATAGCGGTCTGAAATTCGTCCAACATCGTTAAGCTCGTCGAACCGCCGAAACTCTGCTGTACGTTACCCTTGAGGCAGTACATGAAATAGATGGGTTTTGAGGGGCTCGGATCGGTTACGATTTTAAACGCTTCGTTGAATAAAACGTCGTACTGCATAAATGAAAGTCCGCCTTCGAGTTGAATACCGGTGATGGTACCCCTTCCGAAATCGTTATCGAATTGCAACACTCTTTCGCTATCGTACTTGGAAACCGAACCGCCGAGAAAGACGTTGGTGGTGTTAATATTCTTGTCAATGGCGTTGGAGGTGAGTCGTAAGGTTTTCATCTTCAAATTTCTTTTTTAAGTTTAGTAGTTGTCTTCTGGTGCGCTTAGCGCGTCACCTTCTCTTTTTTTAGGCCGGTGTGGGCATTTAGTTTTGATTGTGCATCTGATTTTGACCTCACATCTGCTTTTGATTGTCCATCAGATTTAGATTGGCCTTCTACGGATATGTCCTGATTGGTGCTCCCGACAATATAGTTTTCGGGAAGTTCAATTTGCGCTTTCTGATCCCTTTTTTTTGGCTTCCTGCCTATGCCAAAAATTTTCCTGATTTTAGACATGCCCCTATTCATTATACTACCGCAAAAGTCGGTCGAAACAGATAGGTAACTGTTATACAATCTCTGAAATATGTTATATAATTTTTGAAAACAGGGCTTAAATACCGATTAACTCCAAGATTGACAGGACGAACAACCGTTTACTGTGGTAAGGGTATGTTAAATGAGAACCCATAAAATAGCAGGACGAATGTTTATCAGGTTAGCGATTTTGCAGCGTGCAGATCAAAAGGTATGGAGGTTGGTATGGCTCATTTCCTGACTGGAAGATAAACCTGTATTTGGGTCCCTTTTCCCGGTTCGCTTTTGGCCATGATTCGGCCTTCGTGGTTCTCCACGATTTTTTTGCAGATGGCCAGCCCGAGTCCGGTACCCTCGTAGGCATTTTTTTTGTGTAGGCGTTGAAAGAGCCTGAATATATTTTCGCTGTGTTCGGGGTCGAAGCCGACACCTTTGTCCGTGACGGTCAATAGCACATATTCCGACCGGGATAGATTCAAGCTTGCGTCAATTTTATGGAACGGTAAAATTTCTGAGGTGATGGTTATATCCGGGGCTTGATTATGTTTTTTGTATTTGAGGGCGTTCGAGAGCAGATTGGTAAACAACTGCTCCAACTGAAATTCGGTGCCATTAATGGAAGGCAGTTCGGGTATATTGATCGTGGCCTGGGTTTCTACGATTTTTTCGCTGAGGTCTTCCAGTACCTTATCGAAGATAAGGTTAAGGTCGACGATTTGCATTGAATCTACTTCATCGGTCAACCTGGCGTAGGATAAGAGGTTGCGGATCAAGAGCTGCATCCGGTTCGCAGATCCGTCTATTTTCTCAAAATAGGTATGGCCTCTTTCGGAAAGATTATCTCTATCTGCATCGGTAAACCGGCTGATAAACATCTGTATCTTCCGAAGGGGCTCCTGAAGATCATGGCTTACCACCCGATTAAACGATTCAAGTTCCGCGTTCGTACGTTTGAGCTCCCGGTTGTGTTTTTGGAGTATACGCTCATTGGATATTTCTTTAGTTATATCGCGTAGGATGCCGACCATGAAGTTTTCCCCCTTCTTTTCGAAAAAGTGGCCTTCCATCATTATATCCTTTATATCTCCGGTCAAGGTATTTATCCGAAATACTTCACGAATGTCTTTCTTCTCCCGTAAGGTCTGGCCAAAACTTTTATGGAAGCGATCCTTGTCGTCAGGTTGTATCATTGAAGTAAACAGCGCGAACGAGGGTACGTCTTTCTTCGGATTCATACCCAAAAGACGAAAACAGTTATCGCTATAGGTCAAGGTTTCGGTGTTCAGATTATAGTTGTAGCTGCCTAGGCCGGCTACCGACTCGGCATCGCTGAGTACGGTATTCTGAAGGGCCAAGCGTTGATTGGCCGCTTCCAGGTCTTGTTCGGCCGATTTACGCAACGTAATGTCTTGCGCCACGATGGTTACGCCGTCCCTTAATTTTAAGACCTCGTTACAGAAATAAAAATGGCCCGCAGGCAAATCGTACTCCTTTTCGTATTCCAAGACTTTCCCCGTGGAGATTACTGTCCGGTAGTTCTCAAATTCCCCGTTTTCGAAAAGGTACGGATATTCTTCGGAAATAAGTCTGCCCTCGATTTCATTGGGGTTATGGCCTGTCAGCTCAGTGATTTTGTCATTAGTGTAAGAAATCTTAAAGTCTACAATAGTACCCTCAGGATCGCGTACGGCTTCAAAATAACTGACCACATATTGTATCGAGCCGAGCATATTCTGTAAAAAAGAACCGGTACGCTCGAGTTCGATGTTTTGTTTTTCGAGTTTTTTATTGAGGTTCTTCAACGCGTCTTCAGCCCTTTTGCCGGTCGTTATATCTCTAGAGGTGGCCGTTATCCCATCTTCGGTAGGCGCGAAGGTCGATAGGAACCATCGTTCAGTGCCGTCGATTTCATAATTGATTTCGCGGGTCTTGGTCTTGCCCGTTCGAATGACCTCGGTCAGTAGGTCAATTAGTCCTTTGCGCAGGGTAAAGGGATATACTTCGGATAGTTTTTTATCTATCAAATCTTTAGTCGCTCGCCCTGTCTGCGCTTTCGCCTGCCCATTGACGTAGGTGATTTTGAAATCGGTAGTCTTCTCATGGTCATCCGATAAGGGAACCAGATAGAAGACCATGTTATCCGTATTTTCAAGTATGTTTTGGAGAAAGCTACGGGTGACCGCCATTTTTTTCCGGTCTGAATTTATTTTCGAAAACGCGAACATTAGAATACCCAAAGCGAAGAGTGACAAATACAGAATATTGATAGGAGTAAAGGTCATATCGGATCGGTAATCCTCCTTACGCTTTTCCAACAGTCGGCGTTCCGTTGCGATCATTCGAGCCTGTATGTTCTCAAGACTTTTAAAATGGGTCTCAATAGCCCGTACTTTATCGGAAAGGGCAGCCGATTTTACAGTTTGATCCGTGATTTCAGGATTGAGGGACTTTAACTCCGTAAAAAGTTTGTCTCTAAAATCGCTTATTTGATGCAACGATTTTTGTTGCTCGGGGTTGTCAACGGTCAAGGTGTTCAGTCGCTTGAACGAGAATTGACTTTTGTTTTTAAAACCGATAATATCAGACAGGTAAATGCTATCCTGCGAAACAAGGTATTTTATGGCCGCGGATTGCGAACCGGAATAGCTGCCGAACAACATATTGATTTCGTTGATGATTTCTTGGGTACGCGTGACCAGTTCGGCCGATTGGCGCTGTGCGCGGTTCTGTTGGAAAGAAGTGTTTGAAATAAGGAAGAGTACGATGATGGCCACTACCAAAAGTAAAACATAAGGCACTACGCCCGTTTTTTTCCTTCCTAGGTTATCGAACAACCCCATTTTTCAAGAATTAAATACGGAATAGGAAATTGGCCTTGTCCATCGTATTTTCACGATATTGCCAATTGCGCTTGACCACTTGACCAATGGTTTTTTTGAGCTCTTCGAACTTGTTTGGCTTATTGATGTAGATGTTCGCGCCGTTCACAAAAGTTTCTTCGATATCCCTTTCCGAGGAGGAGGTCGAATAAATAGCGACTACCAAATCTTTCAGTTCAGGTTTTTTCCGTATTTCCCGCAAGCACTGAAAACCGTCCATGACGGGCATGTTCAAATCCAGAAAAATCAGTTGTGGGCGTTCGGTGTTCGGCTCAGACAGATAATCCAGCAGCTCTTGGCCGTTATGGAATTCAGCTAGTTCGGTCTTGATCTCTATTTCTTGCAACGCATCGGCAAAGAACATTCTATCGTCTTCATCGTCGTCAACAAGTACAATTTTCATTGGGGACGTACTCATTATATGCTACTCTGTGTGAAATGGGTTGTCAGGTTGTCTTTCTTTTCTCGATAATACGTAAAAAAGCGGTGGGGGTAAGCCCTGTCGTTTTTTTAAACTGTCTTGATAAATGCGCCACGCTACTGTAATCAAGCTTATGGGCTATTTCGGTCAAGCTATTTTCACCCAGCAATAGTAACCTCTTGGCGTGTTCTATTCTGCGCAAGATAACAAAATTCTCAATGGAAGTGTACGTTTCCTCGGAAAAACGGTTGGAAAGGGATGAATACGAATAGCCCAACTTTTCCGATAGGTAGGCCGATATTTTTTCGGTTCGCACAGTAGGGGAACTTAATAGCTCATCTATAGCGTACTTTATACCTTCTACCATAGTTTCGGTTCCCTTGCCGATTAGGAAAATACCGTAGGGTTTTAGCGCCTCATCGATTTGTAACCACTTTTCATCGGTAAGTTCTTCGTGAACGCTCAGTTCATTTTGGTCGTTGAGACTAAAGGAAACCCCCAGCGCATTCAATTGCTCGGATAGTAGGGTTCGGCATATTTCTAAAGGATTGTAACGGATACGAAAATTTGCCATGCGCCGGTCGAAGGGATTTAATTGTAGTTTAAGAGGTTGATAGGCAATAATGGATATACACCAAAGGTCACTTCAATGTAAATTTTTCTTTCGGAACCGCTTTGAAAAATTCCGCGGTTTCCACATCGGCACTAGGGCCATAGGCCATAAGAAAAGTTCCTTTGGTACCGTCTTTCATCTCCAGAGCGTATAAAATCGAAAGGTCGGAGGGATTGCTCATACCCTCGTAGCGATGTTCGTTAATCGCTTTAATATCTTTTTGGGTATAGGCATTATCCGATTTGGTGTCTAGTAATTTTCCGGAATCATGACGAAAGTCATGGGTAAACCCTTGTTCTTCATATTTTCGGATAAGGTCTTTTTCGTGTTTTGCAAATTCTTCCATGTGATTTTGAATTTCTGATTAATTACGAGGATGTTGAAATGCCATTTAAATATCGCAAACCCTAATATAAAACAAAAACGGACGATTTCCGAAGAAAAAGTCCGTTTCGATATTGTATTTAGATACAACTACCGTTAGTTGTCATCAACGGCATCTTCGATTTCATCCCCAACATCGTCTGCGGCGTCTTCGATGTCATCACCGGCTTCATCCAAAGAATCCTCAACTTTTTCGCTTGTCGTCTTTTCCCTGCAACTGTTCAAGGTAGTAACGGAAAAGGATAAGGCAAATAGCAATAAAAATAAATATACTGACTTTTTCATGATAGTGAATTTTAAAGGTTAATGGTTATACTAATAAATGACGCTCTATATTTTTTTTCTTCCAGTAAAAAGGGTAATAATAAATAATATCAAGAAAATAAAAAAGAGGACTTTGGCAATGCTCGCGGCTCCTTCCGCAATACCTCCAAATCCGAAAACGGCGGCCACGATAGCCAAAATTACAAAAATTACTGTCCAACGTAACATAATATTATAGTTTAGGTTAATACTTGCTTAAAACACTCATAAAGTGTCTTAATTGCTTCGGATGTAAAGATGTGCAATGAAAATAATTGCATTTGACCCTATCCATTTTAAAATTGATGCATCTACAAGCCTCGTTTTGTAAGTCTTACCATAAAGTTTTGTAGTCGAAATATAGCTCGAATATGCCTAGTTAAGGCTAAATATCAAATTTTACGAGTGATAGTATTCGGTTGGTTCGTAATACTAGAAGCCGTACGGCATTAAGATACCCTCTTGAATCAACACAAAAAAGGATGTAAAATCCATCCTTCTTGTGTTATAAAACTAAAAAAGTTACGCAATGTCTTCCAAACTTTTAATGTTTAGAAGCCCTGTGTCGATTTTATTCCGCTGTTGTTGTAACAAGGCCTCAGTACTGCTGGGCAAACTAGTTTCCTTCAGTATCTCGTCGTAGGCCTCGATAGCTTTTTTCTCACCTTTGATGGACTCTTCCAACATCGCCTCCTCATTATCCGAAGAAAAAAGACTTTTAAGATCCATCCAAGAGCGGTGCGCTTTTCCGGCTAAACTATCCCCTTTTTCCACTTTTTGTCCAAATTGCTTTATTTCCGATTTAAGGGCATGTCCAAAATCATAACGCTCTTGTGCCTTGCCCGCAAAATAACGTTTTAAATTTCCATCTTCGACATTGTCCGCAGCGTTTTTGAAGCCCTTTTCGGCATCGTAGGTATTTTCCAACAAATCATTTAATTTCTCTCCGATTTCTTCGGTATATGTACTCATGTTTATGAATTTTAGTTAGTGGAACAATTTGTTCTAAGGACGTGTTCCAAAAGCATCCTTGAAAGATTAAAAATAAAATTACCGTAATCCGTCATCTAATATGGATGCTAAACCCTTTAAAATTGACGTTACCGTCAACGCGTTCGAATGCGTTACGATTCGATGCAATACAGTGCGCAAACTATTCCGATTCAGGGGAAATTCCGAAATAATAAAAAAATAATCATTAAAAAGTAGAAAGATGATACGAAAAGGAACGCGCGTACAATGGAAATGGGGCAAAGGCATCGCAGAAGGTGAAGTTTTGGAAACCTACACCTCGAAAACGACCAAAACTATCAAAGGGTCTTCCGTAACCCGAAACGGCGCAGAAGATGACAAGGCGCTGTATATTATACAAGATGATGGCGGTCATGTGTTGAAGAGCGAAAGCGAAGTAAAACGTGTAGATTAATAGGTATACAAATAAAAATGGCCTCGACGCAAGTGCATCAAAGCCATTTTCTAACAACCAACCAAACTATCTTAATAGGGTATTTATGTACTACCTTATTTTAATGCACAACTAACCCGACTTAGTGTATTTTTACACCACAAAAATAAACGTAACTATGTGTTGCGTGTTGCTGTATCACTATTTAGTTTGACTGTAAAATTATTTTCACGAAGTTTATTTATCCGTGTATGAAAAGCATCATCAAATTTTTTAAACGCACGTATCGCAGTGTACTGCAGAGCATTGCCTTCTACCCCGTGTTAATTAGTCTGCTGTACGGGGTCGCAGCCGTCATCTCTTTGAAGGTCGATAGTTCGGAACTGGTGGCCCAGATGAAAGAGGACGCATCCTATCTTTTTATCCAGGACTATGACACAGTTCGGGCCATGCTTTCTACGTTTATTGGGGGTATCATTTCGCTCACTGTCTTCAGTTTTTCAATGGTCATGGTCGTTTTGGGCCAGGCTTCGAGCGATTTTTCGCCACGGTTGTTGCCCGGTCTGATATCTAACAAAAAGCACCAGATTATTTTAGGTATTTATGTGGGTACGCTGCTCTATTGCACGCTTATCTTACTCTCACTGGGCGCATTTGGCAGCGTTTCCAGTGCCGTGGGACTATCGGCCATGTTGGCGGCTTTGATGTCTATACTCTGTATTGTGCTGTTCATCTATTTTATTAATAGTATATCGAGCTCCATTCAGATACACAATATTATCGACGAGATCAATCAGCGCTGCAATACGTATCTGGAGGATGAGCTAAAAGAGGGTGACTCTACAAAAATCGCATTACAATATATAGATACTGAGGAATGGAAAACGATAGTCGCCGATAGAACGGGATATTTTCGAGGCTTCGATCCCGTGCTGATGTCTAAGCCGATAAAAGAGGATGACAACCAGATCGAAATTGTTCCGTACCTCAACCAGCACATCTGGAAAGGGGATGTCGCCCTAAGGGTAAAAAACGATATTTCCGAAGATGCGCATAAAAATCTCTTGTTCTGTATGGATATTTCTTCAGATAGGCACGAAGACGACCAGGGCATCGGCGGTATGATCAAACTGATGGAAATAGCAGTTAAAGCCATGTCGCCGGGTATTAACGATCCCGGTACCGCCATCGACGCAGTTACCAAATTGGGAAGCCTGCTCGCTACATGTTTACGTTTTCCGCACATGGTCTCGACAACTTTCAATGAGGGGCAAGTCATTCTAATACGTACAAATATACCGGCCGAAGAGTTGATGCGTATACTTGTGCAACCCATACGCCTGTATTCCAAACAGGATAGTACCGTTATGTATGAGCTGATCAAAGCCCTGCAGTACATGCATAGTGCCCCTTCAATTTCGAACGAGAACCGGCAAGCTGTAGCAACGGAGTTGAATGCCTTGCGAAGCGACCTTGAAAAAAATATTGAGAACGATTTCGATAAAGACCGTATTCTTATACTTTTTGAAGATTGATGAAAACTATTGAAACATCTGTTGCGCTAGGGTAACTTGTCGGGTTGGACCATTTTTTATACAGTGCCGCATCGTATACTAAATCAGGGGTTTGGAGCGTTAGAGGTTTGACTTGAAACCAAACCGACCCCGATGAAAATCAACAATACTTTTTTAATTCCTTTCGCGCTACTTTTTTGCGGACTAACTTTTGCGCAGCAGACACTGCAGAAACCGCAGGCGCAGCAAGCACCGGAAAATAGCTACACCCATAAAATCACCGAAATTGTTTTTGATCTAACCGACGAAAAAGGCATCGACCCATTGCAGATCGAGAAGTACAACAGGCTTAAAAAAGGACAATTCTTCCGGCTGAAAATCGATAATGTCAATACCTATTTGTATGACGTCAGTGTTACCAATGAAGATGTCGATACCGCAGCCGAACTACCGGAGAGCTTATTGGATTTTGTGGATTTTGGAGGCATTAAATCCGCCATGGGAAACTTGAATTCCGTAAGCGGGGTCGTGAAGAAATTTGTGGGCCTTGATTCCGATGTGGGTCTTCAGGCTTTCGAAACGGGCAGCATAGAGACTGCCGAGGACTTAAAAAAGTATTTCGCCACATTGAAAAGTAATTCTAAGCTTGCTTATAGTACCATAGATACCCAGTATACCGAAGTCGACGCGATTTTCGTAAAGGCCGAAAGTTTTCAAAACACGATGACCACCGTTGAGCGAAACCTATTTGGTGCGACCCCTTCTAAACAGGAAGTAAAAGCAAGCCTCGCATCCTTCAACGAAGTAAAACAGGCTGTTCAAGAAATCAAATCGGAGCTGATACAAGAAAATGGGCAGTTTCTAACAATCATCGAAACCAACAAGGAGACCATTTCCAAAAACAAGTCATTAAAAGCGTCAAGTTCCGAAATCAAAACGGTGCATGCTGCTTTGACAAAAGCATCCGAAGACCTCATTGCCCAGTTATCCGCAGAAAACTACGGTGCATTGTCGGCAGTACTGATCGGGGTACTCAACAATCTTGATTTTAGCTACACCACTTTGCCCATCCAAAGATATACCGATGTCAACGAATTGGTGATCAGCTTAAAACCTAGGGACAAAAGCGCAAAATTATCCGGGTATTCGACAGTGCTGCGCATTCCCGATATCGAGAAAACCTTTTGGGGCGTTAGCACCGGTTTTTATATGACCGGTAATCCTGAAAACAACTATTCGGTAATAGAACGCGTAGACAACGGACAGACCCTTTACGATTTTTTGGAAGAGGATACTGCCAGCGTAGAATTTGGAATCAACACTATGATACGCTACGGACGGCGTGTAAGCGAAATTTTGGATACCCCAACATTCTGGCATTTCGGCTTTGGCGCGGGACTCAGCATCGACCAAAAATTCAAGCCCCGTCTTATGGTCGGCACCGGACTCGCCTTCGGTAGCAAGAACAAACTTTTCATCGATGTCGGGGCGATTCACATGTACTATGATACTTTAAGCAAGGCGTATACCCTGAAAGACAATACCGTTTTACCGAAAGACTTTTTAGTAAACGCGACCAAAATCAACGGCTATGTTTCTTTGGGGTATTTGATTAGTCTTTAGTCCTACAAGCCAAAGCCGATTAGTATCCAGTTTCTAGCTAATAGCTAATAGCATGTTTCTAGCTAATAGCTAATAGCTAATAGCATGGCGATACCCCTTGTTTTATTCATCCAACAAATATCCGATATTCTCCATATTTGCCGTATGATAGGCCACTAAACGGTTGAAGGACATCATATAAGAGAGTTCCCTTACTTTTTTATTAACCTCTTTTTCGGTGGCGATATGATGTAGGTTTTCTGTAATCTCGGTAACGATGGAATCAATCGTGTTACCGGGGTTCACCTGAATGGCGCGTAAGTGTTCTGAGGTTTCCTCTTCATTGGTACAGCTGAACTTGACATAGTTCATTAAAAGTTGTTGTTCACGCTCCGAAAGAAAGCTGATGTCGCTGTCGTTGAAATAATGGTTCACCTGTTTCGCAATGGCGTA
>RCMY010005525.1_pt1 | contig 10717 bp, 12 predicted proteins | sample 2041341 | NCBI WGS metagenome assembly RCMY01 (sample SAMN09708234, study PRJNA481090) | Marine sediment metagenome, whole genome shotgun sequencing project.
ATATGGAACAGTTCTGTGAAAACGGCGCCACCATGACTTATGGAAGTAAGGACAAGCATATGGACGACCATACCCACGGTGGGTATACTACCGCTATCGTTGTGGACAAGGAGTTCGTACTGAGCATACCCGAGAATATCGATGAGAAAGCCGCCGCACCCTTATTATGCGCAGGGATCACCACCTATTCACCCCTGAAAAACTGGAATGTCAAAAAAGGCGATAAGGTAGGCGTAATCGGTCTTGGTGGTCTCGGCCACATGGGCGTAAAATTCGCCAATGCGATGGGCGCACATGTTGTAATGATTACCACATCTCCTAAAAAAGCCGACGATGCTGAACGTTTGGGAGCGCACGAGGTGTTGATTTCCAAGGATAAGGATGCCATGAAAGAACATCGTGGCAGCTTTGATTTCATATTGAACACCATTCCCGTAGGCCATGAAATGGATCCATACATCGCCTTATTAAAAAGAGATGCTACCATGGTCTTGGTAGGAGCTGTAGAACCCTTGGACCCCTTTAGTGGTGCCGGATTGATCATGGGTAGAAAACGTGTCGCCGGTTCATTGATCGGAGGTATCAAGGAAACCCAAGAGATGTTGGATTTTTGCGGAGAGCATAATATCGTTTCCGATGTTGAAATGATTGACATTAAAGATATCAATAACGCCTATGACCGCGTGATGGATAACGACGTAAAGTACCGTTTCGTAATCGATATGGCTTCATTGAAGAATTGATACTTTTCTTGAGATAAAGAGTACAGATCCGTCAATAGGCGGATCTGTCCTTTTAAGGTGTACCTTAAAGTCTTATCTTTAAAGATTCAAATATCAAGTATATCCATTCTTATGAATCCTCCAAAAAAAATACAACGTAGAAGGTTTTTACAACAGTCCGCCGTCCTATCAGCAGCGGCGTTTCTACCCATGCCCGCCTTTGCCATGTCCAAAAAACCGGCCTATAAAATGGGGCTGCAGCTTTTCACCATTCGTGACGCTATGGAAAAAGACCCCATCGCAACCTTGAAAGAAGTACGGAAACTGGGGTATGAAGATACCGAAATCTATGGCTATGACGGGGATTCAGATCAGTATTACGGTATGAAGTCCAAGGATTTCAAAAACTTGCTCGACGATCTGCAATTGACCGCTACAAGCGGACATTACAATTTCACGGATTATTTCGATAAGCCCTTTGAAGAGCTAGAGCGTTATTTAGATTACTGCATAGCGGGTGCGCATGCTATCGAATCTAAATACATCACTTGGCCTTGGCTCGCTCCGGAATATCGCAGTATCGACAATTTTAAAAAATTGAGCGAAAAAATGAACAAAATGGGGGAGCATGTCAATGCATCCGGTTTAGGATTCGCCTACCACAACCATGATTTTGAGTTCACAGATCATGATGGCCAAACGGGCTACGAAATTATCTTGGCCGAAACAGAGCCTAAATTGGTCAAACTTCAGATGGATATGTATTGGATAGAACATTCCTCAAAACTATCCTCGGCGGAATGGATTGCGAAAAATCCCGGTCGGTATGTAATGTGGCATATCAAGGATATGGATAAGAAGACCCGGGATTACACCGAACTGGGCAACGGCTCCATCGATTACGTCGAGATGTTGTCTCAAATCGATACGGACGCGTTGGAATTCTATTATTTGGAACAGGGCAGTAATTTCGCTCAAAATTCCATGCAGAGTATCGCCGATAGCGCCACTTTTTTTAAGAAACACTTGAGGAAATATTTGTGAGGCCAACATTTCCAATCACTACTATAAGACTGTTAAACGAAGACCTGATTTTAATGGGGTCCTAATCAATTTATGACACATAAACCATCTTTGAGGTCAATGGACACCGGATAATCTAAAACATATGAAAACGACAAAATACTCCCTATTGGAACTTGCCATGGTGGGAGAGAATATAGACCACAGCGAGGTGTTCAGCAACAGTGTTGAAGTGGCACAAAAGGCGGAAGCTTTGGGCTACCATCGCTTTTGGCTGGCCGAGCACCATAATATGATCAGTATCGCCAGTGCTGCCACCGTCGTGCTGATCGGGCATATAGCAAGCCATACCAGTTCCATTCGCGTCGGTTCGGGGGGCATCATGCTTCCCAACCATTCCCCGCTGATTGTTGCAGAACAATTTGGGACCTTGGGACACCTGTATCCCGATAGAATCGACTTGGGACTGGGAAGAGCTCCCGGCACGGACCAGGTGACTGCCCATGCCATACGTAGTGATCGTATGAAAGCTGTCCATCGCTTTCCTGATGAAGTTGAGGAAATTCAAGGTTATTTTGAAAACCAATCCGCTTCCGCCAAAGTACGTGCGACCGTTGCTGAAGGGGTACAGATGCCGATTTATATTTTAGGGTCCAGCACCGATAGTGCCCATTTGGCGGCAAAAGCCGGCTTACCTTATGTCTTTGCAAGTCATTTTGCGCCAGCCCAGCTTCATCAAGCACTTTCCATTTATCACAATGAGTTCGAGCCTTCCGAAAATCTACATCGACCCTACACGATTGCGGGAATCAACATCATAGCTGCAGACAGCCATGAAGAAGCCGAACGACGTTCTACAAGCATGTACCGTATGATGTTGGGCGTACTTACAAACCGTTTGGATTATATGCGTCCGCCTACCGATATGTCCGATGAAATCCGGCAATTACGCGAGCATCCGGCACTACAACAAATGTTAAAATATACGTTTGTGGGCGACCAGCAACACGTCAGGGAAAAAACAAATCAATTTATTCAAGAAACGGGAGTGGATGAAGTAATGACCACTTCCTATCTCTATCATCAAAAAGACCGATTACAGTCGTTGGAGCTTTTTGCCGATGCCATGAACGTCATGTCCTTATAGCAGAAAAAGGAATGCCCGTCTAGTGGCAATTGTCGTTTCGAAAATTTAATAATCTTAAAATTACATGATATGAAAATTACACATTACGGACAGAATAGTCTGTCGCTGGAAATAGGTGGAAAAACAATCCTTATCGACCCTTATATCACCCAAAGCGAACTCGCAAAAGACAAGGTGGACATCATGGACCTCAAAGCAGACTATATTTTCCTGACCCATGCTCATTCCGACCACGTACTCGATGCCGAAGCCATCGCCAAAAATACGGGCGCCACGATCGTGGCCAGTTTTGAGGTCTACCAGCATTTTGCCGACAAAGGCCTCGAAGCAATGCCATTGAACCCGGGCGGTATTCGAAGCTTCGAATTTGGAAAGGTAAAAGGGGTAGCCGCCATACACTCTAGCAGTTTTGATGATGGTAGCTACGGCGGTATCTCTAGTGGCTTTATTTTCATGGGTGATGAAAAGAACGTCTATATCGCGGGCGACACCGCCCTTACGATGGATATGCAACTCATTCCCAAATGGGCTAAAATAGATCTTGCCGTTTTGCCCATTGGAGATATAGTCACTATGGGGGTCGACGATGCCATCATAGCTAGCGATTTTGTGGAATGCAACAGAGTATTGGGGGTGCATTACGATGCCTTTCCGTTTACCGAAATAGACCACGAGGCTGCCAAGCGAAAGTTCAATAAAGCTGGGAAGGAATTAGTGCTGTTGGAGGTAGGAGCCTCGGTAAGCGTTTAACGATCGTATATGGCAAACCTAAGTTTTTGGCAGGAGAACGAGGGAAATATTGTAAATTCATACGAATATTAATAATATTACAGAATGAAAAACGTTCCGATTATCTTCCTCTTAATGCTCGCTGTGTTCACGGCCTGCAATTCAAGCACAAAGCAGAAAATAGAAGAAAAAACCATCGCGGACAAGAATGTTCCAAAAGTGGTTACCGCCGATATTGAAGCTGGTATCGAAGCCAATATCGCCAAGAAGGTTGAGGAAGATGGCGGATATTTTACTATGGATGCCGATGGAAAAGAACTGCGCCTTCAATTGGTCCGCGTACATACGGAATACCTTTCAAACTTGGGGCCTGGTCGTCATTTTGCCTGCGTCGATCTCGCCGATGTAAGTGGAGACGTATACGATGTGGATTTTTTTTTGGAAGGTGATCCAGGTAGCATGAACGTTACGGAAACGACATTGCACAAGCTTAATGGGAAACCTTTTTACACCTGGAAAAAACGTAAGGACAAGACGTGGTACAGGGTACCTATTCAGGGCGCGTCATCCGACTTGCTTGGGGTCATCGAGGGAGAGGATAGCTTTGAGTTTCGTTATGAGATCACGCTTCCCGAAATGAAGGAAACGGCAAAAATGTGGATTCCCGTTCCGCAGAGCGATCGTTTCCAGACCATTGACCTAACCGCTTTGCAGGCTCCCGTAGAACATCAAATGCTCGAAGAAAAGATGTACGGCAATACGATATTATATATGGAACTTTCCCCGGAAGATAGCGGGAAGAAGGTTGAACTTGTTTACGATGTTAAAAGACAAGAGAAAAAGCCATATGAAGAAGATTCGTCGCCTACAAGATATCTGGAGCCCAGTTTACTGATGCCTGTCGGCGACCGGTTTCAAGTACTGGCAGATTCCATTATCGGAAACAAAAATAGCGAAAGTACCATCATGCAGGCACGGGCATTGTATGATTATGTAATCGAAAGTATGCGATATATAAAGGCGGGCAAGTATGGTACGGGCGATGCCGTTTACGCATGCGACGCGCTCACGGGTAACTGCACCGAGTTCCATTCACTCTTTATTTCCCTGGCGCGATCGGCGGGGATACCATCCCGGTTTGCCGTGGGGGCTTCCATACCATCAGATCGTGATGAAGGCGGCATTGATGGCTATCATTGCTGGGCGGAGTTTTATGCGGAGGGGAAATGGTGGCCCGTAGATATTAGCGAAGCCAATAAATATACGGCACTCGCCACCTATTATTTCGGTCGGCATCCGGCGAATCGTATCGAATTCACCCGGGGACGGGACCTAAAAATAGAGCCCGGTCCTGATTCAGGCCCGATTAACTTTCTCGCATATCCAGTTATGGAAATAGGGAAAACACCTGCATTTCCGGAAACATTTTTTTCCTTTCACAGGAAAGCCGAAAATCAAAAAACCTCCGAAAAGCTGCTAAGTATGCGCTAAATCAGAGGCCTTAGGATTTTAATTCTCTGGATGCTCTTCCTCTGCGGCTCCGTCATCGGCAGGATGTTCTTCATCGGTGGCCCCTTCTGTAGGATGTTCTTCCTCGCCTTCAGCTTGCTCTCCTTGTTCTTCGGTGGCTGCTTCCTTTTTTTGATCCCTGCAAGAGCTGAACGTTCCCGCGGTAACGAAGCCGAACAGGAGCATAATCAAAGTAAAGTACTTAAGTTCTTTTAATCGTCTCATAATAGTGGTTGTTTTAAGAATTAAAAAATCCAATAAATCGTTTAAATGCTGTTTTAAGCGATTAAAGGTAACAAATCTTGTCGGAACAAACTGAATAAGTTATTTTTTTGAATTGGGGAAATCCTTCTTTAACCTTCGGAAAGCGCCTTCTGCTCTTTAACCGACGCATTAATTTTGAATTGCAGCAGTACTACCATCGCCGTGAAAGCCACAAGAATTATTAAAAATAAAAGACCCATTTCAGATTTAATAGATGATAAATCACCTCCATAAAAAGCAATTTTTCGGAACCCGCTCAAAAATTGGGTAACCGGAATAAATTGGGCCACATTGGTTATCCAATTAGGAATTGCCTCCGTTGGCCAGGTAAATCCACTTAATATAAACGCAGGTGTCGAAATTACCATCAAAAATTCCGTGGCCTTTAGTTGACTCGGAATGGCAATGGAAAACAACATACCGATACAGATGGAAGCCAGGGTCAATAAAATAGTCAAGACCAACATGGGTAGATTAAAAATATCCGCGCTAATATTAAAATATGGAAAGAGCAGACTTACAATTAGCCACATAAAGGGGAGCATTAACAAGAATGGTGTAGCTTTTAATAGGATGTGATATAATGACGATGTATTTTTCTGTACTAGGCTGGCAAAATATCCGTCCTCAAAATCCCTTGAAAAGACTAAGGCCATTGCCAAAAAAATGATCTGTTGCATAATTGCTGCAAGTAATCCCGGCAACATAAATGTGACATAGTTCCCCGTGGAATTATAGAGCCTATTAAAGTTGATTTTAAAACTTTCGTAAGATGCCGCCGCTTGGGCGGGATGAAGTCCTTGTTTTTTAAGCCCTTCTATTTCCATTCCCGCATTTAGCGTCATCAACACCAGATTGATATTATTACTGGCCGTATTGGCGTTTAAGATATTGGCCATATTCAGATCGACCCGTATTTCCGGATGGTTTTGTTGCAAGAGATCCTTTTCAAAATCTGCGGGCAATGTGATTACCGCATCGTATTGTTTGATAGGCATCTCACCCATAATATCGCCGGGAGTAGGTCGTACATCGGTAACATGCAAGCCTTCATTATCCTCAAAAGCATCGATTATTATATCCGAGGTTGGGCTTTGATCTTGATCGATAATTACGATGGGTAAATCCTTGACTTTCCCCTGTTGATATACATAGCCAAATAAAATACCATAGGATATAGGCGCTGCGAAAAAGATCGCCATTAAAACGCTATTTGAAAAAATACGTTTAAATTCTACCCGTAGTAAGCTTATAAAACCTTTCATCCGTTTAAATGTTTTTAATCACTTCATAAGAATGGTAGCGTTGGTATAGAATTTTTGCTTCGAGACATCTGAAGTTGGCACTACTTTCAGTTCATAAATGGATTCGGATAATTCGTACAACGGTGCCGTACTCGTAATATCCGCATACTGGGCAAGTTGGTTAATTGCTGCAATTTTAGCCTGGGTCTCTTCCTCTGTGTAGGGATTGACAAGAATTAGTTCGTTACCCACCTCAAAATCATAAATTTTTGATTCGGGTATGGTAAACCTAAAATATACACTGTTCGTTTTATAGCCGTTGAACAAGGTAAAACCGGGTGTCAGCAATTCACCCTCCTCTAAGCTGATTGTTTCAATGGACATATCTGCAGGCGCAATTACATATTGTTCATCCAATGCGGACAGCACCTCTTCCTTGGCTCCCATAGCTCTGTCCAGCTGCCCCTTTGCCTGTTGTATTTCTTCAGATCTTACCCCTCTTTTCACCTCGCTCTGTTTGGCCTCTAAACCATCTACTTGCGCCTTTGCCATGTTCAGTTTCATTTTTACCTCATCGAATTGTTGTTGGGTAACCAATGAATCTTGATACATGGCCTCTAATCTATTGTAAGATTCCTGTGCAAATTCCAATTGGGCCTTAGCGGAATTTACTTGGCCCCCGATCTGATCGAACTGCTCTACCGTAGCACCGTTATAGGCCATATTCAATTGGCCCTCGGCCACTTTGATCGCTCCATCGGCCTGCATCATTTTGGCGTTGACTTCCGGGATGTTCAGCAAAGCAAGCGTATCGCCTTTTTTAACCTTTTGACCTTCTTCTACGTAGAGTTTATCAATTCTTCCGGGGACTTTACCGCTTACCGAAATGGTTTCAAATTTTACTTTTCCTCTTTTGGAAGTTATTTGCTCCTTTCCGCATGAGTTTAAAATTAAAATTGTCAAACAGCCCAAAAAGATGCTTTTATAAATGTTCATTTCCTGATATTTTGTTGGGTTAGTACGTAAGTATTCCTTTGGCATGAAGCAGTTCTGCTACAGCTCTACGTTCATTAAAATATGAATCCTGTAATTTAAAATTGGCTTTCTCCAAATCGTTTAAGGAATCAAGCACGTCATTGATCGAAGCTAAATTGTTTTTGTATTGTTTATCGACCAGCTCATAGGTATCATTGGCCAGTTCAATTTCTTTTTGGACTATTTTGGTGTTTTGTAAGGATGATTGAAAGGCCAGTTCCGCTTTCGTGATACTCAGGGCTATCATCTCTTGGGCATCTACTATTTTGTCGGCATATTTTTGACTTTCCAGCTGTAGTTTTTTACTTTTTAATCTGGATTGATTCCCGTCAAAAGCATTCCATTGGATACCAGCTCCTATAAACCATTTCGGGTCTAACAACGATAAATAATCTTCGATGAATTCATAATGTCCTTTAATGGCAACTTTTGGAATAAAATTGCTTTTTTCCATTTTGGCTTGATAGAGGGTTGCTTTTTCGGCCTCCTCTAAAGCCTTGATTTCATTTCGTTTTTCGGTAACAGAATCGGAGTCCATCGAAAAGGATTGTAATTGTGGATGTAGCAACCTTAAATTCTCTTTAGATTCTCCCGTAAGTTGGTGTAGCACTTCTACCAGCAGGATATTGTTATGTTCAAATTCAAGTTGTTTGGCTGCCAATTGTTGCTGTGCCAATTCAATTTTTTTTCGACTGATGGGGGTAGCCAAACCATTTGCAATGGCTTTTGTTACATACGTCACTTGTTCGTTCAAGTAATTTTCCGAGGTGACAAGTACCTTTTTAGAAGCTTTGGTCAATGCGAGTTTATCGTACGTCTCTATGATTTGCAGAGCGATTTTATCCTCTTCTGCCATCCCCACAAAATTCAACGAGGCTTCTTTATGTTTACTGGCTTTCAGGGCATTGCTGGCTTCTAGTCCGCTAAACAAAACCCAATCTACGTCAACCGATGTTTTTAAGATGTTTTGGTCCTGTAGGTTGGGAACTTCTTCCAATGGAATATTATCGGGAAAAGGAGAATTAAAGGGAAGTCCTATGGCCTCCTTAATAACCAGCTTTTGAGTTTCTACCAATAAAGTAGTTGTGTTGTCATCAAAAGTAATGTCATCGTTCAATCGGGTAAAACTTCCGTTAAAGGTAACTTTAGGCAAGAATACTGATTTTGCCAACTGTTGGTCGACCTTCGCCTGTTCCGCTTCAATACGATTATTGGTAAGGTCATGGCTTTTATCGAGTCCTTTCTTGATTAACTCCTTTAGCACCGGATCTAATTGCTGTGCTGTAATAACGGAGGGAGTCACGATTACAAGCATTATCAAAAAACAATGCCATGCCATCTTGTTTCGGTACATTGTAAGTGGTTTTATAATTAAAGCGCAAATATGCCAATAATAATGTCAGTTTCCTTTGATCTATATCAAAAAGTGAAGCGTCGGGGCAGTTAACTAAATGATTTCTAACGAGTTTGCTGTCTATTTGTGGAGACCATTCTTTCGAATACGGCTTAAGGTTTCTTGAGTCATCCCCAGATAAGAAGCAATATGACCTAAAGGAACCTGATGAACAATATCGGGAAACTCGGCCAGCATATAATCATAGCGTTCCCTAGCCGTTTGAAATTGAATCGCATTGAGTTTATTCGCCACCTTGGTCAGCATTTCTATGGATACCAGCCTACCCAGTTTTTCCATTTTGGGATATTTGGCGAACAATCCGTCTAAATCTTGCTTAGAAATACTATATAACAAGGAATCTTCCAGCACCTCTAAATAATATAGACTGGGGCTTTGCTGAAAAAAGCTGTCTACGCTAGACATAAATTTACCGATGCCAAAGAACCATTGCGTAATTTATTTTCCGCTGTCATTCAGGTAATAGCTTCTTCCCATGCCTTTTTCTACGAAATATAAAGTTTGGCAAATTTCACCTTGACGGACCAGTACTTGATTTTTTGAAACGGATTCTTCTTTAAAATGAGCCAGAATATCATTTAGCTCATCCTGTGTAAAAGGCACTAATGTCTTTAAAAGGTCGGTAATATTCATAAATCATAGTTTGCTAATGCGGGTCAAGACAAATTATTATGTGTGGAAATATCGGAATTTTACGCATACTTTTTCGCTTTTAGACCAAGAAGCGTATAGATTTGATACGGGAAAACATGCTTTCGGATGCACTTATTAGGGAAGGCTCCTGTAATAAAGAATATAAAGTGCTTGGAAAGAATCCCATCGCTATACCTTTTTCATTATATTTAGGAGCTCCTTTAAATCCCAAGAAATTATGCGTTTACTATCAATTTTCATGGTATTTCTCGTAGTCAGTAGCTGTAATACGGATAAAAAATCAAAAACAGCTACAAATAAAACCGTGCCCGAACGTGGCGAGTTGAGTAGGGACTCCCAGCTCTTACTTGGCCAAAGGCTGTTTTCAGAAAAAACATGTGTTACCTGCCATGATGTGTTCAAGAAAAAAATCGGGCCTTCGATCAAAGAAATCATGATGGTTTATAAAAGGGAAAATGCGGACATCGTGGCATTTTTAAAAGGTAATTCCGAACCGGTTGTGGACACCACCGCTAGCCAAGTGGCCATTATGCAAGCGAATATCGACGGGTTTTTACAGAATATCTCCGACGAGGAACTGAAAACAATAGCTACTTATATGTTGCATATCGATGAATTAAATCCTGAGTAGGGAATTTTAACTAGGATTAGAACAAAATAACCTATTTGTTTCCCACCGTTTTATCCCTAGGGGTAACGCTTCGATGGCTGCTACCAGCTATTGCACCTTCTACAATCGATAATCTAGAACACCTATTGTGTTATGGATATAATTACATATATTTAGTGCATTCCCCCCTCGATACTGCTTATTTCCAAATTGTTAAAACAAAAAGCCGATGCCAATTTACATGGATCGCCACGATGTAGCCGAGGAGGTAACCGCCGAAATCGTGGCAGAAATACATCAAGAAGATTTAAGGATACAGCACAAATACTGCTGTAGGGGCATCACCTATTGGTACGATGATGGTAG
>RCMY010005527.1_pt1 | contig 10712 bp, 12 predicted proteins | sample 2041341 | NCBI WGS metagenome assembly RCMY01 (sample SAMN09708234, study PRJNA481090) | Marine sediment metagenome, whole genome shotgun sequencing project.
GGGCATACCGTTCGCGGACGGTGGCCCTTCGTAGAAAACATAACTAGGCTGGCCTTCCCTCGTGGAAACGCTTTTCTCGAAAATTCCGTTTTGCTTCCAATAGGCGAGAACTTCCTCGGCTAACTTGGGTAGATCCAATCCTTTATATTCGGCGAATTTCATATTAGCTGTTGTGCCTGCATTAGTTGACATTCCTGTCATTCAGAAATATAAGGCTGCAAAATTAGTGAATTTTACTCGAAAATGTTTTGGGTAATGCGGACAAAAAAAGCCCCTACCAAATGGCAGGAGCTTTAGTGTTTTGATACTCTTCTAAATTATTTGGTGCCCTTGATGGTCACATTTGCACTAAATTGTATCGCGGAGGTAACACTTATCTCACCGAGATCTAATCCGGTATTCGATTCTGCCTCCAACAAGGCGTTAAAAAAGAATTGGTCGCCGTCTTTGTTATAGGAAACGAATACCAACTCATAATCGCCTTCCGAAAGAAAATTCAGACTATACGAACCGTTCGCAGAAGTTACCGCTGAACTGGTTACCGCGTTGGCAAAGGTAACGTTGCTTTCTCCTTTTCCCTTGGTCTCGGTCTCGGCATCGAAGCTTCCTTTTTCATACGCATACACCACGATCTTATCGGAAGGTTCCTCGGTATCGTTGGCCGTACCGGAAATCATTCCCGTAGACTCTTCGTTCAAGGCCCGGATACCGGCAGAAAGTTCGGATATGCTGACGAACTCAAAATCGGAGGAGGCAGTACCCTGCTCTTCCATAATGGTCTTTCGGAGATCGAAATCGATAACCACTTCGTTCGTTGCCGAAGCGAATACCTCAAAAGCATCGTTTACATTTATTTTACCGACACTTGCTTCTATCTTGTCTTTCTCGCCATTGGCAGTTTCCACATAGCAGCCAGGCGTGTTTCCCGCAGCATCTGTGGTATAGTCCAATTCCAGTTCGATGCTAGAATACGAACCTGCCTGTAAACCAAGATTGCCCAAGGTTTCAGTTTTGCCGTCGACCAAAGCGGACAGTTCTACCGTAGTCTTGCTAAAACCTTCCAAGGAGGTACCGTCTACCTTCACATCGGAAATGGTAACGAAGACCGCCTCTACATTGGCGTTGTCGATCGGGGCATCGGTAATTTTAAAAGTGGTACTGTAGGCTTCGCCCTCTTTAGGAGCGGTATCCTCTTCATTGTCGCTACAGGAGGTCATAGTCAATAACGATATTATAAAGATTCCTGCTACTTTTCCATAATTTTTCATAAGAAATGGGATTGATTTATAGGTTAAACATATATACAATTAACGAACGATATGGTATATATGTTTTAGATAAGGTCAAATTTTTGGATGTTTTCGATAATCTGCATCCAATTGACTTAAAACCGTGCAGTTCAACGAATAAATGCGTTCTTGTGCAATATGGATATCTTGAAAAATCGGGGAGATACGTCCAAATATCCGATCAATCCGTATATCTTTGCGGCAACAACTAAAAACTTATATCATGAAAAAAGTATTTCTAAGTACCCTTTTAATGCTCGCTTTAAGCGCATCGTTCGTTTCTTGCCGGGATGGCGAAAACAAATCGGAAGACGCGATGGAAGAGGCCGGAGATAAATTGGATGAAATAGGTGACGATATCGAGGAAGGGGCCGAAGATGCCGGTGATGCCATCGAAGCTGCAGCCGACGATGCCGGTGATGCTATCGAGGATGCTGTTGACGATAACTAAAACGCTATAATTTTCAATAGAGGAAACCCTGACAGAGATGTTGGGGTTTTTTTGTGGTCAACTTTACTACTTAAAATCGATACCCCAATCCCATTACCAAATTGATGCCCGGTGCAGCGATACCCGAAGAATAGGAACGGTACCGCTGATCTGTGATGTTTTCTAAGCTCAGCGAAGCCTTCAAGGCGTTCGAAATCGTGAACTGCGAACGAAAATTCAGCGTGTACCACGATGGGGAATACGGATTACCCTCTGAATCGGCAGCGTAGATGTAGGTCTTGCCCCGTTCGGATGCGGCAAGGTCGTCAAAAGGAATTTCTCCGTTATAATTCAAAAACAAGTCCGTTTCCCAGCGTTCTTTTTTCCATAGGATATGAAAATCACCAAATGTGGGGGCTGCGTGCCGCGCGGGGGAATCGGTGCCGTCTTCCTCTTCTTCGATACCTTCGGTCAGGGTCAGGTTCGAAACGAGGGACCAGTGGTCGGAAAGAAAAGCCTCAAGACCGAATTCGAATCCGTATACATAGGCCTTGGCGGCGTTCTGTATGGCCTGAACATCGCTTAGCTCCCCGTTATATCTGATTTGTGATGCCCCGTTGAATTGGTAATCCCGGCGCACTAAGGCATCTACCAAATAGGTATAAAACGCGGCACCCTTCAGCACGACCTTGTCATTAAAATTCTTTTGAATGCCCAGTTCGGCATTGTAAGCGTATTCGGGTTCCAAATCGGGATTGGGCACGACCACCGCCCCGGGTTCGGAATCGAATATTTTTCCGATATCGTCAATGTTCGGGGCGCGAAACCCGGTCGAGCCGTTCAAGGTTATCTGCAGATGTTCTTTGGGAAACCAGCTTAGACCAAGACTTCCGGTCAATGCGCCATTGTTCAAATCGGCATTGTCAAAAAGGAAGGGATAAATGGTCTTGTCAAAAACGGCATCAATCCAGACGTGGCCATAGCGCAGCCCGGAAAGTAAGGTGAAATTGGGCTTGGCCTGGTATTCCCCGTTGATATAGCCCGCTGCGCTCTGCCATGTCGAACCATCAGGGTATCTAGAGGCGGCATCAGCGATCATGTTGGTTTCGATATTCCGTTGGCTACCGTCGGAGTTGACCTTATTAAATATATATTCCCCGCCGTAGTACAACCTTAAATTTCCTATTTTTTTGTTCTCGAAATCGAGGTTGGTCGAGATGGCATCGACCTTTTCCCGGGTAGAAAAGCGGGTCAGGTCCTGAAAATCGCGGTCGTTTCGGCTCTCCTCAAAATGTTGGTAGGCGGTGGTCAGTTTTACCCCATCGTAAAAAACACCTTTGCCTTTTTTTTCTAGCTGTAGGTTTCCCATAAACCATTTCTGCGGGCCGTAATACCATTCGGCGGACCGTAAACCATTGCCTTCCTTATCCGGACGTATCAAACGGTCGTATCGGGCGTAATCGGAAGTCTCGGAATAATGCAGTCCTAGTTTATAGTCCCAAATTGCGTTTGGCCGATACCCGATTTTCTGCATCAGGTTGATTTGATGATACCCTGTGGAATGTTGTTTTTTGGGATTTTCGTTCGCGACCAATACATCTTCCCCGTTTCTTCTGACGACATATTTGTTTCGCAGATAAGAATCCGGACCATACCCGCCCATTTTCAAATCCCCAAAATCGGAATAGGATGCATTCGTCAAAAAGGCCCATTTTCCCTTGCCCAGGTTAATATCAAAATGCAAAGTATTCTCGGTGTTGGCAGATGCGAAGCGATACTGGGCATTTCCCGAGACCTTCCTGTCGCTTCCATTGGCAAAAACAGCTTCTTTGGTATAAAAATTCATCACGCCCCCAATGGCATCACTGCCGTAAATAACAGAACCGGGTCCGAAAATAACCTCGATTTTCTTGATTGTAAAAGGATCGATCGAAATCACGTTCTGCAGGTTACCGCCCCTAAAAATGGCATTGTTCATACGTACGCCATCAACCGAGAGCAACAAGCGGTTCGTCGCAAAGCCCCTAATCATTGGGCTACCACCGCCTAACTGACTTTTTTGCACGAACACCTTCCCACTGTTCTGCAAAAGGTCGGCGGCAGTCTGCGGATTAGTAAAGGCAATATCACGCGCATCCAAGGCTATGATTTTATTTGGGATATTCTTTTTCTGTTGTTCCCATTTAGATACCGACAGCACCACCCCGTCGAGCTGTTCGGGTTTCATGAGGAGATAGACGACTTTTTTCTGCCGAACAATTTGGTCGGGCGTAGTCCGTCGTACACTGTAGCTCAAATGTTTAAAGGTGATGCGCTCGTTGTGATCAAAACTTGACAGATTACATTTTCCATTGCCATCGGTCAGTACCGTTTTGGAGCGGTCATCATTGTAAATGGCCACATTGGGAATGGGATTCCTTTCTTCCACATCAAAAACCGTAATGGTTTGTGCGGAAAGCAGTTGGATGCAGCATAAAAATAGTCCGAAGACAATAGGTTTCATGTTATCCGAATACTTCGTTCAGGACAGCGAGGGATTTGGGTTTTCGAAATCCTTGAAGATGCAGTTCAAAATACAGCACCAAAGATTGCAAAAGCTCCTGTCGGTTCGTTTTGTTCATTTTGATGATATGTATGGCATCAAAATGTATGCCCAAGAAGGTTTTGAAATAACCAAGATTTTCTCCGGTAAGCACCGGATGAAGCGACGGTGTATCGGTAAACTCGCCTTCCAAGAGGTCAAAACAAGCTGCTTGCATGGCTGAGGTATCGGGATAAAAACCTAAATATTTGGTGAGCTGTATCAGAAAATGGCAATGGAAATTAGCTATTTCATCATGTATGTCCAACCATTGAAAAGAGGCCTCCAAAAATTCAAAAAGTGCGGGGTTGGCCTCCTCTTCACGAATACTATGACTTAACATCTCGGCCAGAAACAGGGTCATGGCATTCTTGGCGATATCATTATGTACCGTTCGGTATGGATAGTTGACCTTTGCTTCTTGGATACTTTCCAAAGTGCCCTTGTTCTTATGGTTGGCAACAATCTCCAATTGCGTCAAGGGTTGAAAATGGGCGGCTTTTATCTTTCCCTTTTTAGCGGACAACACCCCTTTGAGCAAGTAACTTTTCAATCCATCGGAATCCGTAAACGCCCTAACAATAAGACTGGTATCGCCATATTTCAAGGATGTTAGGATAATGGCTTTGGTCGTTACCTGCATGGGCCGTTCAGATTAGATCACCCCTTGCGCCAACATGGCATCAGCTACTTTTACAAAACCGGCGATATTCGCACCTTTTACGTAATTGCAGTATCCATCTTTTTCCATGCCGTACTGAATACAAGATTCATGTATGTTTTCCATGATTCCGCGTAGCCGATCGTCAACTTTTTCGCGCACCCAACTATAACGCAGGGAGTTTTGGGTCATCTCCAAGCCCGAAGCGGAAACGCCACCGGCATTGGAGGCCTTTCCCGGCGCATATAAAATTTTAGCTTTTCTGAAAGCTTGCATCGCCCCGGGGGTCGAGGGCATGTTGGCACCTTCCGAAACACAGATACAGCCATTTTTCAATAAGTTTTTGGCATCGTTTTCATCCAGCTCGTTCTCGGTTGCACAGGGCAGGGCGATATCGCATTTGATGTCCCACGGCCGTTTGCCCTCATAGTACTTCGCAGAGGAATACTTTTCGGTATATTCCGATATCCTTCCGCGTTTTTCGTTTTTAAGGTCCATAATGAAGGCTAGTTTCTTTTGGTCGATGCCATCCGGATCATGAATGCATCCTCCCGAATCAGAAAGAGCGATAACCTTCCCTCCCAAATCGATAATTTTCTCGGCGGCGAATTGTGCCACGTTGCCAGAACCCGATATCACCACGGTTTTTCCTTCTAAATCATCATTCTTAGTCTTAAGCATGCTCTGTGCAAAATATACCGTTCCGTATCCGGTGGATTCCGGACGTATTTTTGACCCGCCCCAAGACAAGCCCTTTCCTGTGAGTACCCCGGTAAATTCGTTCTTGATCTTTTTATAAGTGCCGAACATATAGCCAACCTCACGTGCACCGACCCCAATATCTCCCGCAGGAATATCTGTAAAAGGTCCGATATGACGGCAAAGCTCGGTCATGAAGGACTGGCAAAAACGCATTACCTCATTGTCCGATTTTCCCTTAGGGTCAAAATCGGAACCGCCTTTGCCTCCGCCCATCGGCAATGTGGTCAGGCTATTCTTAAATACTTGTTCGAACGCCAAAAACTTTAGTACGCTGGCGTTTACCGTTGGGTGAAAACGCAAACCTCCTTTATAGGGCCCGATAGCGGAATTCATCTGCACCCGAAAGCCCCGATTCACATGTATTTTGTCGTTATCGTCATACCAGACCACGCGAAAAGAGATCAGGCGTTCCGGCTCGACCATCCGTTCCAAAATTTGTTTGTCTTTGTAGATTTTGTGCTGCGCTATATAGGGAATTACAGATTCCGCCACGTCTTGCACCGCTTGCATAAATTCAGGTTCATGGCTGTTTCTTTTGTCGACGTTGGCCATGAATTCTTTGATGTTTGCATTCATATACTTAAAATTGGTTTTTTTAATTCAGTTTAGTGATTAATCTCGGAATATATTGAACTTGATTCAACTTGCCAAGAAAAAGCTTGGTTTTACAATTCAATCGTCCCCTCCCTAGCCCTTCCCGAAGGGACTAGCCAATCGCCTGCTCCAAATCGGCAATCAAATCTTCGGCATCCTCGATGCCGACACTTAGACGGATTAGTGAATCTACCACTCCGCTTTTCTCGCGTTCTTCCTTAGGAATACTGGCATGCGTCATACTCGCAGGATGGCCCGCCAAGCTTTCGACCCCGCCCAAAGATTCGGCCAAAGTAAAGACCTTTAGCTTTTCAACAATCTTGACGGCATCGGCTTGGGTACGGCTCTTGGGAATGAAAGAAACCATTCCCCCGAAATCCTTCATCTGTCCCTTGGCAACCTCGTGGTTCGGATGGCTTTCGAAACCTGGCCAGAACACCTTGTCTATCTTCGGATGTTTTTCCAAATAATCAGCAACGGCCCGCCCGTTCTCACAGTGTCGCTGCATACGAACGTGCAGCGTTTTGATACCACGTAGCGTTAAAAAACTATCCATCGGGCCGCAAATCGCACCGCTTGCGTTTTGTATGAAGTAAAGCTTATCCGCCAAGGCTTTATCCTTGACCACTAATGCCCCGACGACCACATCGCTATGACCACCAAGGTATTTGGTGGCGGAATGCATGACGATATCCGCGCCCATATCCAAAGGCGTTTGCAAATAAGGGGTGGCAAAGGTATTATCTACCGCCAAAAGGATATCGTGTTTTTTGGCCAATTCCGCGACCACCTTAATGTCGATAACGTTCATCATCGGGTTCGTAGGCGTCTCGACCCAGAGTAGCTTTGTATTTTTGTTGATATAAGTTTCGATTACATCGGCATCCTGCATCCCGATAAAATGAAATGTAATTCCATATTTTTCGAAAATCTGTTTGAATATACGATAGCTACCGCCGTACAGATCGTTGGTTGATACCACCTCATCCCCCGGATTCAAAAGCTTAATCACCGCATCAATGGCGGCAAGACCACTGCCGAACGCTAGTCCGAACCTACCGTTTTCTATGCTTGCCAACGAATTTTCTAGTGCCGTACGCGTCGGGTTGGCACTTCGGGAGTATTCATAGCCCTGATGCCCGCCCGGCGTGGTCTGTGCATAGGTCGAGGTCTGATAGATAGGCGGCATGACCGCACCGTATGCTTTATCGGGACTTTGCCCACCGTGAATCGCCTTCGTATTGAACTTTAACTTTTTTTCTTCCATTTTCTACAATTATTCCTACAAATGTATCGTTATCTTTGATAGCATACAAAGGTATTCATGTGCTGTTCGTGCTATTAACCGACCCAATCTCCCAAATTTATGAAAGCCCCACTGACCTGTTTCTTGATTTTTCTCGTGCTGATCAGTTGTCAAAAAAAGGAGGATAAGCTGACCTTTGAACCTCTTACCTTGGGCGAAACCTTATGCGCCGACTGCCCCAAAATCTCCATTACCATACCCCGGGCCGTTGAACGTACCCGAACGGCAAGCACTATCAATACGGCCTTACAGGAAGAAATTATTTCCCTGCTTCTATTTGATGATGACCTGAAAATCGCCAACCTTGACGACGCCCTGATTTCATTTAAAAATGGCTATTCAGAACTAAGAGACCTATATTCCGAAGAAACCACGCCCTGGGAAGCCAAAATTGATGGAAAAGTGGTTTATGAGGATAAAAAAGTACTTACCTTAGAACTGAATTCCTACGTGTTTACAGGAGGTGCCCACGGCTATAGTGCCAAACGTTTCTTGAACTTCGATAAAAAAAGAGGTATAGAACTAGAAAATTGGCAGCTCTTTCAAAACCGGAAGGATTTTCAGAAATATGCCGAGACAAAATTCCGTGAGCAGGAAGCCATCCCCGCGGAAGTCTCCATCAACCATACCGGATTCATGTTCGAAAAGGACAGTTTTTACCTGCCCGAGAATATCGGTTTTACCAAAGAAGGCGTGAAATTACTTTACAACCCTTACGAGGTCGCTTCCTATGCTGATGGGGCCATCATTCTGACCCTGCCGTTCAAAGAGGTCAAACGGTATTTGGCGAAGGAGACGAAATCGTAATTCGTTATGTATTGGCGGCCGCGAAATCCCCTTAAGGAACTTTTAAAATATATCCTACATGCGTAATTTGGCAGTACGCCTATCGCTGTACGCCTTAAGCTCTTGTTTATTTTTTGACCATCTTCTGCAATCCAAGAATAGCACCCAAATGTAGGCCTTCATGAAATACGTTGAAGGTCATCGCATCCTCAACATTGCTCAAGGTCACGTTAAGACTGGCGGTATATTCGTTGAAATCCTTGAAAAGTCCCGATTCATAATCCTCCTTTGCCCATTCGGCAGTAGAAATTAAAAACCCGGCAATTTCCTTGATTTCGGCATCGGTCGCTGAGCCGTCGGGTACCGTTCCCTTTTTGAACTTCTCTATGAACTGCTCGGGGATGCGCACTTTTAATCCGCTGAACTTGTATACCAGTATCTGTTGGGTCGCGACCACATGGGCGATATTCCACCAAATATTGTTGCGGAACCCGGTGGGGATTTCCAGTAATTGCTCCCTAGGCGTGTTGTCGAGTATTTTATAGAGGAGTTTGCGGTTCTGTAACGTAGTATCGAATATTTTATTCAAGGTGTATCATTTTTAATATGGATGCTAAAAATAGTACAATTGAATGAAAATGGGTTTCTTTGTAGGTCGCAAAATTCCAATTCAACGGATTCCTGCCGAAGTTTATCCTGAGCATTTCGAATTCGCTCCATATAAACTTCGTCGAAGGGCAGGAAGGACAAAAGTTTTCTATGAAAATCTATCACCTCAGCACTTGCGACACCTGCCAACGGATCCTTAAAGAACTACAACCTTTAAATGGGGCCGAACTACAGGATATCAAAACGGAAGCGATCACCGAAAAACAACTGGAGGAAATGTACGGTCTGGCCGGAAGCTACGAAGCTTTGTTCAGTAAACGTGCCCGCCTATACCGCCAAAAGGGGTTACACGAGAAAGAACTTTCAGAATTAGATTACAAAAATCTGATCTTGGAGCATTACACTTTTTTGAAACGTCCCGTAACGATAGTGGATAATCAGATTTTTATCGGAAACAGTAAAAAAACGGTCGCGGCGGCCAAGGAAGCTATCCATATTTGAACAAAAGAGCCCTTGCCATATTAGCCGCCATCGGGGCCACCACCATTTACGGACTTAACCACACCATTGCCAAGGGCGTAATGCCCGATTACGTGCAACCTTTCGGATTTATACTGTTTCGGGTCATCGGTGCTGCCCTATTATTTTGGATGTTATCGCCTTTTGGGCCGAAAGAAAAAATAGCCCGAAAGGACTATGGTAGAATGCTACTTTGTGCCTTTTTGGGCATGGGTTTCAATATGTTGGTCTTTTTTAAGGGGCTTTAGCTTTCCACACCGATCAACAGTTCCGTAATCGTTACCACCACCCCGATAATCGTGCTGATACTCTCTGCCATTTTCATCAAGGAAAAAATTGGGAGCCGCAAGGTTTTGGGTATCGCCATCGGACTCACTGGGGCGGTCGCCCTTATCTTCTTTGGGCCTTCACTGCGGGAAGATGCCCCAAATATTCCCTTGGGCAATTTCTTAGTATTGATGAACTCGGTATTCTATGGCTCTTATTTAATCGGTGCGAAAACCCTGATCGCCAAGTACCATCCGTTCACCTTTATGAAATGGTTGTTCACCTTGGGCATTTTTATCTGCCTGCCCTTCGGTTATCGGGAATTTGTTCAGGTTGATTTTGCCAACCTTCCCTTTGAGGCTATTTGGCGTATTGGGTTCGTTGTCTTAGGCACCACTTTTTGTACCTACCTGTTCAACATTTTTGCGCTGACCCAGCTAAAGGCCTCGACGGTAAGCGCCTTTGTGTACGTTCAGCCCTTGGTCGGTATTCTGTTTGCAGTTGCTATGGGAAAGGACAACCTAAACGTTTTAAAAATATCGGCCGCCTGTTTAGTGCTATTGGGAGTGTATTTGGCGAGTAGAAAGGCCTCAAACCCAGAGGTAGGGGAACGCTCATCCTAACAAAAATAATTGAAGATTCCTCTTTTGAGCTTTATGTCAAATCTTTCGGCACTTTGGCGAATTTTCGGGTATCCTCTTTGGTCAATACCCGAAAACCCACGGCTTTTTCGGCACCGCTGAAAGATATTAAAAAGTCATTGGTCAATCCGGTAAGTTTACGGGTCTTTAAGTCCATCCAAGCACCCATCATTTCGCACCGGGCGAAATTCTCCCCTTTGTGATTGTAGAAGTTGTGGTGGAATTCAAAGAACTGGGCATCCTCGCTCATGCCCATGATTTCCATGG
>RCMY010005528.1_pt1 | contig 10712 bp, 9 predicted proteins | sample 2041341 | NCBI WGS metagenome assembly RCMY01 (sample SAMN09708234, study PRJNA481090) | Marine sediment metagenome, whole genome shotgun sequencing project.
CAAAAAACATCCGCAAATTTGCGGATGTTTTTTGTTTATAATTGCACAAGTTGATCTAGTTTAACAGTTTTGAATTTTTGAATTAATCCTTATACCAACTCGAATATTTCACATAATTATTAGCAATTCTATCAATTTCACCAGAAATTAATTCTTGGCTGATATCTTTAATTTTTTTTGCCGGCATTCCTGCATAAACACTACCAGATTGCACATGCGTACCTTTGGTAACAACAGCGCCTGCAGCAATTATACTATTGCTTTCAATAACACAATCATCCATTATAATGGCTCCCATTCCAATCAAAACATTGTCATGAATCGTGCAACCATGCACCAATGCATTATGACCGATCGAAACATTATTTCCGATATTTGTTGGTGAAACTTTATACGTAGCATGAATAATCGCTCCGTCTTGCACGTTGACTTTGTTACCCATTTTAATATAATGAACATCGCCACGAATTACTGCATTATACCAAATACTGCATTGATCTCCCATAGTTACTTCACCAACTATGACTGCATTTTCAGCAAAAAAACAATCTTTACCATATTTCGGAGTAATTCCGTTTAATTCTCTAATAATAACCATAAACTTTTTCTTATTTAACAAATAATTTCAAAGTTAAAAATTATTTGTTTCGTATTTTTGTAAATCATAAATTAAAATCAAAATGTCGAAAATAAAAATAGAAAATACGAAAAACGATGAAATTGTAAAATTCGTTTTTGATAAAATATTAACACAAAACAGTTTTGAATACAATTCTATTGATGACGCCGAAAACTCGTCTTTAGTGCAACAATTATTTCATTTACCTTTTGTAAAAAAAGTGTATATAACAGCTAATTTTATCGCTATTGAAAAATTTGATATTTTAGCTTGGAAAGAAGTACAAGACGAAATAAAAGAAATTTTTGAAGCGTATATGCAACAAAATGATTCTATTTTCATTCAAAAAGATGCTCCGAAGCACGTCGAAGTTTACGCCGAAAGCACCCCGAATCCGAATGTTCAAAAATTTGTGACGAACAAATTATTATCTTCTCAAAATATTGAAATATTAGACAGTGCAGATGCTAAGGAAGTTCCTTTAGCGAAAGAACTTTTTGAATTTCCTTTTGTAAAAGAGGTATTTATCTCGCAAAATTACATTTCGATTACAAAAAATAATTCGATGGATTGGTTGGAAATAAATTCCGCTTTGCGCGATTTTATCAAAGAATATTTAACCAGCGAACGACGTATCGTTTCACAAGGTTACGAACCAAAAACGTTAGAAAATAAAAATGAACAGCCAAAATATAAAGCAACCAATGATTCTATTTCTAAAGAAATTATTGCTGTTCTAGAAGAATATATCAAACCTGCGGTTGCCGGTGATGGAGGTAATATTCAGTTTTTATCGTATCTGCCTGAAACAAAAGAGGTAAATGTTATTTTACAAGGTGCTTGTAATGGCTGCCCGTCTTCTACCATCACCCTAAAAAACGGTATTGAGGCAACTTTAAAACAATTATTACCAGGTAAAATAGGCAGTGTTAATGCCTTAAACTAAGGTTTTACTAAAATTATTTTCCGAAAAAGGCACTTATTTAAGTGCCTTTTTTTATCTTTATTCTCATGATTCTTAATTCAAAATCCATGAACTTTTCTTCCAATTTTAAAATAGCCTTTGTGCTGATATTTTTCAGTTCAATAGTTCAAGCTCAAACAACAACGATGACGCAAAAATATCCTGAAACGAAAAAAGTAGATACCCTAGATACTTATTTTGGCACGAATGTACCCGATCCGTATCGTTGGCTAGAAGATGACCGTTCGGCGGAAACCGAAGCTTGGGTAAAGGCTGAAAATAAAGTCACTTATTCTTATTTGGAGAAAATTCCTTATCGGGAAGATTTTAAAAATCGCTTGACCGAAATTTGGAATTATGAAAAATACACCGCCCCAACAAAACATGGCGATTATCATTATTTCTACAAAAATGACGGACTTCAAAACCAATATGTGCTCTACCGACAAAAGGGTAAAGAAGAACCTGAAGTTTTTTTAGATCCGAATAAATTTTCAGAAGATGGAACAACTTCTTTAAGCTCGATTTCTTTCACAAAAGATGGCACCAAAGTGGCTTATGCAATTTCCGAAGGTGGTTCCGACTGGCGAAAAGTCATTGTGATGAATGCCATTTCAAAAGAAATTTTAGAAGATACCATTAAAGATGTCAAATTTAGCGGACTTTCTTGGTATAAAAATAAAGGCTTTTATTATTCTAGTTATGACAAACCAAAAGGAAGTGAGCTTTCGGCAAAAACCGATCAACATAAATTGTATTTCCATACCTTAGGAACAAAACAAAAAACCGATAAAGTAATCTTTGGTTTGGACGAAAAAAGACGTTATGTAGGTGGTTATGTTACCGAGAATCAAAAGTATTTGATGATTAGCGCAGCCAACTCAACATCTGGTAACGAATTGTATATTAGAGATTTGTCAAAACAAAATAGTCAATTACAAACTTTAGTTTCTAATTTTGACAGCGACAACCAAGTTATTGATGCCGATGAAAACAACCTCTTCATTGCTACCAATTTAGATGCACCAAACCAGCGAGTTATAAAAGTTTCAGCAGCAAATGCCCAACCAGAAAATTGGAAAGATTTTATAGCAGAAACCGATAATGTATTGAGCATTTCCACCGGAGCAACATTCTTTTTTGCAAAATACATGAAAGATGCAGTTTCTAAAGTATTACAATATGATAAAAATGGTAAGCTAGTTCGTGAAATTAAGTTACCCGGATTAGGAACTGCTGGTGGTTTTAGCGGCAAAAAAGAAGATGAAGTATTATACTATTCATTTACAAATTACACCACCCCTTCTACTATTTATGCTTTGGAACCGTTAGCTGGAACTTCAAAAGTTTATATAGAATCAAAAGTGAAATTCAATCCAGATGATTTTGAATCGAAACAAGTTTTTTATACTTCGAAAGATGGTACCAAAATACCAATGATAATTACCTATAAAAAAGGCACAAAATTGGACGGTAATAATCCAACAATTTTATATGGTTATGGCGGATTCAACATTAGTTTAACCCCAAGTTTTAGCGTTACCAATGCGGTTTGGATGGAGCAAGGTGGTATATATGCTGTTGCCAATCTTCGTGGTGGTGGTGAATATGGCAAAGAGTGGCACGACGCCGGAACCCAGTTGAAAAAGCAAAATGTTTTTGATGATTTTATCGCTGCAGCGGAATTTTTGATCGAAAATAAATTTACATCCAGCAGTCATTTAGCGATTCGTGGCGGTAGCAACGGTGGCTTATTAGTTGGAACAACAATGATACAACGGCCTGATTTAATGAAAGTTGCATTGCCTGCTGTCGGTGTTTTAGATATGCTTCGTTACCATACTTTTACGTCTGGAGCCGGATGGGCATACGATTACGGAACTTCGGACCAAAGTGAAGAAATGTTTCAATATATCAAAGGATATTCTCCGGTACACAATGTGAAGAATGGTGTGAGCTATCCAGCTACTCTAATAACTACAGGCGATCATGATGATCGTGTAGTACCAGCACACTCGTTTAAATTTGCTGCTGAATTACAAGAAAAGCAAAGTGGTTCTAATCCTGTTTTAATTCGTATTGAAACTAACGCAGGTCACGGTGCTGGAACTCCGGTTTCTAAAACCATAGACCAATATGCTGATATTTTTAGCTTTACCCTTTTTAATATGGGCTATACTGAGTTACCAAATAAAAAAGTAGCCGAAAGAATAAAAGATTAAAAAACGAAAGCAAATTTTTTATATAAGAACCGTTTCTCTAAAGGAAACGGTTTTTTAATGGAATTGTCATTATCTTTGGCCTCCTCAAAATTTAAATTTGGACAAAGATAAAATCATACAAGAGCTACAATTCAAAGCTATGCGAAGCAGTGGAGCTGGCGGACAACATGTCAATAAAGTTTCTTCTAAAGTTGCTCTGACATTTGATTTGAATAATTCTGAAGCTTTGTCGGACAAGGAAAAAGAACGAATTGCATTTAAATTAAGCAACCGTCTTTCGAAAGAAAACTTACTTTCATTACAATCAGATGAAAGCAGAAGTCAGCATAAAAATAAAGAAATTGTTATTGATCGCTTTTTGAATATTTTAGAAAATGCTTTAAAAGTTCCAAAAAAAAGAAGGAAAACAAAACCTTCAAAATCTGCTATAGAAAGTCGGTTAAAATCTAAACTTCGAACCGCACAAAAAAAGGCACTTCGAAGAAAAAATGATTTGGATCATTAATTTAGATGTTCGAAAAATAGAAAACTTCTAATTAAAAAACTTCTAAAATCTCAAACTTTTTACCGTGAAAAACCAAGCTATCTCCAACTTTTGAACCAAGTAATACTTGTCCTATTGGGGAAGAAGTCGAAATGGCATAAAATTCTTGTGAATCAATTTCAATTTTCCCCAAACCAATCGTTAAAAAACATTGCGTTAAAAGTTAATGCGACAATGCCAAGTTTTACAATTCCGGATTCAACTCTAGCGAAAAGCGGACTTCCTTCCTAAGTTCATAGGGTTCGATATTCCTTCAAATAATGAAAACAGCTACGAAAAATATAGTGAAGATTATAAACTTTGGGAGGGTGTCTAAGACTGCTAGTTGAGTCAAATTTTTATAATTAATATCTAATCTTAATTTTAAAAAGCTAGCCTAAAAAATCATATTATTTCCGGTTAAACTAAGTATAAACATTATACAGGTATTAAGGCTAAAGTACATTTCCTACAAAGAATAATAATAAGCAAAGTAATAATTATTATACATCCTTTTTTAACCTAGAATCTCAATTATTAAAATATAAAGTAAGTCGGTGTTCACTCTCATATCGATTATAATCAAGCTGAAAACCATACATTTCACATATTTTTTGGTTAATCGCCAAGCCCAAGCCCAATGAATCTGTTTCTTTATTTTCCTTTTGAAAGCGATGGAACAATTGTTCCGTTTCTATTTTCGAATTTTCTCCAGAATTTATGATTTCGAATTTTTCTTCATTCAGTAACATTTCTATATATCCGTTTTCGTGATTGTGCTGCACAGCATTTTTAATCAGGTTAGTGAAGAGAATATTTGCCAAAATCAGATCACACTTTACCTTAACAGGGTTCAGTTTAACCTTTAATTCTAGGTTTTTAAATTTAATGATTTCTTCCATATTGCTAACAATATTATCAACTATGGCACGAACATCAACACTATCTAGTCTTGTAAATTCTTGGTTTTCTATTCTGGAAATCAAGGTCAAAGACTTGCCTATTTTAGATAGTTTATTGGCTTCCTGATAAACGGCTTGAACCCATTGAAATTCTTTTTTGTTAAGGTTTTGACTTTCCAGAAGAAGAACCATCTTGTTGCGGATAATGGCAAGGGGGGTCTGTATTTCGTGGGAAATATTTTCGTTAAATTCTTTAAGGTTATGAAAATCTTTTTTCACTTGGTTCATCAAGGCGATGACAATCTTATTAAGCTCTTCAAACTCACTAACGTTGGAAGTTTTTAGATGTGCTGGATTTTTTTTAGTGATATCGTAATTTGTAAGTTTTGATAGGTTTTCAAAAAAAGGTTTCCATGTCCATTTATATATTCCTTGGTTGATAAAGAATAACCCTGCTACCAGTAACAATATAATTAACGTAGTCGTTACAAAAAGCCATAAAATCAATTCATTCATCTCCAAAAGAATATGCTGGAGCGAAATCTTTACCTTTTGAGAATCAACAACCGCCGTGAATTCATACTTACGATAAGGGATTAATTTATCTACATAGTCTTCATAAATTAAAGTGTCTTTATATTTATTTGAAACAGAGAAATCTTTGTTCACAGGTGTCATGCTAAATAAATAGTTGGAAGGAGGAAGTTCTCCATTTACCTTAAGACTCAAATTAATTCGTTCACTTTCATGTTTCAGCATTTCGTCCACCTCCTTATTGACAACATACTGGATAAGATAATAGTCTGCTGCAACCATAAGAGGAAAAAGAAATACAAAAAGGATGAGGTAATATTTATTGGTCTTTGTTACTAAATTCATTTCTGTTCGCTGAATTTGTATCCTACACTGTAGATAGATTTAATATAATCCTTCCCTCCAAATTTAGCTATTTTTTTTCTCAAATTAGCCAAATGTGGATAAATGAAGTTGAATGAATCAACCATTTCGATGTGATCACCCCAAAGGTGTTCAGCTATGGCCTCTTTTGTCAACAATCTGTTTCTATTAGCTACAAAAAAATGAATGATGTCAAATTCTTTCTTGGTAAGGTCCATGAGCTGGTCATTTACAAATACCTCGTAATTATCTGGCCTGATTTTTATTTCGTTAAAAATTATTTCTTTGCTGCCTTTGTGGGCCTTTCTTCTGTAAAGAGCTTTAATTCTTGCATTAAGCTCGACGAGGTAAAAAGGTTTGGTTAAATAATCATCCGCTCCTATCTCTAATCCTTGTACTTTGTCCCCAACTGCATTTTTAGCAGAAATAATAATAATACCTACATCAATATTTTCTTTCTTAACCTCCTTAATTATGTCAAGTCCTGTACCATCTGGCAATGTAATATCAACAACCAAAATATCGTAAGGAAAAATAATTGCCTTCATATGAGCCGATTTATAGTCGTGGGCAATTTCACAAACATTCCCTTGCTCTTCCAAAAAATTCTTGATGTCTTGAAGCAGTTCTACGTTATCTTCTATAACAAGTATTTTCATAACCTATATAATTTGTATATTTTTTTCAATACGGGAATAATTTTATCTTAGAAATAAGGTTTTTTTAACATACCTAATATCAGATTCTTTAGCAAATTTAAAGAATAAAAGTTATCTTAAAAAGATATAGATTATTTAGTAAGTATACGAAAAACTTATCCTAAAGGCTTGATGTCTTAAATTTTCCTAAAGAATCTTTTCTTTTATTTGGTAGAAAAAGACCCGCCAAATTGAGATTACAGGCAATAATGAAACCAGCATTCACAATCCTGAGGTCAAAAACACTTTATTTTCTTAAGAGTGTGGGCTGCAACGATTATCCGTTCTGAACAAAACAGAAACTGTCAATAAAACCAGATGTAGGCTATTCAGGTCTTTATCAATGAACAGATCATCAATGCACATGCCTTTGAACGTTTTTCTGTAGGTCACAGGCAAGTCAATTTATTGGAAATGGAGCCATTTTTCAGAATTGCGAATTTGTGCAACAATGCAACCAAAAACGATAATAGCGTAAAAAAAGAGGTTTTCAAAAAAAAAATTACATATCAATGAAAAAAATTCTTATTCCCACCGATTTTTCTCCTGTTGCAGACAATGCAACGAGGCATGCAATTGAAATAGCCTCCAAGTTTAAAAGTAAAATCTACCTCCACCATGTCTACTCTTTTGATAGATTTAATTATGACTTGGAATATCCATTGGAAAAACAGCCCTATACAAAACAGCTGGAACGTAGGATGAAAAAAACAAAGTTGAAATTCATGAAAAAAATAATGGAGAATGGGTTATCTATTCAAACATTGGTAGAACGGGACAGTATTTTTTCCCTGTTTGAAAGAAAAGCCATAGAGTATGGCATTGATATGATTGTGATGGGGAGTGAAGGTGCTTCGGGGCTAAAAAAGGTTGTTTTTGGAAGTGTTGCAGCATCAGCACTAGAAATGGCGAATGTACCCGTGTTAGTTGTTCCGCCCGAACACAATTTTCGCCAGCTTGAGAATATAGTTCTCGCAATTGACCACAGTGATATTGCGCCAGATGTTCTATCTCCCCTCCAAAAATTGGCATTTAAGTTTGGGGCTAAAGTTCTAATAATCAACGTCTCTACAGACCCGAAAAAAAATGCTAACAAGATGTCAGATTTATCCCTTTTAGGTGTAGAAACTACTTTTCGAGAAGTGCCGATGTCTGAAAGCATCAATGAAACCATTCGCGAATTTGTTGAAAACGAAGGCTGTGACATATTATGTATGATACGAAGGGAGAAAGGCTTTTTTGAAAGCTTTTTTCAAAAAAGTATTATAAAAGCACAGGTTTTCAGTAATCAAGTTCCGTTATTGGTGTTGCCTGAAGTTTAGACAGACAAACATTTCGATTAAAAAAAACCATATAAAAAGTGAGCAATGAAACTAAAAAAGAATTAGGTTTATTTGATATTTTCGCTCTAAGCACTGAAGCCATATTTAGTTCTGGCTTTTTTCTGTTACCAGGACTAGCCGCTCATCATACTGGGTCATCGGTAATTTTGGCTTATTTTCTTGCCAGAATTTCAATAATGCCTGCCATGTTTAGTGTTGCGGAAATTCTACTGCTTCGCCACGTTCGAGTGGAGCTTACTTTTTTCTTGATCGAAGCCTGAGATCGCTGATGGGAAAACTATTGGCGAAATTGGAACATACATAGCCCTTCTTTTAAAAACAACATTTGAGCTTGTTGGCAAACCTGGGTCAATAAATAAACTGTATGATCAATTCATCCTCTCAAAGTAGGTAAAACATAATTTTATCTAATTACGTGACCAAGATTCGTATCTAGAGATAACTTATATCCTGTACGTTACATTTTAAACCATTAGAGTAGCATCAAATTTATGCCCATTTCTCAAATATATATTAACCAGTCGGTAAGCCTGTCATGGTAAATATCATTACAAATAGTGCGACGGTTTCTACAACACCAATAATCATAATATATTTTGCTGTATCATTTGCCCCCGATGCAATGGCATCACAAGCTCTTGCTCCTGCTTTTCCTTGAAATATTGCTGAACCGGCCATTGCAGCACCTGCAAAAAGTCCAATAAGTATTTGCCAGAAGTATGAATCAGGACTTAGATTGGCATCAGCGATTGAATTTTTTAGAATCATTCCATAAATAACCTGAGAAAGTGGTGCTCCAACAAAAATGAGTAAAGCGGTCGCCGCTTTTTGTCCATTGGTTATCATTTTTTTCCAGGCCCCAATGGCGGCCATACCAGCTATTCCCGTTCCTATTGCAGACCCTATTGCGGCAATGCTTAAAGACATTCCCATATCGCCTAATCCTGTTACTGTTGTTTCAATTAACGCTATACCTATCATAATTTAGTTTTTAAAATTTCAATAATTCCTTTATATATTATTCTGTTGTTAGTGACTTTGCCTTCTCTTTGTTATATGCTGGTGCTGAAGCTATCAATTTGAACGGTTTATAGGCTTTACCGGAAAATTCTACCCCAAGATGCCCGGCAAACTCCAACATGTTTAAGCGTATGCCGTGTACCATAACCGCCATTAGTGCCAAGGCGATGTTTAATCCATGACCTAAGAACAATGCAATGGCTGCCATTACTAAACCTACAATACCCATATCTGAAATTCCATTGGGCAATATCATATTGTTAAAACTTGAAGCTACGGCTGCGGTTGCCATACCAACCGCAAAAAGTCTAACATAAGACACAATATCAGAGAAACCGCTGATCAGGCTCAGTGGTAAGTTGGCTATGGAAATGCCCATACTTTTTAGAAAGTTTTTGCTCTCTACAGAGAACAAAGCCACCAATAATGCACCAGCTACAAACAACCAAATATTCCATTCTGGTGCAACTTTACCTAACACCAATTGTTCTGTTAAAAAAAACAATCCCCAAACCAAACAAATCCATCCCAGTTCACTGAGTGCTTTTATAGAATTTATAAATTGAAAAAGCCGAACGCTATGAGCAATAGTTAGGTGTATGGTGCCGATTAAGAATGACAAATGCATCATAAACGAAATATTATCTACTCCAAAACTAGCAATATTTTCAATAATTAGATGGTTTAAAAACGGTATGGATGCTATTTCCTCAGATCCAAAATAAGTGCCGCTTAACACGCCCCAGGCTATGGTAGAAGAACTGAGCACATACATGAGGAAACGCATTTGCGAATCCATTTTTTTTCTGAATAAAAAAGTAAGAATCAAAAAAATGGCACCGTAACCCGCATCGCCAACAATCATTGCAAAAAATAATGCAAAGGCAATAAGAAAATAGATAGACACATCTACTTCCCGATAGCCGGGCACAATATCTATAAATTTCATGACTGGATTTATAATATCAATCCACTTGGGATTTTTAATGTACACGGGTACATCTTCAGGTTTTTCAGGATCCGATATAGTATAACCCCAATGGTGTTTTTCTGCATAAGATTCAAAAGTATCTACCTCGTTTTTTGGAATATAGCCTTTAAGATATTTTAACTTACCTTCAATATCCCCCATACCATTTAGAGTTTGCTGCATACCCAATTGATCTTCTAAAACCATAAGATCGTCTTCTAATAAGCCTATATTTCCTACTTGATTTTTCAGAAATGATTCTATCTCTGCCAGTTGCCGCACTTTTCTTTTTATACGTTGTTTAATCTCTTGTAAAGGCAATTCTGGTAATGGTTCTTCTTTTATGCTCAGTCTTTCATGTGCATCTGTTGTAAACAATGCCATGGCCACTTTATCGTTATATTCTGGAAAAGAAACAATACAATGCTTTTTTTTCAGTGGTTCTACCAGACTTTTATCCGCTTGGTATAAACGGATGTAAATTCCTTTTTTTTGTAGGTATTTAAAGTCTTTAATATGTACGTTTTCTCCCCATATTTTGTACCATTCTAATT
>RCMY010005529.1_pt1 | contig 10712 bp, 8 predicted proteins | sample 2041341 | NCBI WGS metagenome assembly RCMY01 (sample SAMN09708234, study PRJNA481090) | Marine sediment metagenome, whole genome shotgun sequencing project.
TAGAAGCCCAACATCCACTTGACCGGGATGAGCGCCTCCTCGACGGTGTCCGCGATGTTCACCATGACGGGCGGGGCGATCTCGAAGCCATCCGGCGCGTCGGCGACCGCGTCGCCGTACATGTCGTCGAAGCGCTCGGGCGAGAGGAAGATCGGCAACCACCCCTGGGCGATCTCCGTCGACAGGGCGACGTTCTTCGGGCCTTCGGCCGCCAGCCAGATGGGCAGGTCAGCAACCCTGGGGTGGGTGATCGACTTGATGGGTTTGCCCAGCCCCGTGGACCCGGGGCGATCCGCAGGCAAGGGCAAGGGATGGTGCGGACCGTCGTTGGTGACGGGGCCCTCGCGTGCCCAGACATCACGGCAGATCTGGACGTACTCACGAGTCCGGGTCAGCGGCTTTGCGAAAGGCTGGCCGTACCAACCCTCGACGACCTGCGGGCCCGAGACACCCAGTCCCAGGATGAACCGACCCTGGGAGAGGTGATCCATGGTCAACGCCGTCATGGCCGTGGCGGTGGCAGCGCGGGCCGACATCTGCATGATCCCGGTGCCAAGCCGGATGCGGTTGGTCCGTGACCCGATCCAGGCCAGCGGCGACACTGCGTCCGAGCCGTAGGCCTCGGCCGTCCACACCGAGTCCAAGCCGATGCGCTCCGCCTCGATGGCGAGGTCGACGTCGTCCAGGCGAGGCTGCGCGGCCCAGTAGCCAAGCATCAGCCCGAGCTTGAGATCCCCCACCGCGCTCATCAGTCGGCGTCCCGGGGCAGACCCAGGAGTCGCTCGGCGATGACGTTCTTCTGCACATTGGTCGTGCCGCCCGCGATGGTGAGGCACTGCGTCTGCAGGAACATGTAGGTCGCTGCCCCGGCCTCGTCGAGCGTCGTGGCGCCCATCGGTCCCAAGAGTTCGAGGGTGAACTCGGCGCAGTCACGCGAATGGTGACCGCCGACGAGCTTGCGGACGCTTGATCCGGCGCCTGGCTCCACACCGGAGAGCGCCGCCAGCGTGCCCCGGAAGCCGATGAGCCCCAGCACCTGGCCCTCGGCGACCAGGGCCCCGAGGTGGTCACGGGCCAGCGGGTCATCCGCCAACGCGGAGGACGGGAACGCCGCAACGACGTTCTCCACCGAGGAGCCCATGGACGAGCCCTTGGACATGGCGACACGCTCATTGGCCAGCGTGGTGCGGGCGCCCTTCCAGCCCTCGTCCACGGCGCCAACGACCATGTCGTCGGGCACGAAGACCTTGTCGAAGAACACCTCGTTGAAGAGCTCGTTGCCGGTGATCTCCTTGAGCGGCCGGATGTCCAACCCCTCGGAGTTCTGCATGTCGACGATGAACGACGTGATGCCCTCGTGCTTCGGGGCGTCGGTGTTCGTCCGCGCGATGGCCAGGCCCCACTGGGCACGGTGGGCCAGGGAGGTCCAGACCTTCTGCCCGGTCAGCTCCCAGCCGCCCTCGACCTTCTCCGCCTTCATGCTGATGGCGGCGAGGTCCGAGCCCGCGCCCGGCTCGCTGAACAACTGACACCACGTGATGTCGCCGTTGAGCGTCGCCAGGACGAACTGCTCCTTCTGGGCCTCGGTCCCGTAGCCGATGATCGTCGGAAGGATCCAGCCGCCGATGAAGAGGTTCGGCCGTGGGATCGAAGCGGCCGTGAACTCTTCGTCGATGACCAACTGCTCGATGGCGCTGGCCTCGCGCCCCCACGGCTTGGGCCAGTGCGGGTTCACGTAGCCGCCGGCGCTGATGGCCTCGCGGATGGCGCGATCCTCGAGCCCCTCGAGTCCAGAGACAAAGGCCTTCGTGATGTCGCGTGCCTCGTCGACCTCGGGGCCCTCGAGGTCGAGGGCCAACGTGCGACGACGACCGGCCAAGGCCTGCTCCGCGATGCGGCGACGCCAGTGTGAGGGCGTGCCGAAGAGCTGTCGCAGGGTCGTGGCGCGCCGGACGAACAGGTGGGCGTCGTGCTCGTGCGTGAAGCCGATCCCACCGAGGATCTGGATGGCATCGACGGCACAGGTGTGCGCAGCGTCGATGGCGATGGCGCCCGCCACGGCGGCGGCAAGCGGTCGCTGCTCATCGTCATCGGCGGCCCGTGCCAGGTCCCATGCCGCGGCGCGTGCCTCCTCGACGCGGACGAGCATCTCCGCACAGAGGTGCTTGACGCCCTGGAACTGGCCGATGGGGCGACCGAACTGCTCGCGGACCTTGGCGTAGTCGGCGGAGACGTCGAGGCACCAGGAGGCCAGGCCGGCTGCCTCAGCAGCGAAGGCCACCAGCGCCAACTCCATGACCGTGTCGAGGTCCAGGGAGTTCAGGACGCGCCCCGCGGGGACATCGACTCCAGCGAGGCTGATCGTCGCGAGACCTCGGGTCGGGTCGAAGGCATCGAGAGCGTCGACCTGCACGGCCTCGTCAGCCGTGTCCAACAGGACCCAGATCTCCTCGCCGGTGCTGGAGCGGGCGCCGACGATGACGTGGTCGGCGACATCACCGGCCAGGATCGGACCAACCACGCCCGTGAGCGTGTGGCCGTCGCTGGACGGCGTCGCCTCCAGCGTGCCCAACTCGAGGGCCACGGCGGCCGTACGGCTGCCGTCGGCCAGTGAGCCGAGAACGTCCTTGGCGAGGGCGTCACCCGCGGCGCGCTGCACCAGCAGGGACGCAAGGGCCGTGGTCAGCGCAGCTCCGGGGAACAGTCCCGTGCCGAGCTGTTCCGCGACGATCGCGAGCTCGACGGGGCCGTAGCCGCTGCCGCCATGCTCCTCGGCGATGTGCAGACCCAGCATGCCCTGCTCCGCCAGCGCCACGTGGGCTGCCTTGACGCCTTCGGCATCCAGGCTGCGTATGCGCTCGACAGGCAGATCGCGACTCAGCCACTTCTGGACGGACTCCGCCAGTTGGCGATGCTCTTCGTTGACCCCGAGTGCCACGTCCACTCCACGTTCGACGGCGGGTGTCAGCATAGAACGTGTTCTAGTTTTTCCTTGATCGGGGTGGCTGTCGGCCGCCGACGAAACAAGAACACGTTCCAGTTTCCGTCTTGCTCACTACGGTTGGCAGCGGCAACAGCAGCCGACAACCGCAAGGCGACAGTCCATGGCCGACACTGCGACCGTCCTCGACGGCGACCTGACCGATGCCCAGCGAGCCCGCCGCAACGGCATCCTGGAGTCGGCGGCTGCGCTGGCGACCAAGGGTGGCTACGACGCCGTCCAGATGCGCGACGTCGCGGAGAAGTCCGGCGTTGCGTTGGGCACCCTCTATCGCTACTTCCCGTCCAAGACGCACCTCCTGATCGCGGTCATGCAGCAGATGTCTGCTGGCTTGGTCCGCGCAACGGCGAAGCGGCCACCGCAGGGCGACACTCCGGCCGACCGCGTCATCGCGCTTCTCGACGGGGCGAACGCCGGACTGCAGTCGACCCCGGGCCTGGCCGAGGCCATGATCCGCTCCATCATGTTCGCGGACGCCTCGGCGGCCGCGGACGTCGACGCCGTCACCGCCATGACGGCCGAGGCGCTTTCGATCGCGATCCACGGCAGCCCAACCGAGCCGACGCCGCAGGAGGCGACGACCGCGAGGATCATCGGACACGTCTGGTGGTCGAACATCCTCGGATGGCTGTCGGGGCGTTCCACCGCAGAGCAGATGTCGGACGAGTTGGCGATCACGGCGCGCCGACTGCTGGCCTGAGCGGCGTCGAAATGCCCACGGGCCACGTCGTCCCCGAAGCCGCTGCTGGCCAGAAGCTCCACACGCACCTGCGCGACGTCCTTGGTGGCGTGCAGGTGCGGCGACTCGGCGACCTGGTCCTGTCAGGTGGCGTTCTGGTCGACGGTGTCAACGGGCGGATCTCGCAGCGACTGGCCGCTGGACAGACGATCACGCTGGACCCCGAGGCCGAGCGGCACCTCCTCGATCGGATGGTCCCCGTCGCCGACCTCGCCATCCGGGTGCTGCACGACGATCCGGCCTTCCTCGTGGTGGCCAAGCCCAAGGGCATGCAGGTCCACCCGATGGGGCGGCATCGCGACGACACCCTGGCCGGCGGTCTGCTGTGGTTGGCCGGTGCCCGCCCCGACCGGCTCTGGACCCAGTGGCGTCCGCATGTCGTCAACCGCCTTGATCGTCCGACCAGCGGCCTCGTCGCGGTCGCACGATCGGTCGACGTCCGAACGCGACTACAGGACCACCTCGAGGCCGGACGGATGCAGCGGCGCTACCTGGCGCGTGTCTCGGGGGATGTCGCCGGCGACCACGGGACCATCGACGCGCCGCTTGGTCGTGACCCGGACATGGACTACCGGCGTGGCCTGGTGTCCGTCGAGGACGGGGGCCAGCCGGCCGTGACCCACTGGCGCGTGGTTGATCGCGGCCCCGGGTGGACGCTGCTGGACGTCGAGCTCGAGACCGGACGGACCCACCAGATCCGGGCGCACCTCGCCTCGCGGGGCCACGCGATCCTCGGCGATCGGCTCTACGCCCAGGGCGTCGCCCCGGAACTCGAGGATCGGGTCGAGCTGCACGCTCATGCCCTGACTTTTCCCCACCCGCTGTCCGGGGTCGAGGTGCGCGTGACGCTTGCGCCTCCAGTTCTCGACGCCTGATGCGGCGGAGTCAGTCTTCCTGGGCCCCGGCGACTGGCGTTGATGCCGCCAACTTGCCCAGGTCAATGCTGGCCGCGTGGCCGATGCGCCAGTCGCCCTTCCACAGGTCGCCGCCGGCTTCGCGGGCGTCGATGCCCGTGATCCAGACGTCGTGGACGTCTCCGTGGCGATGGACCATGGCCGATCGGTAGTGACCGTCCCCGTCCCAGGTCCGGCCGGACAGCGGCAGGGGTCGGTCCTGGCCGGTGAAGGTCAGGCCATCCGTCGATCGCCAGTAACGCAGCCGCCAGGGTCGACGTGAGGCCACCAGGGCATGGAAGCCACCGTCGGCTGCGACGACGTCGATGTGCCAGGGCATCCACCCGGTGCTGGGCGGCCGGCAGGTCATCGGCTCACCCCACTGCAGTCCGTCGTCGCTGAGTCGTCGCTCAACGACGTACCCGCCCTCCGCATTCACCGTCCACATGGCGTAGCCGCCGGACTCCAGGGCCAACACGGAGGGCGACAGGTGCCGAAAACCCGTGTCGCTGAAGGCCAGTTCCTCGCCCTCGCTCCAGTTGACCCCGTCGTCGCTGACCTTGCGGAACAAGGCGTCGTCGTGCACGCCGTAGATCGGTCGGTAGTACAGGGCGAGCCGACCGTCGTGCAGCAGGCACAGGTCCGGATCGGAGTTGGCCTCGTACCCCAGCGCCTGGGATTCCTCGAGCGTCACCACCGGGTTCACGAGACCGTCGGGTGGCTGCCACGTCGTGCCGTCCTCCGACACGAGGAGACTGGGATTCTCGCGTGGGGCAGTCGGATATGGGGTGAAGGCCATCCAGTAGCGCCACCCGCCGAACCGCTGCTCGCCGGTGTCCAGCACATCCGGATGACCCACGCTCGGCAGGCCGTCGTAGGTGGGGATGTCGATGGGGGCCAGTGCCGGCAGTCGCCGCATCGATGCGCGCGACCGCAACCGCCAGAACCGCGAGGCGGCCTGGCGGACGACAGCGCGTCCCAGCGACACGGATTCCCCCGACGTGAATGGATTCCACTTGCACCGGGGACGCTAGCCGATGGGGTTCAGGCCTTGGTCGACTCTGCCTCCGAGACCGCCGTCAGCGTCCGTGTCGCCCACCCGTAGTCGGGCTTGCCCACAGGGCTGCGGACAACCTCGTCCACCACGTGGATGAGGCGCGGCACCTTGTACCTGGCGATGCGATCCGCCAGGTGCGCTTCGACGTCCTCTTGGCTGACGGGTGCGGCGCCCGGGTTGAGTTCCAGCACGGCGGCGACCCGCTGGCCGTAGCGCTCGTCCGGGACACCGGCCACGATGGTGTCGCGGATCGACGGGTGGGCCTTGAGGGCCGACTCGACCTCCTCCGGGAAGATCTTCTCGCCACCGGAGTTGATGCAGACGGAGCCTCGCCCGATGAAGTTGATGACGCCCTCGGCGTCGATCGTGGCCCGGTCCCCGGTCAGGACCCAGCGACGGCCCTCGACGGTCGGGAAGGTCTCCGCCGTCTTCTCCGGCGCGCCGTAGTAGCCCACGGGGATGTTGCCGGACTGTGCCACTCGACCCTCACGCCCGGAGCCCCACTCGACGAGGGTCAGGTCGTCTCCGACCACGTTGGTTCGCATGTTGGCCTTGAACCGAAGCCCGGTGTCGGACGAGGAGTCGTCGGCGGCGGTGCCGTTGAACCCGGTCTCCGACGAGCCGTAGTTGTCCATGATGAAGAGGTTCGGCAGGCAGACCTTGAGTCGGTCGGCGGTCGACTGGGACAGGATCGCCCCGGCCGTCGACATCAGGAACAGCGTCGAGCAGTCCCAGTCGCCGGCTTCGAGGGATTCCGCGAATGGCACGCCCATGGCATCGCCGACGATGGAGAGGACCTGGGCCCCCTCGTCCTGGATCATCTGGCAGATCGAGTCCCCGGAAAAACGGCGCGGGATGAGCACCGTCCGTCCGGCGAACCATGCCGAGAAGCTCCCGAGGAAAGCCGCGCCGTGCATCAGCGGCGGAGCGGACAGCATCTTGATCTCGCCGGCCTCCCGGACCATGTCAAGGAGTTGCTCGACGGACTCGACCGGGTCACCGAGCGGGTTGCCCCCACCCATGCCGGCGAAGAAGATGTCTTCCTGGCGCCACATGACGCCCTTGGGCATGCCGGTCGTGCCGCCGGTGTAGAGGATGTAGAGGTCCCCTGCGTCGCGCTCCGGAAGCCCCTCGCGGGTGCTGGACTGGCGACCCACGACGTCATCCCAACGGACCGTGCCCTTGGGCAGGGTGTCCTCGGTGGCATCACCGACGAGGACGAGGTGACGAAGGTCGTCGATCTTGTCGGCGACCTCACGGACGCGCCCCGCGAACTCGTCGTCGAACACGACCGACACCAGGTCCGCGTCCCGGTAGAGGTAGTCGAGCTCCTCGCGGACGTAGCGGTAGTTGATGTTCACCGGGACAGCGCGCATCTTGAAGCAGCCGAGCATCGTCGCCACGTACGGCAACCCGTTGAGCATGTGGCAGCCCACGTGGTCGCCCGGCTTGATGCCAGCCTCCATGAGGTGGTGCGCGACCTTGTTGGCCTCCGCATCCAGCTCCGCGAACGTCAGGCGGGTGCCATCGTCGATGACCAGTGCCTGCCGGTCGGGCAGGATGTCAACGACGGCCTCGAACATGTCAGCGAGGTTGAACTTCATGGTGCGGCTCCCCAGTCGCGTGGACCCGACAGCAGTCGGGTGGGCAGGATGGTCAGACGGGTTCGTCGGCAAGCAGTGCACCCAGGCGCAGCAGTTCCCGTGTCGGGGTGCCGAGCGTGTGCTCGATGCGCTTGGCCCACAAGAAGTAGCGGTGCACCGGGTAGTCGAGGTCGACACCGATCCCACCGTGGAGATGCTGGGCAGCGTGGACGGCCCGCATCGCCCCGTCGCCCGCCCAGAACTTGGCGGTGTGCACCTGCTGCGTGGCGTCGAGGCCCTGGCTCAGGCGGTAGACGGCGTGGGCGGCCGTCAGCCGAACCATCTGCGCGTCGATGAACGCGTCCGCAGCGCGCTGTGCCACGGCCTGGAACTCGGCGATCGGCTTGTCGAACTGCTTGCGTTCTGAGGTGTAGGTGGCCGTGATGCGCACGGCTCCCTCACAGACCCCTGCCTGGACGGCACACCACGCGGCGGTCAGGCGCTGGACCAGGGCGACCAGGCTGGCCTCCCCGTCGTCGGGGTTTTGCAGCACGTCACTGACCGCCACCTCGACGTCGCGCAGCTCGATCGAAGCCTGGGGCTGCCGGTTGGTCGCGACAAGGTCGGTGATCTCCACGCCGGCGGCCGTGGGGTCCATGACGGCGATCAGGGTCCCGGTCGGTGTCGAGGCGGGGACCAGGATGCGGGTCGCCTCGCGGCCGTAGGCCACGAACGGGATGGTCCCGTTGAGTCTCCAAGCCGCTGATGCGCTGACGGGTACGGCCGAGGCGCGCGGCTTGACCGGGTCGCCGCCAGCGCCATCATCGAGGGCTGCCGTGAGGATGACCTCGCCGGTCGCGACACCGGGCAGCAAGGCTGCACGCGTTGCCTCGCTGCCGTGCTCGGCCACCAGCATTGCGGCGACCAGTGTCTCGACCAGCGGGATCGGAGCCACCTTGCGTCCCTGCTGCTCGAAGACGGGCAGCAGTTCGAGCAGGCCCAGGCCGGCCCCGCCGTGTTCCTCGGGGACGATCGCACCGAGCAGCCCCGCTTGGGCGCAGGCAGCCCACAGGTCTCGGTCGAAGACCGTCGGCCCCTGCGCCTCCAACTCACGGAGGCGGGCATGCGTGACATGGTCGGTGAAGACCCTGTCGGCAAGCTCGCCGAGAGCGTGTTGCTCATCGCTCAGTGCGAAGTCCATCGTCGTCTCCTCAGCGCAGCGGGCGCGGCATCTTGAGCCCGAAGGCCGCGATCAGGTCGCGCTGGATCTCGTTCGTGCCGCCACCGAAGGTCAGGATCAACGTCCCCCGGTAGGCACGTTCCAGCGTGCCGTGGAGCTGTGCCCCCGGCGTGCCGCGGCGCAGGATGCCACCGCTGCCGATGATCTCCAGCATGAGGCCGTAGGCCTCGCAGAAGAACTCGGTGCCGAAGACCTTCGTGGCGGACGAGTCCTCGACGTTCAGGATGCCCTCGCCGATACCCCAGGCCACCTTGTAGTTGAGCAGACGAAGCGCCTGGAGCTTGGCGTGGACCCGGGCGAGGTGGATCCGCACCCACTCCTGGTCGATGACCCGACGGCCGTCTGGCAGGAGGGTCTGCTGCGCCCACCGTCGCGTGTCGAGGTACTTGCCTTCCAGCATCCCCGCCGAGCAGAGCGACACACGCTCGCGGTTGAGTTGCGTGACGATCATGGTCCAGCCTCGGTCGAGACCGTCCTCGCCACCGACGACGTTCGAGACCGGGACGCGGACGTCTTCGTAGTAGGTCGAGAAGGTCCGCGCCTGACCGACCGTGTCGATCGGTGTGAAGGAGAAGCCGGGCGAGTCCGTGGGCACGATGACCATGGAGATGCCCTTGTGCTTGCCGATGCCGGGCGTCGTCCTGCAGGCAAGCCACACGTAGTCCGCGTGGTCAACCAAGGAGGTGAAGACCTTCTGCCCATTGATGACCAGGTCGTCCCCGTCGCGTTCTGCGCGGGTCGTCAGGGAGCCGAGGTCGGTACCTGCAGCGGGCTCGGTGTAGCCGATGGAGAAGAACACGTCGCCGGCGAGGATGCGCGGGAGGAACTCGTCCTTCTGTGCCTCGGTCCCGAAGTCCTGGAGCGTCGGACCCACGGTGTTGATCGTCAGGAACGGTACGGGAGCCCCAGCGCGCTGGGCCTCCTCGTAGAAGATGTTCTGGTCGATCGGGCCGCGTCCCTGCCCGCCGTACTGCTCCGGCCAGCCGACGCCGAGCAGTCCGTCGCTGGCCATCTGCTTGATCGCCTGCTTGGCGATCGGACCGCCACCCTCGGAGTTGGCGAGCTCGTCGCGCAGTCCCGGAAGCTCCATCAGGTCGGCGAAGTACGTCCGCAGCTCCTGTTGGAGCTGCTGCTGTGGCTCACTCAGTTCGAGGCGCACGATCGGCCCTTCAGGCGTTGAAGCCAGATGACGCGGCCACGCCGCCGTCGATCGCGATCTCTGCGCCGGTCATGTAGGACGCGTCGTCCGATGCGAGGAAGCACATGAGTGCCGCGACTTCCTCGGGCTCGCCCATGCGCTTGAGCGCCGTCTTCTTGCCGATCCACTTCTCTGCTGCGCCATCGTCATCCATGCCGCCCTGGCTCATCACCATCGGGGTGCGGATCGCGCCGGGATGGATGGAGTTGACCCGGATGCCCTTGGACCCCAGCTCCCAGGCTGCGGCCTTGGTCATGCCGCGGACCGCGAACTTGGTGGCGGTGTAGCCCATCAGGAAGGCGCCGCCGCCGAGCCCCTCGACACTGGAGACATTCACGATCGCGCCGCCCCCGGCCCGGTCGATGGCAGGGCCTGCGTACTTCATGCCCAGGAAGACGCCGATCTGGTTGACGTCGATCAGCTTCTGGAAGTCCGCGACCGGCAGGTCGGCGATCAGCGAGAAGCTGAGGATGCCCGCGTTGTTGATCAGCACGTCGAGCTTGCCGAACTCACGCTCGGCCAGGGCGACCACGTCGCGCCAACCGTCCTCGTCGCTCACGTCCAGCCGCACGAAGCGCGCCTTGTCGCCGAGCTCGTCGGCGAGCTGCTTGCCGTCGTCGTCCAGCACGTCGGCGAGGACAACGTTGCTGCCTTCCTCGACCAGGCGGCGGGCCGCGGCGGCACCCATCCCCCGGGCTGCACCCGTGACGATGACGGTCTTGCCTGCGAGTCCACGCATGGGGCCCTCCCCGGCTCCTGGACGCCAGCGCGACGCCCACGACAGAGACTAGAACGTGTTCTAGTTCCGACCAACACGGAGGCACCATCGCGTGCTTGGCTTGGCCCTTCCTCTTCGACGTCCGGGTCTCCACGATGAATCGCGTGCCCCGACCCGACCCGGCCACGTCACCGGTGCCGATTGACGCGTACCTCAGCACCGTCATCGTCATTCATCATCGCAACCACGACATCGTGGCGAGCCCCGGCCCCCAGACCGAGGT
>RCMY010005531.1_pt1 | contig 10711 bp, 7 predicted proteins | sample 2041341 | NCBI WGS metagenome assembly RCMY01 (sample SAMN09708234, study PRJNA481090) | Marine sediment metagenome, whole genome shotgun sequencing project.
CAATTGCGATCTGGTTGCACATCTTGGTCATCTGCCCGGCACCGCTTTCGCCGATACGACGACACAATTTCGCGTAGGTGCCGATAACGGCTTCGGCGGTGTCATAGCTGGCCTGCGCACCGCCACACATAATCGAAAGCTGGCCGTTTTCGGCACCTGCCTGCCCGCCCGAGACAGGCGCATCGACAAAAGCAATCCCGAAACCGGCCGCAATCTGCGCCAGTTCTTTGGTCACCGCTGCAGAAACGGTTGTATGATCCACGAAAATGCTACCCTTTGCCATCCCTGCAAAAGCACCATCATCACCCAGACAGATACTGCGCAGATCATCGTCATTGCCGACGCAGGCCATGACCAATGCTGCGCCCTGTGCCGCCTCGCGCGGGGTTTCCCCCATGCGCCCGTGATGCTGTTTCATCCAGGCTTCGGCCTTGGCGGTCGTGCGGTTGTAGACGGTGACATCGTGGCCAGCGGCCTGCAAATGTCCGGCCATAGGATATCCCATAACCCCGAGTCCGATAAATGCCAGTTGTGTCATGTGATGCCCTTTCTGTTTGCGCGACAGAATGGCCAAAACCCGAACAACTACAAGTGTGGTGGGCCGATTAGCTTGTCAGGTTTTCACTTTGCTTTTGTCGTAGGGGCGATAGGTGCCCGTCGAATGGGCAGCGTTCAGCAATGCCATAAGCTGGGCACCGGGCATCGGGCTGGCTAAGCCATAACCCTGCAAATGATCGCACCCCAAATCGCGAAGCACATCGATGTGCACAGGCGTTTCAACACCTTCCGCGACAACGCCAATGCCTTGGATTTTACCAATTTCAACGATGGATTTAATCAGCAATCGCCGTTTCGGCGAGGTATCAACCGGGCCTACAAGCTCCCGGTCAATCGTGAGCCGGTTCGGCCGCAGCCGTAAAACCCCGACAATCGACGCGTGCCCGGTACCGAAATCGTCAATCTCGATATCAATGCCCATTTCGCGGATATAGGCGAGGTTTGAAGATAATTGACTGTCCTGCGTGTCCAGAAACACAGATTCCAACAATTCGAAGGAAAATTTGCCGGGGGCCTTGCGCAAACAGGCGAGCTTTTCAGGGAGGGCCGGATCGGTTAACCGTCGGGCAGAGACATTGACAGACATGCGCGGCACGGGAAGACCTGCCGCCTGCCATTTCAGTGTATCCGCAATCGCCTGATCTAGGACAATCTGATCGATCCTGCTGACCACATTCAATTCTTCTGCAACAGGCAGAAAGCTGTCGGGGGCGCGGATTGTGCCGTCGGGATGCCGCCATCGCACCAGTGCTTCGACACCTGACAGATCAAGTGTCTTTGCATCAAACTGGGGTTGGTAGATACAATAGAATTCGTTGTTTTGCAGCCCTGCGAGGATTTCGTCCGTAAGCTTATTCTTGGATTGCGTCGCTATCTTCAACGCTTCGGTGTAAAATCTGAATCTTCCGCGCCCCTCGTTCTTGGCCAGATAAAGCGCCATATCGGCATTGGCAAAAAGTGTGGTGCCGGCAATTTTTCCGTCGCGGGCGGTGGCGATTCCCACGCTCATCCCGAAACGGCACTTGTGACCATCTATCTCGACAGGGCGTTGCGCGGCAGTGATGATTTTTGTTGCAAGTTCCTCAAGTTGTTCGTCACCCGGAGTATTTGGCAGGAAAATTACAAATTCATCTCCTCCGACGCGGGCAACAAGTGCATCCTCGGGAGCGGTGTCTTGCAGGATCTTCGCGGCGTGGATGATAACTTTGTCGCCCGCAGCATGGCCCAAGGTATCATTGATCTGTTTGAAGCGGTCCAGATCAATATGCAGCACGGTAGACCGGTCACCAAATGCCCGTTCGAATTCATCAAGCTTGCGCCGGTTCGCAAGCCCCGTCAGCGCGTCATGCAGGGCGTCGTATTCCATCTTGGCACGTGCCGCTTCAAGGGCCTCGTTTTGCTCGTTCGCCAGTTTGTTGGCGCGGTGCAGAAACTCGGCGCGTTCACGATCGGATGTAATGTCCCAATTTACCCCGATGACCCGATGCTGGCCTGAACGGTCCCTGAAATGTGCGGCGCGTGATCTGACATATCGCAGCGTTTTGTCCGGACGAACGACACGGTAGTCGATATTGAACTCTTCCCCTTTCTTGATGGATCGCGAAGCTTCTGCGGTTGCGATTTCGTAGTCGTCCGGATGCAGATGTCGTTCCCACTTATCGGTGGTGTCGGCCGATCCGTCATCCGGAAGGCCGTAAAGATTGTACATCTGACGATCCCACATTGATTCTCCGGTGGTCGGATTGAATTCCCAGATGCCGATACCAGCGGTGGTGACCGCAAGTTCGAGGGTCTTGGACAGGCATTCAAGGTCTTCCGAGCGGGATTTTATTTCGGTTATGTCGGTGTCATTTCCGATAATCCGCGCTGGTGATCCACCTGATAGCCTTGATACAACCCGCCCGCGGCTTAGAATCCAGATATAGTGCCCGTCGCTACGGCGTTCCCTGTATTCATAGCGGATTTCGTCGGTCTCGCCGCGATCGACCTTAGAGATTTCTGCGCGAAGTCTCTCTTGATCGTCGGGGTGGATATGCACGGACCAGTCAGGTTCCAACTCTCGCGTGTGATCGTCCGGTGCGAAGCCGCGCAATGTCCGCCAGATGTCAGAGCAATAGCGGGTACCTACAACCAGATCGTGATCCCACAGCCCCTGACCTGCGCTTTCAACGGCGATTTTCCAGCGTTCCTGCCAAGTCTCCATTGTGCGCAGTCTGGTCTCGACTTCGCGGGTTTTTGTGACGTCACTATCGCTTGCCACGATATGCAAAACGCGACCTTCGTTGTCGTATTTCGTGACCCTTCCTTTGCAGGTAATCCAGATCCAGTGCCCTGCACTATGTCGTTCGCGGTAAGTCACTTCAAACGTGGGCAGACCGCCGCTCAGAAAGCCGTGCGTCACCGCATTTACCGCCTCCCGGTCGTCCGGGTGGACGCCGCGCAACCAGTCTTCCCTTTTGTCACGGCTGGAATCCCGGGGCGCAAGTCCGCGGATCCGGCGCCAACCGTCAGAACGAAACCTGTCGCCTTTCACGACATCGAAATCCCAGATGCCCTCTTCGATATTCGCGAGGATTGTTTGCCAGCGGTCGACCTGCTGCGGCGGACCTGTGACGTCCGCCGCTGGAACGGCGATGCCGAAGTAACCGGCGTGACCGCCCAAGCGGTGGCCAAGCGGCGAAAGTGCTATTGTCTGGTCCGTAGGCGCGAATGTAATGAATCCGGCGGATTTAGTGTTGTTCAGACGGCCTGATACATCAGCCCAATCCGCCGGCGCGACCAGATCCCTAAGCAAAAGCGTGTCGGGTTCTGGAAAGAACGGTTTCAGGCTTGATGTCATTGGTCCGTTCAGATGCTGGATGCGCAGGTCCGCGCCGATCACCAGCGCTGGGGCTGTAATCTGGTCGACAACACTTCGAATCTGGAGATCTGCAGTGAGATCCCGCGCCATATTCACAATTCTGCCCTCGCCAATGGATGCAAAAGTCAGTTTGCACCGGAGATTGTAAAAATTCGGACAACGGTTCGCCCGAATGCGCGTTTCTGCCAGCCAATCGCCGGATTCATCCGAACCGCGCCAATGTGACAAAATGCACCTTGTGTCACACCGGACCGGTTCTTAGGTGTCTGGTAAAGAACACTGAACAGGATCCTTCACATGCGTTTTATTTCTGCCCTTGTGGCTCTGTTGCTACCAGTTGCTGCCGCAGCTGGTGATTATACTGTTGGCGAACTGGTCGTGACAGACCCTATTGCTTTTGAAACTGCTGCAACGGCGCAATCCGGAGCCGGTTATCTGAGCATCTCAAATAACGGCCCTTCTGCCGACCGCCTGATCGGGATTGAGGCATCGTTCCCTCGGGTCATGGTCCATGACACAGTTGTCGAAAATGAGGTCAGCAAGATGGTGCATCTTGATGGCGTTGAGATCGCCGCAGGAGAAACCGTAACATTCGCACCCGGCGGCAAACATGTCATGTTCATGGGACTTGACGGTGATCCGTTCGAAGTGGGCGAGGAAATCGCGACAACTCTGGTATTTGAAAATGCTGGCCGTCTGGAAGTTGTGTTCAACGTCGAGGCACGCCCTGACGTGCACGGTGCCGATAGTGGCATGGAAATGCATGATGACGCTGACATGTCTGACAATGGCGACCAGAGCGGGAACTAGGTGGCGGATCACGAAGAGTTAAGGCGCAGACGCTGGACGACAGGTGTTCGCGCTCTAATCTTATGATATATGCTCGCCCGTAAGGACGTATTTGCACGGACCAAAGGAAATGATCATGACCAAATTTACAATTGCCGCAGCCTTTGCTGTGCTGGCAGCCCCTGCGTTTGCTGACGGCCACGCATCGTCCCAAGGAGACGCGGCCGTCGGTGAAGAACAATTCAACCGCCAGTGTACTGCCTGTCACATTGTTGCCGACGCCTCGGGGGAAGTTCTTGCAGGGCGTAATGCGCGGACCGGTCCGAACCTTTACGGGGTCGCGGGCAGGGTGATCGGATCGGTCGAGGATTTCCGCTATGGCGATTCGATTGTAGCACTTGGCGAAAAAGGTACTGTCTGGAATGAAGACACCTTTGTCGCCTATGTTCAGGGACCAACCGATTTCTTGAAAGAGATGCTCGATGATCGTCGTGCGCGTGGTAAGATGTCTTATCAGGTGCGTGACGAAACACAGGCCCATGATATTTACGCCTATCTGGCGCAGTTCAGCGAATAAACAGCTGGATCGGAACCTTCGGAAGGGCCACCGGTGAATACCGGTGGCCCTTTGCGTTCTGGCGAACAGTCCGGATATCGCCTTTGGTTGGCCCCCTTGTTACTGTGTCAAATCAGTGGAATGTTTGGGAATGGAAACTCATATCAAGTCTTGGGCCGAAGTTGCCCCCCGTTTGATCGCCGTCGCGGCCGGTCGCGCATTTGCGGATACAGTGATCCGCGGTGGCAAGCTGGTGAACGTGCAATCGCGTGAAGTGCTGGACGGCTGGCAGGTTGCCATCGCGGATGGGCGTTTTGCCTATGTCGGCGTTGATGCATCGCATTGCATTGGTCCCGATACGCAAGTGATCGAGGCCGAAGGCCAGTATCTGATTCCCGGCCTGTGTGACGGTCACATGCATATCGAAAGCGGAATGCTCACACCGGCGGAATTTGCCGCTGCGGTGATCCCGCATGGCACGACTACAATGTTCACCGACCCCCACGAGATTGCCAATGTACTGGGTCTTGCCGGTGTGCGGATGATGCATGACGAGGCGTTGATGCAGCCTGTCAACATCTACACCCAGATGCCGTCTTGTGCGCCATCGGCACCGGGCCTTGAGACAACCGGGTTCGAGGTTTCAGCCGACGATGTGGCGCAAGCGATGTCTTGGCCGGGGATCATCGGGCTGGGCGAGATGATGAACTTTCCCGGTGTGATCAGCGGCGATCCGAAAATGCTGGCCGAAATGGCAGCGACGATGAACGCGGGTAAGACCATTGGCGGGCATTATGCCTCGCCGGATAAGGGCAACGCTTTTGCGGCCTATGTTGCAGGTGGGGCCGCCGACGATCATGAAGGCACTGCCGAGGCCGACGCAATGGCGCGTGTGCGGCTTGGGATGAAGTCGATGATGCGTCTGGGTTCGGCGTGGTACGACGTTGAAACGCAAATAACGGCGATCACTGAAAAAGGGCTGGACCCGCGCAATTTTATCCTTTGCACGGATGATTGCCACTCGGGGACGTTGGTGAACGATGGCCACATGAACCGCGTTGTCCGACATGCAATCGACTGCGGTTGTGACCCGCTGGTTGCGCTGCAAATGGCAACGATCAACACCGCGACCCATTTCGGGCTGGAACGCGAACTGGGCTCAATTGCGCCGGGTCGCCGCGCGGATGTAATCCTGACGGATGATCTGAAAACGCTGCCTGTCAATCTGGTCATGGCGCGGGGGCAGATCGTTGCCCGCGACGGCACGATCACGGTGGACTGCCCGCATTATGACTGGCCCGAATCCGCGCGAAACACGGTCCACATGGGCAAGGTGCTGGGAGCCGGTGATTTCGAGATCAGGGCACCGGATGGCGCGAACTCTGTCACTGCCAAAGTGATCGGCGTCGTTGAAAATCAGGCACCGACCAAAGCACTGACAGCACAGCTTCCTGTACGGGACGGCGTTGTCGAAGGCGAAGGTGAAACCTGCCAGATCGCGCTTGTCGAACGACACCGCGCGACGGGTGATGTGGTGAACGGCTTTGTTTCGGGTTTTGGCTATACCGGCAAAATGGCGATTGCGTCCACTGTGGCCCATGACAGCCATCATATGATTGTCGTCGGGACCGACCGCGACTGTATGGCAAAGGCGGCCAATCGGCTAGGCGAGGTCGGTGGCGGCGTGACCGTCTGGAAAGACGGCGAAGAGCTGTCATTGGTCCGCTTGCCGATCGCCGGCTTGATGTCAGACCGACCCGCAGCCGAGGTTGCAGCAGAGGCTGACAAGATGGTTGCTGCTATGGCGGCGTGCGGGTGCACGCTCAACAACGCGTATATGCAGCATTCGCTGCTCGCGTTGGTGGTGATACCCGAATTGCGGATATCCGATCTGGGGCTTGTGGATGTGACGACATTCCAATTGACTGACCTGATTGTCGGCCGGACTGACTGAATAACGCATTACTGCTCGTCAATTTCAAATTCGATTGCCACCTGTCGTATTGTGGCACCAAGGATAACACATGACTGATACAACGCACCTTGCATTGCAGACCCCCAATGTTCCGGCACCCGAGGCATTCAAGGATCCAAAAGCAGCAGTGGAGCGCCTGCAAGAGCTTTACAGCATCGCGACGTCATTCCTGTGCGAGCAGTTTTCCAAGGCGCTGGCTGAAAACATGCCAACGGCCCGCTACCGCGCCTATTATCCCGAAATCCGGCTGACCACGACAAGCTATACCACCACAGATACACGACTGTCATTCGGACACGTTGCCGAACCGGGCATCTATGCAACGACTGTCACCCGCCCGGATCTGTTTGCAAACTATCTCGAACAACAGATCAGGCTGCTCATCAAGTCCCATGACGTGCCAGTTATTATCGGGGCATCCAGTACGGAAATGCCGGTGCATTTCGCTGTAGCGAACGACCCCAACCTGACAGTGCCGCAGGACGGCAGCATGGATTTCAACTTTCGCGACGTTTTCGATGTGCCGGATCTGGTGACGACCCACGACAATATCGTGAACGGGCTGGGCTTTCACTACCCTGATGGTGCCCGCCCTCTTGCGCCGTTCACAGCGCAGCGCATCGATTATTCGCTTGCACGCCTGTCACATTATACCGCCACGGCCGCCGAGCATTTCCAGAACCACATCATGTTCACGAACTACCAGTTTTACGTCGAAGAATTTGAATCCTATGCGCGACAGATGCTGGCCGATCCCGACAGCGGGTATACCAGCTTTGTCAGCACTTTTAATATCGAGATCACCGAGGCGGATGCGCCAATCGATGCGCCTACGAAAATGCCGCAGATGCCGACCTATCATCTCAAGCGCAAAGGTGGTGCCGGGATTACTCTGGTCAACATCGGGGTCGGGCCGTCCAACGCCAAGACCGCGACCGATCACATTGCGGTCTTGCGCCCTCATGCCTGGCTGATGGTCGGTCATTGTGCGGGGCTGCGGAACTCACAGCGGCTGGGTGACTATGTGCTTGCCCATGCGTATCTGCGCGAAGACCATGTTCTTGACGACGATCTGCCGGTCTGGGTGCCGATCCCGGCGCTTGCCGAAATCCAGATCGCGCTGGAAACGGCAGTTGCAGATGTGACAAAGCTGGAAGGGTTCGAACTGAAGCGGATCATGCGCACCGGTACGGTTGCCACGATTGATAACCGGAACTGGGAATTGCGCGATCAGTCCGGTCCGGTGCAACGGCTGTCACAGTCCCGCGCGATTGCACTTGATATGGAAAGTGCCACGATTGCCGCCAACGGTTTCCGGTTCCGTGTGCCCTATGGCACGTTGCTTTGCGTGTCGGACAAGCCCCTGCATGGAGAGTTGAAGTTACCGGGCATGGCCTCTGATTTCTATAAGACGCAGGTGGCCAGTCACCTGATGATCGGTATCCGCGCGATGGAGCGTATTCGGGAAATGCCGCTGGAGCGGATTCACAGCCGGAAACTGCGCAGCTTTGAGGAAACCGCATTCTTGTAGGTGTGCGCCGCCCTTTTTGGCACATCAAAAACCGCGGGAATCACTTGTTATCCCCAGTCACGCCGCGTCAAAATCCATTGAACCTTGATGTTCAGGGCCGTACAATCAGGGGATGCGTCGGCTTTTATGGGGATTGCGTGCCTCTTTTAGCGAAAAAACCCAGTAATTCGCTTGTTTTTCCTTGCGTCAGCACCACTAATTGTTGTGGATGCCTACCATATACCGTTTACTGTCGGGGTATGAGGCCCCATGGATTGGGTTGTGTTTAAACGAGGGAGACCACAAGAATGGCAACGAAGCCGATGACAAAAGCGCAGCTTGTCACTGCATTGTCCGAAGAAACCGGAATGGACAAAAAGGGTGCAGGTTCTGCACTTGACGGGATCGTCGCGATCATCACCAAAGAAGTATCCGGTGGTGGCGCTGTGACCCTTCCCGGCGTTGGCAAGATCTATTGCCGCGAACGCCCGGAGCGTATGGTCCGCAACCCGGCCACGGGTGAGCAGATCAAGAAGGAAGCCGACAAAGTGGTCAAGATGACCATCGCGAAGGCCCTCAAGGACAGCGTGAACGACTGATCTGCGGTGTTGGCAGGGTCTTGCGCCCGCCATTGATGCCTGACATTGAAGTTTGAAAGGGTCACCCCCCACAGGGTGGCCCTTTTGCGTATCGGCCCATTTTACCAGTGAAAGCGGCATGGATATTAAAGCAATCGGAATGGGGCTCGCGTTTGCGCTGATGTGGTCGTCGGCGTTCACATCGGCACGCATTGTTGTCGAATATGCGCCGCCGCTGACCGCGCTGACTCTGCGGTTTCTTGTCTCGGGTGTTCTGGGTGTCGGGATCGCCTATGCGCTGGGCCAGCGGATGACGCTGACACGGCAGCAATGGACCGGTGTATTGATCTTTGGAGTATGTCAGAACGCGCTTTACCTAGGCCTGAATTTCATCGCGATGCAGACAATTCAGGCCTCACTGGCAGCGATTATTGCCTCGACGATGCCGCTGCTTGTGGCCTTGGCGGGATGGCTGGTTTTCGGGCGTCGCATGAACCGGTGGGGGATGTTGGGGCTTGTCGCTGGCATCGCCGGCGTTGCCCTGATTATGGGCGCTCGCTTGCAAGGCGGCGTGGATGTGATCGGCTTGCTGCTTTTGGTGATTGGTGTTGTGTCCCTGACAGTTGCAACAATGGCCGTGATGGGCGCATCATCCGGTGGCAATGTACTGATGATTGTAGGACTGCAGATGCTTGTCGGTGCAGTCGTGCTGACCGGCCCTGCGCTCGCACTGGAAACATGGGAAGTATCATGGAACTGGTCGCTTGTCGTTGCCTTTGCCTACACCACATTGGTGCCGGGCCTGTTGGCGACATGGGTCTGGTTCATGTTGGTCCGGCGGATCGGGGCGGTAAAGGCATCGACTTTCCATTTCCTCAACCCGTTCTTCGGGGTGGCTGTTGCGTCGGTGATCCTGAGCGAACAGATCGGAATCCTCGATGTTGTCGGCGTTGCCATTATCGCAGGCGGCATTCTCGCGGTGCAGTTGTCAAAGCAAACCTGAGCGCTTTTTGCGGATGTTGGAGCCTCCGGCGGGAGTATTTCCGGCAAGATGATACGGGTAGAGTATCAACCGATTTTGCCACGCACGCCACCCGTCTGGCCGCGATCAAGCAACAGATGATCAAGAATAACGCAGGCCATCATCGCCTCGCCCACAGGCACGGCGCGGATACCGACACAGGGGTCGTGGCGGCCCTTGGTCATCACCTCGGTTGGCGTGCCGTCCATGCGGATGGACTTGCGCGGTGACAGTATGGAAGAGGTTGGCTTGACGGCAAACCGGACGACAATGTCCTGCCCCGTGCTGATACCGCCGAGGATACCGCCAGCGTGGTTGGACGAATAGACCGGCTGGCCTTCGTTACCCATGAAAATCTCGTCGGCATTTTCGCGGCCTGTCAGCGCGGCGGCGGCCATGCCCTCGCCGATCTCAACACCTTTGACAGCGTTGATCGACATCATCGCGGCAGCAAGATCAGTGTCGAGTTTGGCATAGACCGGCGCGCCAATGCCTGCGGGAACGCCCCGCGCCACCACTTCGACAATGGCACCGACCGAATTGTGGTCGTCTTTGCGCAGCCACGCCAGATAGTCGTTCCACGCGGCAGCGGCATCAGCATCCGGGCAGAAGAAATCGTTTTGGTCGATCTGGTCCCAGTCCATTCTGGAACGGTCAATTTGCTTGGTGCCCATTTGGGTCATATAGCCGCGAATCTGAACATCCGGCGCGATCTTGTGGATTGCTTCACGCGCAACACCTCCTGCGGCCACACGCGCCGCGGTTTCACGGGCAGATGACCGGCCACCGCCGCGATAATCGCGCAGTCCGTATTTCTGGTGATAGGTAATGTCCGCATGGCCGGGGCGGAAGGTGTTGATGATA
>RCMY010005535.1_pt1 | contig 10707 bp, 10 predicted proteins | sample 2041341 | NCBI WGS metagenome assembly RCMY01 (sample SAMN09708234, study PRJNA481090) | Marine sediment metagenome, whole genome shotgun sequencing project.
CGGGATATGATGAGTGGATCTTTTCCATAACGATTCAGCCTTCTATGGTTTGGAACAGAAAGGCTGAATGTGGAAATCAATACTGCGAAGACCATCAGAATCCGTACCCACCGATAGTTATTTTGAAAAATATGCACCATTTCCACTCCTATTTGGAGGAGTATAAGTGGGCTGACAATAAGGCCTATGATACTCATGTATCTAGCATGCCATAAAATGAATTCCCTCTCTTCGGTGTATCGAAAAGAGGGGTAGATTATAACTTGAACAAGCCATATCAGGAGCAGCAGTCCACTATCTGTAAAGATTTGTATTTCTATCATACGAGTCTATTCCCTGACATCTTTTTAAAGTCACCGCGTGGTGCATAAGTGTTCCGCTGGACCTCAAACCCCACCCTCTTTAATGATCTGTTGACTTTTATTTTCTGCATCCATGGCATTCTTGGCCACAATCTCAACAACCGATAAATTGTCTTTTTGGATCAATTCATATCTGTCGTCACCGATTTGTTCCAGGAGCCAATCTCTCCATTGATGGATAATTCTTCTCTTCATATATTATCCTCTCCGAGCAATTGGATGATAAAAATATTTGGTGTCACCCCAAAAAGAAAAAACCGGGCAATAGGAAAAAAGATAGGATGCAATTGGCCTGATTCACACGTTACAGTACTATTTTTGGTTACACCTGCCGCAGTTTTGATTATTTCGACCATCAAAAAACGGTCCTGCAGCCACCATTTTCGTGAATCAGATGATCCCAGTTGACCGATATTGATACTGCTCGTTTTATGAAAATTATGGATGATTGAATTACATGAAAGTTCTCATTATTGATATTGAAACAACTGGATTCATGGACCAGGGTGGCAGCATCGTTGAGGTGGGGATTGTTGAATTGAACTTAAAAAGCGGAGCTACTGAAGTCCTCTTTGACTCTGTCTGCCGAGAAGAAATTCTCACGGCTCGCCACAGAGAGGAACCCATGGGATGGATCTTTCGCAATTCAACGCTCACTGTCGAAGAAGTACGGCAAGCACCTCTGCTTACCACTCTCTTGCCTAAAATCCAGAGCATTATCAACCAATACTCTGTTGGGGCTACTGCTTATAACCGTGATTTCGATTTTGGTTTTTTAGAAAGTAGGGGTATCCTTTTTCCTGCAAAACTACCCTGCCCAATGAAGCTTGCCACGCCACTGTGCAAGTTACCATCCCATCACCCCTCCCACGGTGGCTATAAGTGGCCAAAAGTTGAAGAGGCATGGTCCTATTTTTTTCCAGACCAAGATTACGTTGAGGCACATCGAGGTGCTGATGACGCACTTCATGAAGCGAAAATAGTATATGTCAGCGGCGACACTTTCAAAGTATAGGACCAGCGGGCCCATTTGAGCAGAAGGGTACGGTATCGAGAATTTTGACAAGGCCATAACCGTACCTTGCTGAATGCATAGCCGTAGTTTTGATTATCTCGACCATCAAAAAACGGTCCTGCAGCCACCATCTTCGTGAATCAGATGATCCCAGTTGGGCTATATTGTCTCACTGACCTCAATGCCTATCACTGGGATGCTATCGACTGCAGAGTTTTATCAATAGCAAGTGGTTTTTGCATTGAAGCCATAGCATTACCTTGTCTTATGTTGGCTGTGGAGAAATGTTTTGTATTCGTTTCCTGGGTGGTGTTTCGTTATCGGTACTTGTCAGGCCGTCTAACAATACTGGGTCACGATCGGGAAACCTAACTGTTAAATCCAATTTTCCGCCCATAGCTTCGATATAGCTACGTAACGTTGAAATCAGCACGTCAGAGCGTTTTTCAAGGCGAGAAACATTGTCCTGTGTAATCCCCAAGAGTTCAGCCATGCGCACCTGTGTTAACTCACGGGCCTTGCGCAAGTCTTGTAAGGTCAGGTACTCCGCAATCATTTCTTTTGCGCGAAGATCGGCTTGGTGACGTTGCTCGGTCGTCATGTGTTTTTGAAACACTTTGTCAGCAGAAATAGACATTATTGACCCCCTTTCAGTTTTCGCAAATGCTCGGAAAATCGTTCATCTGCTTTGGCTATAAGTTGTTTATAGAAACGTCTTTGGCTCGTACCGCTTTTATCACCAGCCACCAATAATATGGCCGCTCTTTCAGGATCGAAGACATAAGCCACACGCCACACGCCGTTATCCGCCCTGAACCGAAGTTCTTTCATGTTGGTGTACTTGGACCCTTCCAAAGTGTCCGCATGTGGTCTGCTTAGTTGCGGCCCAAATTTTTGCAATAACTGAACAGAAGCCATAATTTCAATTTTCACGGAGCCAGAGAAATTGGCGAATTCCGCTTCAAATGCTTCGTGAAAGTTTATTGTCCAGTTCATACAGACAATATGCGCTTAAGTGCATATGTTGTCAAGTGCATATTAAAAAGGAATTAGTATTTTTTTTGTAGGGTAACAAAAGAGATTATTTTGTCTAATGGCCAAAATCAGACTCTAGCATTTATGCGGCTTTGCAAGCCGTCAAAATCACCAAACATGAGACAAAACGATGGATAAATCAAATGATCCCAGATGGGCTATACGGTGTCAGTTGTTCCTCAGTCAAGATCCTGGAATAATCTCTGTTAAAGGTGGGCCGCTTTTGCCGTCAGCTTTTTCACAAGAATGGTAGATGAACGGCCTCGCACTTGGGCTAAATCGTAATTCATCTGCATCTTAAGCCACGTATCAGCAACGCCGCCGAAGGCTTTTTCTAAACGGAAAGCCATTTCAGGGGTGACGCTGCTCTTCTGTGCAATGACTTTGTGAAGCTGCTGGCGCGTAACGCCCAGCCCTGTAGCTGCTTCAGCAACACTTAAACCCAAATCTCCAAGACACTCTTTGACGAGCAACCCGGGGTGTACAGGATTTTTCATATCCATGGTTTAACCTCCTTCAGTGATAATCCACAAAATCCACATTAAAGGCATTTCCACCTTCAAAAGAAAAAATGATCCGCCTGTTTGCGCGAACAGTGACCGAGTAAAACTCTTTCAAATCACCTTTAAGGGGATATAGCCGAAAGGTTGGCAAGTTCATACCTTCAATGTCCTGCGCCGCATGAAGGGTTGAAAGAATAATCCTGATGCGAAGCAACATTTCTGCCGGTAATTTCTTCCCATCATCTTCTTCAAAAAGAAGCTTCAAACCCTTTATGTCGAAAACTTTTAATCATAGGTGAACTGTAAACTGTAAATTGACTGTTTACAAGCCATTCCTTTACCCTTTTTATTACTTATCGTTTTGTCTAATGTTTGGTTGTTTTGACGGCTCGCAAAGCCGCATAAATGCTAGACTCTGATTTCAGCCATTGGACAAAATAAGGTTTATGGTTGCCGGGGAAGCCGGAATTTGTATCAAGGTCCTAGATAAAAAAACCGTCCTGCGGCTCCTCCGGATCTCGTTTTTTGATACCATTATTTTCTTGATGCCGACCGGTACCGGTGGGATCTGCTGCCGGTCCTCTTGGGGGATGGTATCTGTCATTTTCAGAAGACGTTAGCACAAAATGTCAAAAGACGACTGCACTGCTCGTGGGTAACCCGACAAGGGAGGAAATCAGTAGTAAGGTTTGCACCAGATTGAAGCAAGCTCTCAAGAGATTTAACCTGCCAATCTCAATGCTTGATAGGAAAGTAATATCAACGCTGACGATGGTCAGAAATGGAGTATTTGTTTTGGTGGATTGTCTGGAATAATCTTGGATGATCGATTATTTTTTTCAGTTAGGACAAGTTTGCTTTTCAAAGGACCAAGTCGACCTTGTTATGTTGTTAGGTTTTTGAGATTCCTTATTGACTAACTTAAGAGACATCTTAAATTCTAGCCTATCGATAATTTGATGAGATAAGATTTGGTTATCTCAAATGGATGAGTCCTGGAATTATCTCGCATTGAGATAATAAATCTGTCCCCGTTTCACGCAGAGTTCAAGGCTTAGCTTAGCAGCAGTATAGAATTCGTCATCCACTACCACCTCCCAAGGGGAATATATCCATCTTCGGCATATAGTGATAAACCTGCCGGTATGGGTGGAAATCATGTTCCTTCATTCCTGAACTTTGATCCAGCCACCGGGCTGGAAAACGAATCTGGCTTTTGCCTGAGCAGCATAAGGTATGATCTCCCCCATGGTGCCGTTCATCATCTGGTTGTTGCTGGTGTGTAACGGATCTAGTAGTCACACACATATCCGGGGGTATCCAATGCCTCAACACAGGCAATCCTTTGGAAGTCGTTGATCTTATAGACAGATCGCAAGAACCGCCAATAGCGCCACAGAGCGAGAGACACAGCATCGCAATAACCGGATTGTTTCTCGCTCCGTCGCTGCGACACGGAGAAATGATACTGTCGTACCGTTGGCTTGTCACCACCGGTGTAAAGTGAACCCACCTACCACCGGAATAGAGACCCACCTGGCCGTTATTTATTCGTTGCCACGTAGCAACCATTTTTTCTTTCAAAAACCCTCAATGCCAGTGGAAAGGGCTTTTGAAAGGAAAAATGGTTTTTTGATATAACGAACTGCGAGCCCTTTTCACTGATGGAGGGTGGGTCCATTTTAAATCGGTAGTGACAGTCTGAAGATTCTGCCAAATGCCAGGAACATATCCTTTTCTGTGGGCATGTCCACATTGGCGGTCAAACCCTATTTGGGAAGGTTCGGAAGAATTTGCCATTCTTGAAAAAAATTGGCTTGAACTAAATTCACGCTAAAGAATTGACAAAACCACATTGTAGTATGATCTTTCGTAGTATTGTTACGCAAAGACGTTCAGCATATTTTTTACCAGCTCCGAGATAAAATCGTAATTGAATTTGTAAATACAAGATTAATAATCTTCTATCTTCACTGAGTATAATCTTCTTCAGATTACACGGGCTTCTTAAATGGCAGACTATCAGTATAATTTCGCTTCTGACGCAGGTGCAGAACGACGCCTCAATGCATTGATTGCGGCACTGAATGAACTCGATCAAGACATGCAGGTACCTGCTCTACGTCAATATCTGGAATATGGTCTTGATCGAATGGAAGGTCTTGAGGATGCGTTTTATGCTTTTCTTGCTGACTGCGCGAAGTTTGCTGCTGAAAACTTACAAGATATTCGATTATTAGATATAGAGCGCCGACTAGGCGAAATTGAACATCCAGAGGCACCTCCTTTTGGACAAGTCTTATTATCTGCGGCGTTAGAATTTGCCGTTCAATCGCTTACACTATCAGCGGCTGAGGGTCTGGCAAATATTGTTTTATCTTACATGAGTAATCGTGCGTTAAGTGTGGCGATGCGCAGTCAGTACGGCGATTATATTGCGGCTGCAAAGGGTGTACAGAAAAAAATGGATACGTTGAAGGCAACATTCAAAAATTTAAAAAGTGAAGAATCCTCACTACACAATTTCCAAGAGAAATTACCGGAAATATATGAATCCATGATCTTAGGCAAGATTAAATCGATAAATCTTGCGGGGCCTCAGACTATCATCCCCCTGAATTCACCAACTGATGTTGTCAACGTCTATTCGAACATTAATACCAGGTTGAATGATATTGCTGCCCAGAAAATACTTACAGGTAATCTAGTCAGAGGGAAATTGGAGGATGCAGCAAAAATTAACGATCTAGTTAAAGAATATGAGGGCAAATTGAATGGGGAGGCAATGAAACGAAAAACCGGCTGGGATGATTTTATAAATGGCGCGAAGGGATCGACATATATTCTTAACCCGATAAACTCAATCCTGACAAAAACTTATGAATGGGAACAAGGTCGTAATCAAATTGATGATAACGTGATCTTACCGTACTTAGGCTCAACGACAACAAGTAAATTCTTAGCCTGGATTCGCACTGAGCGACTTGTCAATGCTGAACAATATTCGGCTCTTCGACAAGCAGTCAGGTATACCGCTGAAACAGATGTAAAAAACAACACGTTAATCCAGAATCTAGCATGGACTATAATACGTGTGTTGCCGGAACTTGACCGTATCAATACCACGGCAACGGTAGTCCGTCCAATGATTGTATTGGGTTTCGAGGCTGCCTATTGGCGTGAATATCTGCAATCAAATGGATTTCTGGATGCACGTGACTCAACGTACATCGAATCGGTGGCATCTAAAAACGACAGTGAAATTTCTCCCGGTGACTTTGTCGAAGGTCATATCATAGGTGCGTTACTGGAAAAACGACAATATTTTGGAGCTCCTGGCACCGACTACGAATATGAAACTGTATTTTATCCTGGCGTGTTGGGGTTGACTGAGCTGCAAGCGGAACTTCTCTACAATCGTTTTGCCAAGGCCTTTTATACAAAGGACGAGAACAAGGCAAAGCTACCTTTCGACTATGATGAAACTAATTATGCGAATGTGTGCGCGATGCCAGAATGGTTATACATGGGCTTCATTTTCAATACTACCAGGAAGACGCGACTAGATGAAATGCGTTTAATGGTCGTATTATATTTTATGCAAGTATCATCAGATACTGAAATCGATAACGATATAAAATTTGTACTCGGTGAAGCGAAAGCAGTTGGAATCACTCCTTGGATGTCTCAACTCTCAACCGGAATATTTCCTGATTTAGCGTCCGCAGTTGAACAGAAGGAAAATCTTATTGATGGTGCGAATGCCCTTCAGGCCGTACTTTCCCTCAGTCAGGATTACCAGGCCATGGGCTTGGAAATAAAATTATCTAAACTGAATAAACGCATCTACGTTTTAAATTCGGATATTACCTATTACCTAATGTTGTCAACGAATCTGGTAGAATCCGCTGAACTGCCCGGCGAAATTTCTCTTCAAGATTTAGCGTCAAGGATTGATCAGGAAAAGCTTGATTTAAGCTCAGATTACGATGAAATTTTAAACGAAACAAAATCAAATAAAGAGATTTCCGACGAAGTCTTAAATTTCTATGCAGACAGAATAAGCAAGTTATTGCTGTGGGACCCTAATGCTCCCGATGATAAGACATGGAAAATTTATGGGCCAGTGTTGCAAGAGGATAATAAATAATATCTGATACTTCGTTCAATATGCCATAAAACCGGATGGGCTGAACATTTACGTTTAATAGGAGGTAGGCAATGGCTATCAACCAAGAGATGTTTAGATTCGTAGCGACACGTAGGCCAGATCGTGTTTTAATGCATCGTATCAATAGTCGACTTATCAGAGACGTTAGGCCTGCAACGGATAATTCATTATTAGTCAGACTCTTTGGGCCTGGTGAATTTACAGATAAATTACAGATAGCCAATGATTTTGTCAGTTTGCCCGAATTCATTGAGGCGAATGATACCCAAATGTTGTTGCTTGAGCCTCTAATCGATTTCTTTCGACGATTATTGTTACCTGGCGTAAATTTGATTGATCTTGCTGCGGATTTTAACAAGGAATTCCCTTTATTTGCTGATCTGTTAAAGGCTGCACCACCTGCAGCGCTAGTCACAGCAACCATTATCCTTATAGCAAGATTGTGGAATTCACTCTATGCACAAACAATCCGTGGCTGTGATATATATGTAACAACAAATTACCTCACCGATAGCTTACGTGTTTATCATGTGTTGCGACTCTTATGGTTGAGTCGTAAGCTTAATCAAGAGACGTGGTCAGGCGGGATGTTTGATGATTATGAAATTCTGATTGATCTTGAGAAAGCCAGTACATATGCTGGAAACGAATTACGCGCTGATCCTGCTGACGCAATAACCGAAAAGAAATTATCAAATCTATTTGCCCCCCAAACCGAATTTCATGTGCCCTTAAGTGTCGGCGAGATTATGCCGCCGACAATTGGTGATCTTCTACTGGTTGAACAAGATCTCAGTCGTTATGAAATGGGCGAGCTTGCTATTATAGAATCGATTTTACAAGGTGAACGGCGGGAACGCACTACACGGACATTGTCGCGCACCACGCAGACAACGACCACTGAAACGTCCTCTGAACAAGAAACGACGAACAGTCTCAAAACAGACGAGCGATTTCAGTTGTCATCACAAGCACAGAAAACCGCCTCTGAAAACTTTAGTGTGCAAGCAGGCGTCAATGTAACCGGTAAATTCGGTCCTGTCCAAGTAAACGCATCCGTAAATGCCTCATACGACACGTCCCAATCGTCGTCCAATACAAGCTCGCAGGAGTATGCCAAAACAGTAACCGAGGAGGCAACCAAGCGTGTTAAAAGTAGTTTTAAAGAGACTTCGTCCATTACTATTTTGTCAGAGATACAAGATACCACTCTCAAAGGGTTCAACAATGAAACGGGTACGAGCAATATTAATGGATTATACCGTTGGGTAGACAAAATCTACACTGCACGCTTGCTTAATTACGGTCGACGGTTAATGTTTTCATTCAAAACGCCGGAGCCTGGGGCATTTTATCGTTCTTTACTGTCTCAACGTGCTGCTGACCTTTTGGAGGGGTTGGAAGAGCCCTTGCACCCCTCGCGCATAAGCCGCACGACACTTGACCATCTACCCGATACCGATACGGATGGTGCAGGCGGTTTTCTGAGCTACGCTGATATAAGTGAAACTAACTTTGCCAAACTCGCCGCACTGTATGATGTTACGGGTATAGAACCGCCTCCGCCTGAACATCTCACTAGTAGCAAGGCTATCGTTTACCCTGATGCAATGGATGCCGTTGAAAAGAAAGTCCATGACGCGACGAATGAACTCAGTTACGTTAGCAGTGATAACACACTAACACTCGATCAAAACTATCGGATTACTCAACTCGCTGTGTTTGCATGTGCAGGTGCTAGTGGTGAGCTAGGCTCTTATGTCGATGCCCTTAAGCTTGGTGAGGTTGCAGCCCCTTCCGTTCCATCAGACGGTACCAAGATTAGCGAGGCTGATCTTATCCTCGTGCAAGTTGCGAACCAGAGCTTCTATCTCTCGGTAAGACGTGATCCGGATGATAGCGAAAAAAAAATTATCAAAACAAATTTCAATTCCTGGCTGAATATCGATTACGCTTCTCAGGCATTTGGAATGGTGGTCACGCCCTCTATACCAATTACAATAACGTGTAAATTTGAAGGCATCTTCACATTAACAGTGATGTACATGAGTGTGCGAACCGATGAGGCATACGATGCCTGGAAATCACAGACGTATGCCGAGATCATCAAGGGTTATACCGCGAAGAAACAGGCATATAACCAGTCGCTAGCCGCAGCCGAGGCCAAAGTTCAGGCGGATGTAGAAAGTAAGACCTATTTATTGCGTGATGACCAGTACCGAAGTATCGAACTAAATGAACTGAAACGTGGTTGTATCGACTTATTAACCGCAGGCACGGCGGTCGGTTATACGTCCATAACCACAGATACTAACGGAACTCCGCGTATTGTATTCGATGAAGCAGAAGGTAATACAATTACAAACTGGAGATCACCATTGGGCAACGGTGCAGTTGCCGAGTTTTTCGAAGTGGCATTTGATTGGTCACAAACGACATACGAATTCTATCCCTATTTTTGGACTGGAAAAGAAAACTGGGCTGATCTTGCTCAAGCCACGAGTGCAGATCCAACTTTCGAAAAATTTCTTCAAGCTGGAAGTGCGAACGTGGTTGTACCGGTTCGTACAGGATATGAACGATCTATAGTTCTCTTTCTTAAAACTGGACGAATTTGGGGCGGCGGTTATCTCCCACTGTTTACTTCCCAGGACATGCTCGATATCTATTCTGATGTTGAACTAGGGCAACAGTTCGATCCGCCAACACAGATTGGCGACACCTGGGAGATTCGATTGCCAACCAATATGGTTATGTTGCAAGAGAATGATGTTTTGCCCAGTTATCCGGAAGAAGAGGAGCAAGCAGAAACGGAAGCCGTGATTGAAATTGGGGTAGATGAAAGTGTGCCTTTTTAATCGCATATCTAATTTATATTTGTGAAATTGTCTGTCTAATGGGATGCAAATTAAGTATTTCGTAAGATTTGGATGAGTTCTCAATGCCGTCTCAAAAGACTCTTTTAATTGTAGCAGTTTCGACTTGATTTGATAGTGATCAACGATAAAAAGGATTGCCATTTAAAATAAAATGAAAAAACAGGCTTGCTATGTATTGTATACGCTCAGATTATTTTTGGCGGCACAAGAACCTTCTGGTAGGCAGAAGATGTCCCCCTGGCAAGCCTGCGTCGAGGTTGAAATGCAGGGATTGACCTTATTCCCGATCAGTTCGTGCGTGATCATGCCTAAAAAACATGCCTGAAAAGGAGCATTCTGGCACGTCTAAAATTTCAAAATTATGCTCAAAGAACCGACCTCAAATGGAGTATCCAAAATTATTGATGCTTCCAGATTATGTTCGCTGTTCACTTCAAAAATCTCGTTAGGGTTTATGCAATTTTCCACAACATTATTGGTCACCTTCAGTGACCAGAAGATTATTGCTGGAAAGGTAAAGTGAGTTTAAAGCACACCCTATTGAGCTAATTCCTGACCATCTTTGCGATCTATGTCGAGTCAATATCTTTCCACTGTATCTTAACCAGGCTAACCCCAACATTCGTGAAAGCAGGTGCAAAGTAGCGTCTTGCTATACCTCAAACTTCGACTCTGCATGACAGTATCAAATTTCATGTTTGAATGCTAATTATTGTTATGCTTTTCTCGATGCTGACCTGTC
>RCMY010005536.1_pt1 | contig 10707 bp, 9 predicted proteins | sample 2041341 | NCBI WGS metagenome assembly RCMY01 (sample SAMN09708234, study PRJNA481090) | Marine sediment metagenome, whole genome shotgun sequencing project.
CTGGGGGAACGGAATGGAAATGTTGTTGGCGGCGAAACTGTCCCATAGTGCAAGATAGACGTTGCCGCGAATGTTGGTCAGTCCGCCGGTCGGGTCCGAAATCCAGAACCGCAGAATGAAATCAACCGAGCTGTCGCCAAAGCCTACAATGTGACAGACCGTCGGCCGCGATCGCAAAACCCTGTCCACGCTTTGCGCAGCCTCGATCGCAAGGCGGCGCACATCATGGGGATTGTCACTATAGGACGTGCCGAAAAAGATATCGAGCCGCACGAATTCGTTGGAGTGGGACCAGTTGACCACCTGACCTGTGATCAGGTCTTCGTTCGGGATCAGGTATTCCTTACCGTCGCGTGTCACCACCGACACATATCGCGCACCCAGCGCATGTATCCAGCCGAAGGTATCGCCAAGGCTGATCACGTCGCCGGGTTTGACCGACTTGTCCAGCAAGATGATGACGCCAGAGACGAGGTTGGAAACCACCTTTTGCAGACCAAAGCCAAGGCCTACACCGATAGCACCCGACAGCACCGCCAGTCCGGTCAGGTCGATACCAAGCGACCGCACCCCGATGAAAAACGCCGCTGTATAAAGCCCGATCTGCACGACCTTTACGATCAGCACCTGCATCGACGGGCTGATATCCTCGTTCTTGCGGATGCTGCTGGAGGTTGCCGTCGTGGCAAAGCGCGCCATCGTGATCAGCGCACCAATGACTATAACGGATTGGGCAACCAGCAGCAGGGAAACCCGGAAGTCGCCAATGGAAAATCCGGCACTGTCGAGAAGCTGTTCGGCTTCATTAACCAGTCCAAGAATGTAAAGGGCGGCATAGCTCCACGCGATGTAGCGCACGAACTTGCGCAAACTCGGGCCTTTGATGATCCGCGTCAGGAAAACAACGCTCAGCCATGCCAGCGCCAGCGTTGCGATGATGTTGAGCAGGTAGCTCCGGCTGGGCCACGTGACTTCCTGCATGATCCAGACCGTGGTCCAGAGGAGGACGACAAAGAAAATCGGACGTAGGCGCTGGTGGATGACCACCAGAATCCGGATTCGCCATTTGGGCCAGTTTTCACGTTTGGCCATCCATACCCTGATCCGCGGACCAAGGATTGCTTTCAACAGATGTGCGACCGCGAAAAGCGCCAGCGCGATCACGATCTGATAGAAATTCCACGGACGCAGCAGGCTGTTCAGGAATATCTCTATCTGGGAATAGACGGAGTGCCCGACATTCAGGATATCTTGGAATGGTGCGTTGGAGGTATCGGCAGAGCCTGTGATATCGACGTGACGCGCCATCTTTATGGTTAACCCTTTTCGGTTTTGTACAACTGTTGCACGGCTTCGATGCGCGGATCAACAGTGCGCTGCCCAAAGCGCTGGCGGATCAATGCAAATTGATGCACTTCGCATTGATGTGTTTCGGACTTCCCGACACCCGACGGCCTTGCTGGCTTCAACCGTGTCAAGCCAACCATTAGCCCACTTGCGAGACAGGGGCGGGGCGTGTATCTGATAGGCTATGAACAAGGTTTTTGACATGGATGATCGCGCGCGCCTGCCCTGGCGCTTTTACGGCGCGTCTTTCACCATTCTATCCAACGGGTAATTGTCGGCGTCGCTGCACGCCTGAAACCGTATACCTGATATTTCCACATCATCACGGGAGAGGACCATGTCCCCCAAAACGCTATATGACAAAATCTGGGATGATCACATCGCCCACGAGGCCGAAGACGGCACCTGCCTTTTGTATATCGACCGGCATCTGGTTCACGAAGTAACCAGTCCGCAGGCTTTTGAAGGTCTGCGTATGACGGGCCGCACCGTACGCAAGCCCGGTCAGACAATTGCCGTGCCGGACCACAACGTGCCAACCACGCTGGACCGCGCCAACGCCGAAACCATGACCGAAGACAGCCGCATTCAGGTCGAGGCGCTCGACAAAAATGCCAAGGATTTCGGCCTGCATTATTACCCCGTATCCGACGTCCGTCAGGGCATCGTGCATATTGTCGGGCCTGAACAAGGCTGGACCCTGCCGGGCATGACGGTTGTTTGCGGCGATAGTCACACTGCAACCCACGGCGCGTTTGGCGCATTGGCGCACGGCATCGGCACATCCGAAGTCGAACATGTCCTGGCCACGCAAACGCTGATCCAGAAGAAATCCAAGAACATGAAAGTCGAGATCACCGGCAAACTGCGCCCCGGTGTCACGGCGAAAGATATCACGATGTCGGTGATCGGGGCTACGGGCACCGCAGGCGGTACCGGCTATGTCATCGAATACACCGGTGAGGCGATCCGCGATCTGTCGATGGAAGGCCGCATGACCGTCTGTAACATGGCGATCGAAGGCGGTGCGCGCGCAGGTATCATTGCGCCTGATGAAAAAACCTACGCCTATTGCAAGGGTCGCCCCAACGCGCCGACAGGTGACGAATGGGACAAGGCACTGACCTATTGGAAAACGCTGTTCACCGACGAGGATGCGCATTTCGACAAGGTGATCACGCTTGACGCCGCCGATATCGCGCCTGTCGTCACTTGGGGTACGTCACCCGAAGACGTGCTGCCGATCACCGCACTTGTGCCTTCTGCCGACAGTTTCAAAGGTGGCAAGGTCGGCGCGGCGCAACGTTCGCTTGACTATATGGCACTGACGCCCGGCACACCGCTGACGGATATTGAAATCGACACCGTGTTCATCGGGTCTTGCACCAACGGCCGCATCGAAGATCTGCGCGCCGCTGCCGCAATCCTGAAAGGCAAGAAGAAGAAAGACGGTTTGCGCGCCATGGTCGTACCCGGATCGGGTCTTGTCCGTGCACAAGCCGAGGAAGAAGGTCTTGCGCAGATCTTCATCGACGCCGGTTTCGAATGGCGTCTGGCTGGTTGTTCCATGTGTCTTGCGATGAACCCCGATCAGCTTGCGCCCGGCGAACGCTGTGCCGCCACATCCAACCGCAACTTCGAAGGCCGTCAGGGCCGCGGCGGGCGCACACACCTGATGTCACCCCAGATGGCAGCCGCTGCTGCGATCACAGGAAAACTTACCGACGTTCGGGAGATGATGTAATGACCCCTTTCACCACCCTCAGCGGCATCGCCGCGCCGATGGATCTGGTCAATATCGACACCGATATGATCATCCCGAAACAGTTCCTGAAAACGATCAAACGGTCGGGACTGGGCGCGAACCTGTTCGACGAAATGCGCTTTACGCTCGACGGCGATGAAATCCCCGAGTTCGTCCTGAACCAGCCAGCCTACCGCGAAGCCAGTATTCTGGTCGCCGGTGACAACTTCGGCTGTGGGTCGTCGCGCGAACACGCACCTTGGGCGATTGCCGACTTTGGCATCCGCTGCGTGATCTCGACCAGTTTTGCCGACATCTTCTATAGCAACTGTTTCAAGAACGGCATCCTGCCTATCGTGCTGCCCGAAGACCAGCGCGATGCCCTGATGAAGGACGCCGAAAAAGGCGCAAACGCGCGGATCGAAATCGACCTTGAAGCGCAGACCGTCACGTCATCCGATGGTGACGTCTATACCTTCGAAGTCGACCAGTTCAAAAAGCACTGCCTGATGAACGGCCTTGATGACATCGGACTGACAATGGAAAAAGCCGCTTCCATTGACACATTCGAAGCAAAGGCAGGTGCCGCCCGACCTTGGGTCTAAGCGGCCAGTCTAACTAAAACGAAAGGGCCGCGCCGGTGCAATCCGGCGCGGCCCTTTGTCATTGTTTCATTTGTCCTGCGGGTTCTTGCGCCAAATAATCCAATCTCCACAACATCTTGTGATGCCAACAATTCCGTCATTGCTCTGGCGCGAAATGGTTGCAATCCCGCACCAGTTCTGTCCCAAAAGAGCCGCAGTCTTTGCTTCATGTAAGTTCAACGCTTGATGGGTTCTCTTAAAGTGGGCAAAAAGATGGCAAGAATGAGGCAACCTGCGAAAACCGCGCAGGAAAGACCCGGAACAAGGACGCGGCATCGTATCGCTTCCGGCCGGATAGAGGGTAGTAGAACAGTGCAAACTCGCTTGCCAGGTGCGCTTTTGCGTGCAGCTTTGATGATCTTGATGATCATGACACCATCAATCCTGTTGCCGGGTTCAGGCACCGACGGAATCCAGTTTGTGACGCTTGTGGCGCTTTTCGCCGCTGTTTTTACCGTCGTCGAATACAGTGCCTCCAGCCCGAGTCTGGTCGAGTTCCGCTCGGCCCCGCCGTTCAATCGCGTGCGTTTCGGCGCCCTGTTCGCGACCGTATTTGCCTTGTCAGTCATCTTTCGTGGTGCAGACGATCCTTCGACCTTCACCCAGTTTTTCCAGGTGATCGGCGAACGCATCGTGATGTCGATTGATTTTCCCTACTCTCCGGTCAGGCTGATGCTGGTGATGCTGCCGGAAACAACGGATGTGTCGGTGATCAATTCAATGCGGACCGCCGCCGGTTTGTCCTATTTTGTGTCGTTGGTTTCTCTAGCGGTATTCGTTTTGTCGCTACGTCTCCGCCGCTGGCCAAACCGAAACAAATCTTTCAACGTCTGGGTCAATATGCCGACATTTGACCCGACCGCCGGAGGGGATGTCGTAGACCGGCTGAATCGCGACAGTCAGATTAACCTGATCTTAGGTTTCTTGCTGCCATTTATTATCCCAGCGATTCTCAAGTTTACCTCCAGCTTTCTGGAGCAGATTAATTACTATGACCCTCAAACACTGATCTGGACGGTGACAGCATGGGCATTCCTGCCAGCCAGTCTTCTGATGCGCGGTGTTGCACTCAATCGGGTGGCGCAGATGATCTATCTGCAACGCAAACGGGCCTACGCTGCCGCCGTCGCGGAAGGTATGATTACGGCCTGATCGTCTGCATGCTGGCGCTTTGGGCTGCAAGCGCCGCTGCTGACACTATTCGCATTGCGACTTATGCCGCCCCTCTCAGCAGGGACGGTCCGGGATTATTACTCCGCGATATTGCAAAATCCGATGATCCGCAGATTGCCGCGATTTCTGCCGTGATCCGTGCGGTGTCGCCGGACATCCTTTTGCTGACCGATTTTGACTACGACTTCGACAGTCTGGCGCTGGAGGCTTTCGCGCAATCACTGGATGCGGGCTATGACCACCATTTTGCACTGACCCCGAACACAGGCATGGCAACCGGTCTTGATCTGGACGGCAACGGGTATCTGGGTGATGCCCGCGACGCTATGGGCTACGGGCGCTTTGCCGGTGATGGCGGTCTGGCGATCCTGTCGCGGCTGCCGATTATGCAAAACGAGGTGCAAGACCTGTCCGGGGTGCTCTGGGCCGATGTGCCGGATGCGACCCTGCCGGTTCACAACTTAGCCGCACAGGTTTACGCTGTTCAGCGTCTGTCAGAAAGCGGCCACTGGATTGTGCCGTTCCAGCATCCTGACGGTAAACCCTTGTCGCTTCTGGCGTTTTCCGCATCCCCTCCGGTTTTTGACGGTCCCGAAGACCGCAACGGCCTGCGCAACCGGGATGAACTGCGTCTGTGGCAACATGTCCTTGACGGTGATTACGGCCCGCCACCCGCAGGTTTTGTGATCGCTGGAAATGCCAATCTCGATCCGGTGGACGGCGACGGGTTTCCCGATGCGATGGCGCTGTTCCTGACTGACCCGCGCTTGCAAGATCCGCAGCCCCGCAGCGACGGCGCAGCGCTTGCCGCGGATCGCGACCATCTGGGTGATGCGGCCTTGGACACTGCCGACTGGCCCGACGGCAAGCCCGGAAATCTGAGGGTCAGCTATATTCTGCCAGCGGCACAATGGCGCGTCATCGGGGCAGGGGTGTTCTGGCCACCACCGGACGACCCGCAGGCTGCGATTCTGGGGGGTGACGGATTGCGCGCTGGACCGCATCGGCTGGTCTGGGCGGATATTGCAGACTAGGCGGGCAGATCGGGGGACTGTGCTATCTTGAATACAACGCGCCAAACGGCTAGGCCCCGATGTGACAAGATCAACAGTTTCAACCAAGGATAGCCCTATGTCGAACCCATCCCTTTTGATCCTCGCCGGTGACGGCATCGGCCCCGAAGTCATGGCAGAGGTCAAGCGCGTCATTGGCTGGTTCGGTGACAAGCGCGACGTCGTGTTTGATGTCTCCGAAGATCTGGTCGGCGGCGCGGCATACGATGCCCACGGTACGCCGCTGCACGACGACACAATGGCGAAAGCCCAAGAGGTTGACGCGGTTCTTTTGGGTGCGGTTGGTGGCCCGAAATATGACGATCTGGATTTTTCGGTAAAGCCCGAACGCGGCCTTTTGCGCCTGCGCAAGGAAATGGATCTGTTCGCCAACCTGCGCCCTGCGCAGTGCTTTGACGCGCTGGCCGATTTTTCAAGCCTCAAGAAAGACATCGTGTCCGGGCTGGATATCATGATTGTGCGCGAACTGACCTCGGGCGTCTATTTCGGTGAACCTCGCGGTATCCACATCGAGAACAACATGCGGGTGGGCATCAATACCCAGCGCTACACCGAAGCCGAGATCGCGCGCGGTGCACGGGCCGCTTTTGAACTGGCGATGAAGCGCGGCAAAAAGCTGTGCTCGATGGAAAAAGCCAACGTGATGGAATCCGGTATTCTGTGGCGCGACGTCGTCACCGAAGTCCACGCCGACTACCCCGAAGTAGCCCTGTCCCACATGTACGCCGACAACGGCGCAATGCAACTGGTTCGCGCGCCGAAGCAATTCGACGTGATCTACACCGACAATCTGTTTGGTGACATTCTGTCCGACTGCGCCGCAATGCTGACAGGCAGCCTTGGCATGTTGCCATCCGCATCGCTGGGTCTGCCAATGCCTAATGGGCGCCCGAAAGCCATGTACGAACCGGTTCACGGCTCCGCCCCCGACATCACCGGCCAAGGCAAAGCCAACCCGATTGCCTGCATCCTGTCGTTTGCAATGGCGCTGCGGTATTCGTTTGATCAGGGCGCAGAGGCTGATCGCCTCGAGAAAGCAATCGAGGATGTATTGGCATCCGGTGCGCGTACCGCCGACCTGATGGGTCCCGAGGGCGGCACGCCGATGTCGACAACCGAAATGGGCGATGCGATCCTTGCCGCTTTGGATACTTCGCTCTGATTTCCGGCCGATATCTGCATTGGCGGTCGCCAAAATCGGCCGCCAACTCTCTTGAACGTTGACGCAACGGCGATCCTTTGACAGTTAGCGGTAACATCGTCGTCACTTGAAGGATCACAGCCATGTCACCCAATGCCCGCGGCGCACTGATCTCTCTGGTTGCCTTTGGCATCTATGCGACCCACGATGTGATCATCAAGATCCTTGGCGGCATCTATTCACCCATCCAGATCGTGTTTTTCTCGGTCCTGTTATCGTTTCCTCTCGCGACAGTGATGCTGATGCGGGACGCAACGCCGGGCACCTTGCTGCCCAAGCATCCTTGGTGGCTTGCCCTGCGGACCCTTGCGGCTGTCATGACCGGCGTATCGGCATTCTACGCGTTCTCGGTTCTGCCACTTGCGCAGGTCTACGCGATTCTTTTCGCCACGCCGCTGATGATTACGATGCTGGCCATTCCGGTTCTGGGCGAAAAGGTGCGTCTGCGCCGGTGGATCGCGGTGATCGTCGGGTTGATCGGTGTCCTTGTGGTCTTGCGGCCGGGGTCTACCGAACTGGCGCTGGGGCACGCCGCCGCGCTTACGGCAGCTGTCGGCGGTTCGATCGCGTCAATCGTCGTGCGCAAGATCGGCGCGGTGGAACGTCCGGTTGTGATGTTGCTTTATCCGATGGTGACGAACTTTGTGGTGATGGCCAGCCTGCTGCCGCTGGTCTATGTCCCGATGCCGATTGAACATCTGGGCATGCTGGGTATCGTTTCCCTGTTCGCCTGGACAGCCAGCCGGATGATAATCACGGCCTACCAATCCGGTGAGGCGGCGATTATCGCGCCGATGCAGTATTCCCAGATCGTCTGGGCGTCAGCCTACGGGTTTTTCTTTTTTGACGAAACGATTGACAGCGCGACGGCGATCGGCGCCAGTATCATTATCGCGTCAGGCGTTTATATTGTCCTGCGCGAAAGCCGTTCAGATGCGTCCAATACCACACCGGTCTTGCGCACGCGGTCGCGGTCAGAGACCGGAACAACCCCGCGTGTCAGCCTGTTTATACGCTATGCAGGCAAGCAGCCTCCGCGCAAGAAAAGCGCCAAAGACTAGCTGAAAGCGCCGATCGTGTTTGATGAAGCCGGACCGTGAACTGCCGGGGTTTCCATCAAAACGGCAACCAGATCCCAGATGCGGGAATGTGACGCTGCCGTAAACTGACCGGCATTACCGATCACATGCAATTGCGCGCTTGGTCTTTCCTGTAAATGCGCCCGAAGCTGCGCGACTGAGGTAAAGGTATCGTCACCGCCGTGGATGAAATTGATCGCACTGTCCGGCGGCCCTTGCGCCAGAATATTGTCTTCGGGGTAGGACATCAGGTTGAAATCATTGGCAATGCCCAACACGGAGCCGGAATGCAGGGCGCGGCACCAGACAGAGTCGTTAACCCTGTTCAAGGCATCCAGATCACCCTGAAAGCCGCTGAAAAGTCTCCTGAAAACGACACCGATCGCGGAAACACCCGTCCGGGTTACGGGAGCATCCGGTCCCAATCGCTGTCAGGTCAAGGAATCTTGCAAGCGGCGTTAAAACCCGACGGTTTACCCCGCCACCCGCAGGACGATTTTGCCGATGTGGGCGCTGCTTTCCATGCGGGTGTGCGCCGCCGCGGCGTCTTCCAGCGCGAATTCCTGATCCATCACAGGGGCCACGCGACCTGCGCTCAACAGCGGCCAGACCTGTGCGCGTAACGCGTCGGCAATGCGTGCCTTGGCCTGATCGGACTGCGGCCGCAGGGTTGATCCGGTGATCGTCAGGCGGCGCGTCATCAGTTGCACAAAGTTCAATTCGACTTTGGGACCTTGCAGGAACGCGATCTGCACCAGCCTGCCATCATCCGCCAAGGACTTGAGGTTGCGCGGGATATAGGGGCCACCAACCATATCAAGGATCAGGTCCGCGCCGCCAACCCCCTGCATTACTTCGACAAAATCCGCGTCGCGATAGTTGATCGCCTGTTCCGCGCCAAGTGCGACGCAGGCTGCGCATTTCTCATCCGTTCCGGCAGTTGTAAACACGCGGGCCCCGAACGCTTTGGCTAGCTGGATTGCCGTTGTGCCGATGCCGGATGATCCGCCGTGCACCAGAAAACGCTCTCCTGCCTCCAGTCCGCCACGCATAAAAACGTTTGACCAGACGGTAAAGAATGTCTCGGGCAGGCAGGCAGCCTGTTTCATCGACATCCCCTGCGGGACGGGCAAGCAGTGTGCGGCAGGTGTGGTCGCATAGTCGGCATAGCCGCCACCGGGCAAAAGTGCGCAAACACTGTCGCCCGCTTTCCACTCCGTCACCCCTGCGCCAACCGATTCGATGGTTCCGGCGCATTCCAGACCGGGGATCGGGCTGGCCCCTTTGGGCGGCTGATACAGACCCGCCCGTTGCAGCGCATCAGGGCGGTTCACACCGGCATAGGCAATTTTGATCAGCACTTCGTCATGGCGCGGCACGGGCACCGGCATGGTGGCCAATTTCAAGACATCAGGACCGCCAGCCCCGGATATCGTGATCGCGCGGCCTGTTTGTGGAAGTGTCATTTTGGTTGTCCTTTGTCCAAAGTCCGTCGGCAGCGCCTTACTTCGGGTCGCGCCAGATTCCCGGCAGGTCCATACGTGGTATGAGTGACGGTGCTTTAATCATGCCCAGAACACGGCCCAGCGGTGTTGTCAGCGGCGCAAGAAACCGGTTGTCGCGCACGCCTGCCTTGATCTTTTCAAATTGCATGACGTTCTCGATCCGCCGGTCGATAAAGGCATCCGTGTCGCTGCTGTTCTCGCTTTGATCCCCCAGCCAGTACAGCACCACAGACCCGTAAACCGCTGAAAGCGTTGCGCGTTTCGTGTACCAGTTCACATCCTCCGAACTGTCGCCCAAAGCTGTCCAGATCGCATCGGCGGTTCCCCAGATCAGCTTGGCGCCCAAAGGGGCCAGATGCGGCAACGCAAATAGAACGGTGCCACGGCGCACGATCTCTTTGTCATTCACCACGTCCAATCGCACACGGACGGCATTGGCCACCTTGTCGCGAAACCGCATGTCGCTCAGGTTGGCGGCCTTTATGGCACTGACCATCGCCGCGTCACCGCGTTCGTGATACAGAACCGCCAGATCAACAGCGCCACGCGGGCAAAGGGTTTTGGCATGTGCCGGATCAATGCCGACCTCGGCCACGGCACTGTCAAAGGCTGACCCGGCCCAGCCGTCAAATGCAACATGCGGCAGGATCGCGTCCAGAAGTTTGACTTTCATCGGATCGACAGGGGGTCTCATGGGTAGCGCTCCTTTTTTTAGCGGTACGGGCTTGCCGCGATACTAGACAAACTAGTCCAGAGTTGCTACATGCGCAGTTCCTGCAAATCATTGCAAATCCAACTTAGAGAGGTGGTGAAAACCACATGCAGGTTAGTGTTCGTGATAACAACGTCGATCAGGCGTTGCGTGCTCTGAAGAAAAAACTTCAGCGTGAGGGCGTTTTTCGTGAAATGAAGCTTAAGCAACATTTCGAAAAGCCGTCTAT
>RCMY010005537.1_pt1 | contig 10707 bp, 9 predicted proteins | sample 2041341 | NCBI WGS metagenome assembly RCMY01 (sample SAMN09708234, study PRJNA481090) | Marine sediment metagenome, whole genome shotgun sequencing project.
CCGACCAGCGCCAGGTGCATCTTCGCGCCCTTGGGCTTGTAGTTGAGCTCGACCAGGCGGGGCGGAGCGGATGATCCGCGGCCGACACCGATCAGTCCGCCGCAGCCGAGCTCGGCGAGCTTGTCCTCGTCGAGCACGGTCACGCTCACCTTGTTGGCGCCACGACGGTAGTTCTTGCCGGCTTCGACAGCGGCCTCAGCGAAGACGGGCGGGGTGAGATCTCCGGGAGGGGTGTTCACCCAACCGCGAGCCTGGATCACGGCTGCGGCGATGGCCTGAGCTTCGGTGAATGCGTCGGTGGCTTCCTTCTTGCGGCTGATCGGGCTCAGCCACACGAGCTCGCCGGGAGTCGTAGGCGCCGGACCGGACTTGTAGTTGCTGAACGAGTAACCACCAAGCAGGAAGCCCTCCGCTGCGGCCCGCACCAAGGAGGCTTCGCCGCAGGGGAGTGCGATCGCCACGGACGCGGCATTGCCGACGGCACGGGCCGCGGCTCCGGCCGCCCGCCGCACGCTGTCACCGGTCTCTTCGGCGCCCAGCCCGACGAGGACGAGCACGGAGGCGGCGATGGTGCCGTTCGTGGGGATCTTGGTGGTCTCGCCAGCCTTGCCGGTCACTCCGAGCGAGGCGAGCATGGGAGCGAACTTGCGGCCGTAGGCCTTGGCGACGTCCTCACCTCCGGTCGCAACGGACGGGGTCTCTCCAGACCGGACTCCGACCACGATGGCGTCGGCTTTGGTCTTGGCTGGGCTCGAGTTGCGCAGGGTAAAAGTGGTCACCGTGGCACCTTAGACGACCCGATCCAGCGCGCTGCAGTGGCGATCCGGCGGGTCACTCCCGCGGCCCTAGATGCGGCGGTGAAAGGTGATGGTGCCGTCGGGTCGTCGTTCGTGGGCGTAGTCGTGATGGTGAATCAGGGTGTGATGTCGCGGGCACAGAACGGCCGTGTTGCTCAGATCCGTGCTTCCGCCCTGATGCCAGGGGTCAAGGTGATGTCGATGGCACATCCCTGAGGGCCAATCGCAGTTCGCAGCCCGGCGTTCAGGGTGCTCGATCCCGGTTGCGATCCTCTGAGAGCGCGAGTGAAAGCGCCGAGTGCGCCCGAGGTCAAGAACCTGCGATGCGCCGTTGAGAACCACGGGTACGAGTCCTGCTTCGCAGGCCATCCGGCGTGCCTGGTCGGGGCTAATGGGTTCGCCGGTGTCGAGGTGGTCTGGCTTCAAGCCCCCGAGGAGGGTGTCGAGGTCGAGGTGGATGACCGCGGTGGCGCTAGTTCCGCCGGACCGGGGCGCGTCCTCGGTACGGAAGGATTCGATGAGTTCGCAGAACGCTTCACCCATTCGCTGGGGTGTGGCTGCCCTCTCCGGTGGTTGAGGAGGCACGCCAGCGCCGTCTCGAGACCCCTCACCGTCAACGGATTCCTTCGCCGCCTGGTGCTTCGGCGCAGCGAACGCCAGCAACAACTTCCGCAACATCGCACCCTGCGCCGACGGGATCACGAACCGACCGCGAACTGCCCCAGACCCATCGTCATTTATCGAGAGTTTCGTCTGGTTCCGGGCGGCGTCCTCTTCCTTGGACAACTGCTCAGCCTCGTAGGCTTCAGCACCCTCCGGGTCGAGGATCTCCCACACTCGCCACCCGAGGATCTTCAACGTCTTGGCGTCGAAGTCTTTCGCGTACTCGATCAACGTCTATTCAACCAGGGCAACAGTCTCGGGATTGCACTTGTCCGTGGGCAACGCCTGGACCGCGTGAGTGATGACCGTGGCTTGCTCGAGGTGCAGCCCACCGGTCGCGAGAGCACAACGCGTCTGCTCTCGCGCATCGAGGGCTTTGGCCTGCCGGACCCGCCGGTGGGCTCCGGATCGGGTGAGCTTCGAATTGTGAGCGAACCAGTTGGCCGTGCTGGTTCCACCGGTGTCGGCGGCCACGTCACGCCGATCGGCTTCAAGAAGAACCCGACGATTGAGCGCTGCAACCTGCGCCTCGACCCGCGCGAGAAGGTGTGCAGTGCCACCGATTTCGGTGTCTTCCATCGACCACGTCTGCGTCTCGACCAGGTCACTTAGATCGGCTTCGATCCGGCGTGCAAAAGCACTGATCGGGTGTCCCCGATTCTCAGTGCTCGTGTCCTTGGCCATGTGCCTATTCCAGCACTCGCCACCGACAGTGGTGGCTGATGAAAAGACTGCTCCGCAGCACGCTGCGTGCGGAGAACCGACGATGGTCTGGGGGCCGTTCCGCCGGGCCTGACTCGGCGGACGAACGCCTGGTCGAACCACTCGGGAGGTCCTTCCCGCACGGTTCGAGAGGCATCAAGCGGCGTGTTCTAGGTGCTCCAGTGCTCTTCGACCAGCTTGACTGCTTCGGGTCGGGTGAGTCCAAAGGGGCGGGCGTTCGTATGGCCGGTGCTGCTTAGGCGGCGGAAAGACACGGGTCTGCCTACCCGCGGGCTGCCCGGACAGCAGCGACAGACGGGTGTCCCGGATGCCGATCCGCTTTCGGCAGCCCGAGATTCGGGACGGGCGGCGTCAGGCGAGGCGCAGGAATTCCAGATGCCGCTCGTACTGATCCAAGCAGTCGTGAATGACCTGAGCCGGGGAGTAGCCCATCACGTCGTAGTCATGGCCGCCTCCTGCGGTGTGGACCTCAAGTCGCCCGTACTGATCACGCGACCCGATCATCCGCCCGCCATACGTCGGCACCGGCGACTTGCTGACCTGGACCCGGTAGACAAACGAGTCATCGGTGGTGGTGCCCAACTGGACCCACGCCAGGTTCTGATTCTCCCCTTCCTCGTCCGGGGCGCCGGTCCCCGAGGTGACGGCGGCCGGTACGCCCTCGTCCCCGAGGCTGTTCGCGACCTCGGTGAGCGCGGGCTGGACCACCTGCTCCAGGTACGACGTCGCCTCGGCCACATCGACGAAATTCACCGCGCGCGCCAACCGCTCCCTCCACGAGGATCCCAGTTCCTCGCCCTCATCTGCTCCGCCGCGTGCCGAGATAGTGGGCAGGGAGCGTGCGCTTGAGTCGGCTCTTCTGCCCTCGACGCGCAGCGCCTTGAGCAGGCCCCACATCACGAGCAGAATCACAAACGCGAATGGCAGCCCGAAGATAACGGTGGCGTTCTGCAATGCGTAAAGTCCGCCCGCCGCCAATGCCGCGATGGTCAGCAAGCCCGTCGTACCCGCCCAAACGATGCGCAACCACGGGGCGGCATCGTCCTGGACCGAACGCAGTTCGGACGACAGGTTCGCCATCACCAGTGCCCCCGAGTCCGCCGAGGTGACGTAGAACAGCAGTCCGACCAGGAACGAGACTGCGATCACGACGCCGGAGAGCGGATAGTCCTGGAGCAGGTTGTAGAAACCTGCCTCCGGCGAAGCGGTAGCCGATTCAGCGAAACTGGTGTCCCCGCCCCGGATCCGGTCGAGGGCCGCATTGCCGAAGATCGAGATCCACATCACGATGTAGGTGAACGGGATGATCATCGTCCCGGCCACGAACTGACGGATCGTGCGACCCCGCGAGATCCGGGCCAAGAAGAGCCCGACGAAGGATGCCCAGGCAATCCACCAAGCCCAGAAGAACAGCGTCCACAGCGACATCCACTCGGTGGCATCGCTGAACGCGAAGGTCTCGGTCGTCCGGTTGGCGAAAGTCTGGGTGTAGTCGCCGACGTTCATCACTACCGCGTTGAGGATGAACCCGGTACGCCCGGTGACCAGCACCCAGCCGGCGAGGGCCAGGGCCAGAATCACGTTGAGCTGGGACAGGATCCGGATACCCTTGTCGACACCGGTAGTCGCCGAGATCGCCGCCATCACTACTGCCAGGACGATCAGAGCTGTCTGTACGCCGATCCCGACTGGGACGTCGAAGAGCACATGAAGGCCCTGGTTCAGGAACACCACCCCGATCCCCAGGCTGGTGGCGACCCCGAAGATGGTGCCCAGCACCGCGGCGCTGTCGACGGCGTGCCCGAGTCCGCCGTCGATCCGGCGACCGAAGACTGGGTAGAGCGCAGAACGTACGGCCAGCGGCATGTTGAGCCTGTAGGTGAAGTAACCCAGAGCCAGCCCCATCAGTGCGTACAAACCCCAGCCCGAGAGCCCGTAGTGGAACAAGGTCCACACGGTCGCCTCACGTGCCGCCGCGGCGGTCTCCCCGTCCCCGATCGGAGGCGTCATGTACTGGCTGACCGGCTCGGCAACGGCGAAGAACATGACATCGGTGCCGATTCCGGCGGCGAACAACATGGACGTCCACGCGAAGGTGGAGAACTGAGGCTTGGAATGGTCCGGGCCCAACTTGATCGAGCCGTAGCGAGACAGCGCCAGATAGATCACGAACACCAGCACAGACGTGGTCAGGGCGATGTAGAACCAGCCGAATGCGTCCACGACCCAGGCAACCCCGTCCCCCAGGACCGACACCGCCTGGTCGGGAGCCCAGATCGCCCACACCGCCATCACGAGCACGCCGAGCACCGCGGGGATGAAGACCGGCTTGCGCACGGGTGGACCCTCGAGCAGAAACGCCCACCGCGAGCGGGGCTGGGTGAGTTCCGCGGACTTGACGCTCATGACACCTCATCGTTGTGGCGGATATGCCGTTGCGTGGGTCACCGGTGGGAAGAGCGGGGTGTTCCGGCGGTAGCGATAGGATGCCACCTCCGTCGCACTCAGATCGTCGGTGCCCATCTCGGCGTTGCTGGACGGGTGGAGCGCGGTCTCGGCGAACTGGGCTCCTTCGCGAACGGATGTCGATGGCTTCGAGGCTCGGCTCCAGCGGGCACAGCGTCAGGCTCCGGTATCCACCGCGCGGCACTCCGCAATCGCGCCGTATTCCTGCGATAGGTTCGCCGCATGGTGTCAGCCGACGGTCAAGATCAAGGTCCCCTGCGCTCTCCGCTTCACGAGCGACATGAGGCGCTCGGTGCGAAGTTCGCCGAATTCGGTGGATGGTCGATGCCGATGGAGTACTCCACCGGCGTCGTGAAGGAACACACAGCGGTGCGCACCAGTGTGGGCATCTTCGACGTCAGCCACCTGGGTAAGGCCATGGTGATCGGGCCCGGCGCGGCCGACTTCATCAACGCCACCCTGTCCAACGACCTCGGCAAGATCGGTCCCGGTCAGGCGCAGTACACGCTGTGTTGTGACGAGGAGACCGGTGGCATCGTCGACGACCTCATCGCCTACTACCGCGACGACGAGCACATCCTGATCATGCCCAATGCCGCGAACGCGGCCGAGGTGCTGAGTCGTCTGCAGGCCGCAGCGCCCGAGGGCATCAAGATCGTCGATCACCATCACGCCTACGCCGTCATCGCGATCCAGGGGACCCGTTCGGACGAGGTGCTCACCGAACTCGGGTTGCCCGCCGGCCACGACTACATGACCTTCGTCGAGGGCGACTACGCCGACGCCGGGGTCGTGGTCTGTCGCACCGGCTACACCGGCGAGCGCGGCTACGAACTGATCGTGGCCGCCGAAGCCGCTGAGTCGCTGTGGGACGGACTGCTCGAGGCCGGCGCCGCCCACGACATCACGCCTTGCGGTCTGGGCGCTCGCGACACCCTCCGCACCGAGATGGGTTACCCGCTACACGGGCAGGACATCACCATCGAGGTCACGCCCAACGAGGCGCGACTCGGCTGGGCCGTCGGTTGGAAGAAGGACGCTTTCTGGGGCCGCGACGCCCTACTGGCGGAGAAGGAGAGCGGACCCGCTCGTCGCCTCTACGCCCTGCGCTCCACCGGGCGCGCGATCCCTCGCCCCCACATGTCGGTCTCCCTCACCCCTGATGTCCTGCTGGGTGAGGTCACCTCCGGCACGTTCTCGCCGACCTTGAAGCAAGGGATCGGCCTGGCCCTGCTCTCCACATCGGTGGCTTCCGACGCCGAGGTCGGCGTCGATGTGCGTGGGCGCCGCGAGATCTTCCAGATCGTGCCCCTGCCCTTCGTTGACACGTCCGTGAAAGAGTCCTGAGCTATGTCCTTGCCTGACCAGCCCAGCACCTTCCGTGAGCCCACCCCCGCCGAGCGCCCGTGGTGGTGGCGCCTGGAGGGCGTCGAGGGTGCGCCCGTCGAGGTTCCCGGTGAGTACGCCGACCAGCGCTTCGCCTCGCAGGCCGACGCTGAGTCCTGGGTCGGAGCGATCTGGGCCGACCTGGCCGACGAGGGCGTTACCGCGGTGACCCTGCACGAGCACGACCGTGAGGTCTACGGTCCGATGTCCCTCGAGGCCTGACTCGACGTGCAGCAATACCTGGACCTCGTCCAACACATCCTCGACAACGGCGTAGAGAAGGGTGACCGCACCGGCACCGGGACGCGCAGCGTCTTCGGCCACCAGATGCGGTTCGACCTCAACGACGGTTTTCCCCTCGTCACGACCAAGAAGGTCCACACGCGCTCGATCTTCGCCGAACTGCTGTGGTTCCTCCGCGGGGACACCAACGTCGCCTGGCTTCAGGAGCGGGGCGTGTCGATCTGGGACGAATGGGCCGACGACGCGGGCGATCTCGGCCCCATCTACGGCTACCAATGGCGCTCCTGGCCGACCCCGGACGGCCGACACGTCGACCAGCTCGCCGAATTGGTCGACCGACTGCGCACCGACCCCGACTCGCGACGACACATCATTTCGGCGTGGAACGTCTCCGACATCCCGCAGATGGCGCTGCCGCCGTGCCACACGATGTTCCAGTTCTACGTCGCCCCCGGGGTCGACGGGGAGCCCGGCAAACTGTCCTGCCAGCTCTACCAACGCTCGGCCGACGTCTTCCTCGGAGTGCCGTTCAACATCGCCTCCTACGCGCTGCTGACCCACATGGTCGCCCAGGTGACCGGCCTCGGTGTCGGGGACTTCGTGCACACGCTGGGCGACGCCCACCTCTACAGCAACCACCTCGATCAAGCCCGGCTGCAGTTGACCCGCGAACCACGTCCGCTGCCCAAGCTGGTCCTGGACCCCTCCATCACGGACCTCGCCGACTTCGACCTCGACCACATCGCTGTCGAGGGCTACGACCCCCACCCAGGGATCAAAGCCCCCATCGCCGTATGACGCCCGGCGGGAAGCGCGTGGTGCTCGTCGCCGCGGTCGCCCAGAACGGCGTCATCGGCAACGGGCCCGACATCCCCTGGCGGTTGCCGGGGGAGCAGGCTCAGTTCAAGGCCCTCACGATGGGTCACATCCTGCTCATGGGACGCACGACCTACGAGTCGATCGGCCGACCGCTCCCCGGTCGGACCACCATCGTGCTGACTGCCGACCCGTCGTGGAGCGCTGAAGGCGTTCTGGTCGCGCACTCGGTCCCCGAGGCGCTCGAACTCGCCGACCAACAGCCCGGCGATGTCATGGTCGCGGGAGGCGGTGCGGTCTACCGCGCCACCCTGGACGTCGCCGACGAGCAGGTCGTCTCCGAGGTTCCGCAGGCCCCCGAAGGTGACGTCTTCTACCCCCCGATCGACCCCGAACTATGGGTGGCCGACCAGCGCGAGACCTTCGAGGGCTACGAACGCGTCCGGTGGTCCCGCCGCACCTGAGACCGCTCCCATGGCCAGCCTGATTGGATGGGTCCTATGAAGCTACGCATCTTCACCGAACCCCAACAGGGCGCGACGTACGACGACCTTCTCGCGGTGGCTCTGCTCGCCGAAGAACTCGGCTTCGACGCGTTCTTCCGCTCCGACCACTACCTCGCGATGGGGACCGACGGTCTGCCTGGCCCCAGCGACGCGTGGACGACGCTGGCGGGTCTGGCTCGTGACACGACCACGATCCGGTTGGGCACGATGATGACCAGCGCCACCTTCCGCTATCCCGGTCCGTTGGCCATCCAGGTCGCCAACGTCGACCAGATGAGCGGCGGCCGGATCGAGTTGGGCATCGGCGCTGGCTGGTTCGAAGCCGAGCACGCGATGTACGGCATCCCCTTCCCCGGCACGGGGGAGCGGTTCGACCGCTTAGAGGAACAACTCGCGATCATCACCGGCCTGTGGGGGACGCCCGAGGGGGAGTCGTTCACCCACGAGGGCGAGCACTACCGGCTCCTCGACAGTCCGGCCCTGCCGAAGCCGGTGCAGTCCTCGCCGCCCGTGCTAATCGGTGGTCTGGGCAAGAAGCGCACCCCGGCCCTGGCCGCGCAGTACGCCGACGAGTTCAACCTGCCCTTCGTCGACGTCGAGACCACCGTGGCTCAGTTCGCCCGGGTTCGCGCAGCCTGTGAGGAGCGCGATCGGGACCCGGCGACCATGATCTGGTCCAACGCTCTGGTGGTCTGTGTCGGCAGTGACGAAGCCGAATTCCAGCGTCGCGCCGAGAAGATCGGCCGTGCACCGGATGAATTGCGGGCCAACGGCATCGCCGGAACCCCCGAGGAGGCGCTGGCTCGGATCGAGGAGTACCGCGCAGCAGGATCCGAGCGGATCTACCTCCAGTTCCTTGATCTGGCCGACCTCGATCACCTGCGGTTGGTGGCGGCTGAGGTCATGCCGGGTCTGTCCCGATAGCCTGCGCCCTATGAGTTCTACGGCAGCCCCGTTCGGACGGGTCCTCACCGCCATGGCCACGGCATTCCGCCCCGACGGTGCCGTGGACCTGGAGCAGACCGCCCGAATCGCTACCCACCTCGTGGACCACGGGCACGACGGAGTGGTGGTTTCCGGCACGACCGGTGAGTCACCGACCACGTCGGTCGCCGAGGACGGCGAGATCCTCCGGGCTGTGCTCGACGCGGTCGGCGATCGCGCCCAAGTCGTGGCCGGGGTCGGTACCAACACCACCGCCCACTCGGTGGAACTCGCCGAGCAGGCAGCCGCGCTCGGCGCCCACGGGGTGCTCCTGGTGACGCCGTACTACAGCAAGCCAAGCCCCGCGGGCGTGCTGAACCACTTCAAGAGCGTCTGCGACGTCTCCGACCTGCCCGTCATGCTCTACGACGTGCCGAGCCGCACGGGCACGAAGATCACCATGTCGACGTACGCCGAGGCCATCACCTGGCCGCAGGTCGTCGCCGTGAAGGACGCCGTCGGCGACTTCGCACGCGGTGTCCACCTCACCCAGATGGGGTACGCCGTCTACTCCGGCGACGACATCGCCAACCTCGCGTGGTTGGCCCATGGCGCTGCCGGCTTCGTATCGGTCGCCGGGCATGTCGCCGGCCCGCAACTCAAAGCCATGAGCGACGCTTTCCACGCCGGTGACCACGCGGAAGCCCTGGCGGTCTTCACCCGCATGCTGCCGGCCATCGACGCCGTGATGGGCGTCGAGAACTACGGCGCGACCACGGCCAAGGCCGGTCTTGAGCTCTTGGGCGTGCTCGACAACCGCCGGGTCCGGGCTCCGCTTTTGGCCCTCGATGACGCTGAGGTCGCCGCGCTTCGGCGCGGCCTGACGGCCTCCGGGCTTCTGCCCACCGAATAACCGAAGCCACCTGATCGGTGCGCTGACACTAGGACCGAAGGACCCACGTGAGCCACCCCCACCCAGAATTGACGACCCCACCACCTCTGACGCCCGGTGGCCTACGTGTCACCGCCCTGGGTGGCCTCGGCGAGGTTGGGCGCAACATGACGGTCTTCGAGTACGCCGGCCGCCTGCTGATCGTGGATTGCGGGGTGCTCTTCCCCGAGGACCACCACCCGGGCATCGACCTGATCCTCCCGGACTTCGAGTCCATCAGGGACCGGCTCGATGACGTCGAAGCGTTGGTCCTGACTCACGGTCACGAGGACCACATCGGCGCGACGCCGTACCTGTTGCGCGAGCGGGGCGACATCCCGCTCGTCGGCTCCCAACTGACCCTTGCCCTGCTCGACAGCAAACTGCGCGAGCACCGGCTCCGCGAGACCGTCCACCACCAGGTCTCCGAGGGCGACAAACTCCAGTTGGGGCCCTTCGAACTCGAGTTCGTGGCAGTCAACCACTCCATCCCTGACGCGCTCGCGGTCGCGATCCGCACCGGCGCGGGGCTGGTCCTGCACACCGGCGACTTCAAGATGGATCAGCTGCCCCTCGACGGCCGGATCACCGATCTGCGGGCCTTCGCCCGGCTCGGGGAGGAGGGAGTCGATCTCTTCCTCACCGACTCCACCAACGCCGAGGTCCCCGGCTTCACCACCTCGGAAAAGAACATCGCGCCCGTCCTGGAGCAGGCGTTCGCGGAATCCGACCAGCGCATCATCGTGGCCTGCTTCGCCTCCCACATCCACCGCGTTCAGCAGGTGCTCGACGCGGCAGTCAAAAACAACCGGAAGGTGGCCTACGTCGGCCGCTCGATGGTGCGCAACATGGGCATCGCCCGCGACCTCGGCTACCTCACGGTGCCGCCGGGCGTCATGGTTGAGGCGAAGGAACTCGCCTCGCTCCCGCCCGAGCGGCAGGTCCTGATCTCCACGGGTTCCCAGGGCGAGCCGCTCAGCGCGCTGAGCCGGATCGCCCAGGGCAGCCACACCTTCGTCCACCTCGAGAAGGGCGACACCGTCATCCTCGCCTCCAGCCTGATCCCTGGCAACGAGAACGCCGTCTACCGGGTGATCAACGGTCTGGCCCGGTTGGGCGCACGGGTGGTTCACAAGGGCAACGCGATGGTGCACGTCAGTGGGCACGCCAGCGCGGGGGAGTTGCTCTACTGCTACAACATCGTGCGCCCGCGCAACGTGCTTCCCGTACACGGCGAGATGCGGCACATGTT
>RCMY010005538.1_pt1 | contig 10706 bp, 6 predicted proteins | sample 2041341 | NCBI WGS metagenome assembly RCMY01 (sample SAMN09708234, study PRJNA481090) | Marine sediment metagenome, whole genome shotgun sequencing project.
ATAATAATCTGCTGCTCAAAGCTGTCAGACCCGACATAAGACACTTTCGCGCCGGTCAGTTCTTCAAAGACGTCAAACACTTTATCAATGGAATCTGCTTCATCGCCCAAAAATGGACCAGCAACAGTAATCTCTTGACCCGCCAAGTGGCTGTCAGCCTGCGCCACTGTGCCCAACGCCATCGCCGCGACACTTGCATAGAGTGATTTTTTCATAAGTATTCCTCCCTAATGCGCATTCCTGCGCGTTCTTAACCATACGCGTATCCTGCGCATTCCTAACACCATTTGTAACGCACAGAATCATTATCAAAGCGCTTTGGTTGCCAGAAACTTCTGCGATCCCCCCGCAACTGTCAACAAAACATTCAACAAACTAAGGGTATTTTGACAAATCTATAAATACCATAACGCTTACGCAATGCTTTGACGTTTTCAAATCACGTCGATAACATATGATAAAATTGAAAGCGCTTTGAAGATATGATGAACCTGAAACAGCTCTCTATGAACCTCGGGCTTAGCCAAACAACCGTAAGTCGTGCGCTGAACGGCTACCCCGAAGTCTCCGAGGCCACGCGCAACCGCGTGCGGCTCGCTGCTGAACAATTCAACTACAGCCCCAGCACCCGCGCCAAAGGGCTCGCCACAGGCAAAGCCCTCGCCATCGGCCATGTGATTGCCATGTCGTCACAGCATGAAGTGGTGAATCCGATTTTTGCGGACTTCATCGCAGGCGCGGGTGAAACCTACCAGCGCTATGGCTACGAGATGATCCTCTCGATGATCGACGACACCCGGGAAGAGGCAATCTACCGCGGCATGCGCGCGCGTGGCTCGGTCGACGGCGTTGTGGTGCATTCACCGCGTATGAACGACACGCGCATCCCGCTCCTGAACGACATCGGGCTGCCCTTTGTGGTGCACGGACGCGCCTCAGGGACAACAGCCCCCTACTCATGGCTCGACGTGAACAACAGGCGCGCGTTCAACCGTGCGGCGAAATTCCTCAGCGACCTTGGACACCGACGGATTGGCCTGATCAACGGGTTAGAGCATATGGACTTCGCCTACAGGCGGCGGTCAGGCTATGAACAAGCCCTGCACGACAACGGCCTCGCCGTTGATCCCGACCTGATGCGCGCAGGCGAAATGACCGAACCACTTGGACACCGCTTCACCCGCGAGATGCTTGCACTCGCCAATCCACCCACCGCAATTATCACCTCTTCGCTGATCTCCGCCATGGGTGCGCGCCGCGCAATCGAGGAAGCAGGCCTTGTCATGGGACGCGATGTCTCGATCATCACCCACGACGATGTGCTCTCCTATCTGGGCAACGGCGAAGACATCCCGATCTTCACCGCCACCCGCTCCTCCGTGCGCGAAGCAGGGCGCAAACTCGCCGAAATGCTCATTGCCGAGATCACAATACCCCTACGCGGCACCCAAGAACAGCTGCTCGAAGCCGAACTGATGGTCGGCCAATCCACCGGCCCCGCCCCGCAACATTAAGGTCACATCATGCACTTCAAACGCTCTGACTTTCCCGACGGGTTCCTCTTTGGAGCCGCCACCGCCGCCTACCAAATCGAAGGCCACAAATTCGGCGGCGCAGGCCCGACCCATTGGGACACATTCGCGGCCACCCAAGGCAACGTAATCCGCGCAGAAAACGGAGCCACAGCCTGCGACCACTACCATAAATACGAGGCTGACCTCGACCTGCTACAAGGCGCAGGCATGGACGCTTACCGCTTTTCCACAAGCTGGGCGCGGGTCATGCCCGACGGCAAAACCGTGAACCCAGCAGGCTTGGACTTCTACGACCGGCTCACAGACGCCATCTTAGAGCGTGGCCTGCAACCCTTCCAAACCCTCTACCACTGGGAACTGCCCTCGGCACTGGCCGACATTGGCGGCTGGGCCAACCGAGAAACCACGCTGCGGTTCGGCGACTACGTCGACGTGATCACCGATAAAATAGGCTCGCGCATGACCTCGATCGCAACCATCAACGAGCCATGGTGCGTCTCATATCTCTCACACTTCCTAGGCCATCACGCACCCGGCCTGCGCGACATCCGCGCCACCGCCCGCGCCATGCACCACATCAATCTGGCCCACGGCGAAGCCATGACGCGCCTCCGCTCGCAGGGCATGAAAAACTGCGGTATCGTGCTCAACTTTGAATACGCAAACCCCGCAGACGACAGCCCCGCGACAGCTCGCGCCACCGACCTGCAAGACGCAATTTACAACCGCTGGTTCATTGAAGGCATCACCAAAGGCACCTACCCCCAAATCGTCACCGACGGCTTTGGTCAGCACATGCCCGCAGGTTGGCAAGACGACATGGCGCAAATCAGCCAACCCATCGATTTTCTGGGCGTCAACTACTACACCCGCAACAACATCGCACATGACGCAACCGCCCCTTGGCCTCACATCAAATCTGTTGCGGGCGGTCTTGATAAAACCCAAATGGGCTGGGAAATCTACCCCGATGGACTACACTATTTCTTGACCCGCATGGCCCGCGACTACGTGGGCGACATGCCAATCTACATGACAGAAAACGGCATGGCATGGGACGACCAGATTGAAAACGGCACAGTCTTTGATCCAGAACGGACCAAATTCGCCTCCGACCACATCATTGCCACCAAACGGGCCATCGCAGACGGGGCCAACGTGCAAGGCTACTTCTACTGGTCCCTCTTGGACAATTTTGAATGGGCCTTCGGCTTTGAGAAACGCTTTGGCTTGGTCCACATCGACTTTGAAACCTTGCAGCGTACACCAAAAGCATCCTATCACGCACTCAAATCCGCGATTTCGCGCGCATAAGGCCCAGACTATGACCCATCCCAAAGATAAATACGCCCTCGTGGCGGACATCGGCGGCACCAATACGCGCGTGGCTTTGGCGGATGGGCGCAACCTTATTGATGAAACAATCAGACGCTACTCTAACGCCGACTACCCCGGCTTGGAAACCGTACTTCGCCGCTACATCGCCGACGAAGGCGATGTGAACCCATTGGCCGCCTGCGTGGCGGTCGCAGGGCCCGTGCGCGACGGGCGCGCCTCCATGACCAACCTCGACTGGACCATCGACAAAGACACGATTGCGCGGGCCACAAACGCACAAACCGTGGCAATCCTGAACGACCTGCAAGCCCAAGGCCACGCGCTAGGCCACCTCGACCCCGCCAATATCCGCACCATCATCGACGGCCCCGAAGGCCATGACAACGCAGCCAAATTAGTTGTAGGCATCGGCACAGGTTTTAATGCAGCGCCAGTTTTTGACACCGATCACGGACGGCTTGTCACCCCGTCCGAGAGCGGCCACGCCAACCTGCCGATCCGCAATGCGCGCGAATTGCGGCTGTGCGAATACGTCTCCAACGCGCACGGATTTCCGGCCGTTGAAGACGTGCTTTCAGGACGCGGGCTTGAGCGAGTCTACGCATTCTTAGGTGTTGAAGCGAACAGCCCCATTGAGGCCGCCGCCCAAGACATCATGGCCGCCTGCGCCGATGGCTCCGACCCACGCGCCATTGAGGCCGCCGAACTCTTCACCCGCATCCTCGGCACCGTGTGCGGCAACCTGTCCTTGATCCAACTGCCATTTGGCGGCGTATATCTGGTCGGCGGCGTCGCCCGCGCCTTCGCCCCCTACCTCACCCAATTCGGGTTCGGCGACGCCTTCCGCGATAAAGGGCGCTTTGCAGGCTTTATGTCCAACTTCAAAGTCAGCGTGATCGAGGACGACTACGCCGCCCTGACCGGCTCCGCCGCCCATCTTGTGTCCCTGAGAAACAGCATATCAACCGAAACCCCACAGTGAAATAAACAAAGAAGACGCCACTACAATATCCTCGGGGAACCTTAATCATCATCTGATCGAAACGTCTGGCACCACCCAAATTTCAGAAACATGGCGACCGCACCTAAGCTCTGATCACAATAAAACATATAAAATCACACACGTGCCAGACGCCCACGAACGCGCACAAGTGGACCCCGGCGCGCACTAAAACTGACATAGCGCCGGACACTAAAATGCGACGAAATCCGTCGAAATCAAAATGCAATTCCACTCAAAAGACCACCACCACAAATCTCGCGAGCCCCCACCAATTCCGCACCAATGCCTGCCCGAAAGCAAATCAACCCAATCAGACCTGAACCTAAGCAACGCGCAATCTGACACCAAACAACGCCGCCGCAGAAACCCGAGGATTTTGCCCAGCATTTTTCGCATCAATGCATGTCAGAAAACGAACAACCCACCAAACTCGCACCGTCGCCAAGCATAAACCCAGCCAGATCAACGCTTATGCAGCAACCACTGTCGCCACCAAACAGCCACCGCAGTCGCGTGATATCTAAAGGAAAACGACGACACAGCCCCCCACAGAGCAAAATTCATCCCAACAAAATAACCGTTGAAAACACTGCTTATGCATACACTTGCCGCATCAATGCGGACCAAAAACGATAATGCCCTTACCGCTCCCACACCTAAACCGCAAATTTGCCATGTTCATCAACGAGAGGCTGCGGCCAAGATCCGTTCCGCAAATCAATTAAAGCTATGCTTGCGCCCGCAATGCCACCAATTGTGATTGCACGGTAGTCGTCAGCTCATTTAATGAAAATGGCTTTGGCAAAAATACCGAGTTCTGAATGCGTGGACCATCATCACCAAAGGCATCTTCAGCATAGCCAGACACAAAAACAACCCGCGTATTAGGCCGACTTTCCAGCGCCTCGCGCACCCAAGTCGGCCCGTTCATCCCTGGCATGATCACGTCCGTCACAAACACATCAACGCATAGATCAGGATCAGCCAACATCGTCAGGGCAGCTTCGGCACAATCCGCTTCCAAAACTGTATAGCCACGCAGACGCAATGCGCGTGATGCAAATGCGCGTACAGGTGCCTCGTCCTCAACCAGCAATACAACCCCTTCATCCGACACCGATAGTGTTTTCACGACTGGCGGAAGTTCTGGCTTTACGTCGGCAACCGCCACCTCAAAGACAGGGAACAAAAGCGAAAATTCTGTACCGCGATCAACTTCAGTGTCTACAAAAATAAATCCGCCCGTCTGCTTTACGATACCGTATGCTGTCGACAACCCCAGACCCGTCCCCTCGCCTGGGCGCTTGGTAGTATAGAACGGTTCAAAAATCTTAGGAAGCTTATCAGGCGGGATTCCGTGACCTTCATCAATCACTTTTACAACCACATAATCGCCTGGTGGCACCGATGCCCGATCACGCAGTACAGGTTCATTCAACGTCAAATTCTGCGTCACTACGCGAATCTCACCGCCCTGAGGCATCGCATCGCGCGCATTCACAACAAGGTTCATCAGTACCTGTTCCAGCTGGCGCTTGTCCGCCCTAATCGCGTCCAAGTCTTGTTCATGCGAAAGTGACAGGATAACCTTTTCGCCGACTAACCGATTCAGAAGATGCGTCAAGTCCGACAAAGTATCGCGAATATCAATCACTTCGGGCTGCAAATTTTGCTTACGCGAAAACGCCAATAACTGCCCGACGAGACTGGCCGCTCTATTCGCATTTTGATGAATCTGGATCAAATCACCATAGTTCTGATCGCCTTGATCATGGCGCAACAACAAAAGATCACAATGTCCTGAAATCGCAGTAAGCAAATTATTAAAATCATGCGCAACGCCACCTGCAAGTTGGCCAATAGCTTGCATTTTTTGACTTTGAACGAATTGCGCCTCCAGAGTTTTTAATTCGGTGACGTCGTTCAGCACCGCGATAAGATGCGGGTCAACCATACCACCCGCAGTATTCAGCGTAACTTGAACAAACACATCTCGGTTCTCACCACGTCCACGCAAAAACTGCGAAACATCGCCCCCGCGCCCTTCAATCGCTTCGCGCAACCAGTCCCCAAAAGGCCGGCCCAGCCCGTCTAGAACATCAGCAACGCGCTTACCTTTGGTCGAAGGAACGCCCAATAGGCCCCGTGCTTCGCGGTTCGACGCGACTAACTCGCCATCGGCAGAAATCTTCAAAAGCGGAACAGGCAAATCCTCGATGGCATCCCATTCGGTCGCTAACTCGCGCAAACCGGTTTGCGTATCTTCTTTTGTACCGCTCGGAATGATATAAATCTCATTCCTGCCAGCCTTACTTTCGACCATTGCCAATGTAACATAAACAGGCCCGTTTACGCTTTCGAGCTGGCAATTCAATCCTGTACGCGGGACAACATCACCTAACACTTCATCCATCGACTTAGGGCGAAACCCTAAAAAATTACGACAGGCTTCATTCACGAACAGGACTACGCCGCGCTTCCCTAACGTCAACATCGGAATACTCAACGCATCGCTCGCGCGCCCTTTGGGTTGATCATTACGAATCCCATCCTCAAGGCGCCACAAGTATGCGTCCTGGTTTAGTTTTGCGACAGACAACCCGTACTGCCCCGACCGCGTAACAATTTCTTCTTTACCACTTCCCATCGCATCCGCGCGCGTCACAAGTCGGTAAAGCACGACATCCGGATTCGCGACGATAGCTGTCAAAATCGAACCAAGTGACTGTCGGGAGGTCGGCTCAAACCGTAGCTTTGCAGCCTCATTGCACATGACAACCTCACCCTCACTGTTCGTGAGGAATGCGATATCAGGATCGTGGGCAACAACGTTTGCCATAATAGTATCTACGGGCCCAACGCGTGGAACACTTTGCAACTGCCGTGCTACGAGAAATAACCCACCGAGTAGAAAAACAAGCGCGGCCGCAATAAGGCACCCTTGAAGAACGGGCTGGGGCGCCCAAACGGCACCAGCAAGGCAAATCAAAAATGCGCCTGCCAACCAGATGACAGACCGAGAGTTTGTAGGCTTCACAGGCATTCCCGCAATAGCTTGATCAATCGCCGTCAATACAATTCCCCTAATCACATAGCCTCCACTAAACTATAAGGAAATTAACATAGACTTAATACGAGGCGAGAAAGCAAAATTCCTCACGCGACATTTCAACCACAGGGTGTATCAACTTCGTTTCAACACCGCATAATAGAACCCGTCACCGTGTTCGTCAGGAATCCGCTGCTTGGTCTTGCCTCTCGTCCAGCCACGATTGCCTTGTAAAAACGCGTCGATAACTTCACCGTTTTCAACCTCAAACACTGAACATGTCGCATAAACCAAACAGCCACCACGATCAACAAACCGCGCAGCACCTGCGATAACTTCGAACTGCAATATACTGTATTTAAACAGTTTATCTTCACTCATCGCCCACTTGGCTTCGGGCACACGCCGCCAAGTGCCACTGCCGCTACAAGGCGCGTCAACAAACACCACGTTAAATGGCGCTTGGCTCGGAATATCAGCCGTCGGAAGTACGGTAATTTCAACCCCTGCGCGTGCGGCGCGCGGTGCAATATCTACGGTGCGCGCTGCGGAAATATCATGCGCAAATACCTTGCATTCATACATATCCGCAAGGGCCAGAGCCTTCCCACCACCGCCCGCGCAATAATCTAAAACACGCGCACCCTGAGGCACATCCAATGCCGCAACTGCCTCTTGTGATGCCAGATCCTGCAACTCAATAAGACCCTTCTCATACGCAGCAGAAACATGAACACGCCTTGCGTTTTCAAATACTTGCAAGGCACAATTCATGTTTCCAACAGGTGTGGTTTCGATGCCATCTTCTGCCAAAACAGCTTGAGCCTGTGCCAAGCTTCCACGTCGCAAATTAACCCGCAACGTCACCGGCCCACGCTTTTGCAAAATCTGCGCCGCAGCAATCGCCTGCGTGCCCAAATTCCGCTGCCAAACGTCCCACAACCAATCAGGAAAGTCGTAGCGTTCAGCATCAGTTTGCGGCGGCAGGCTCAATGCCATTTCTGCTTCAGTCAACGCATCCGGGCCGTACCCACCTGCACCAAAAATATCTTCAACATCAATGCCTTGATCACGAATTAGTCCCAAAATCAATGCCCGCCCAGACATGCCGCCACCGATTGCGGCAAGCGACCGCTTCTGACGCAACACATCAAAAACATGGTCGCGGACCGCCGCGCGATCCTTGGACCCCGCATAGCGATTACCACGCCCCCAACGGCTCAAACACTTTTCGGCAGCCTCACCCGTCAGTATCTCGTCCAATACGTCAATGGCAGCGGCAGCACGCGCGGCTGGGGTCATAAAATCACCTTAACTTAGAGACAGAAACCATTGAAAGTGCTACCCAACACGGTAGTTCGGGCTTTCACGCGTAATCTGCACATCATGCACATGGCTCTCCTTCAGCCCCGCACCGGTGATCCGCACAAAGTTACAGTTCTTGCGCATCTCGGCCACAGTCGCATTACCAGTATAGCCCATGGCCGCGCGCAATCCGCCCACCATCTGATGCACCACAGCGCCCACCGCTCCCTTATAGGGCACCTGACCTTCAATCCCCTCGGGCACCAATTTGTCACTGGCCGCATCTTTCTGGAAATACCGGTCCGCAGAGCCACGCGCCATTGCACCCAAACTGCCCATGCCGCGATACGATTTGAATGAACGCCCCTGATACAAAATCATTTCACCGGGGCTTTCATCCGTGCCTGCAATCATCGACCCAACCATCGCGCAAGACGCACCAGCGGCAATCGCCTTAGCAAAATCACCCGAGAACTTGATACCACCGTCAGCAATCACCGGCACATCACCTGCACCCGCCGCACAATCCATAATCGCCGTCAATTGCGGCACACCAACGCCCGCCACCATGCGTGTCGTGCAAATCGATCCCGGGCCAATCCCCACTTTCACCGCATCAGCCCCCGCACCAATCAGCGCCTTCGCCGCCTCGCTCGTCGCAATATTGCCCGCAACAACCTGCACATTACTAAACGCTTTCACACGCTCAACAGCCTTCGCCACGCCCTCGGAATGACCATGCGCTGTATCAATCACAATCAGATCAACACCCGCCTCAATCAATGCCTGTGACCGCTCAAAACCAGCGTCACCAACACCAGAGGCCGCAGCAACCCGCAAACGGCCCAACTCATCCTTGCAAGCCATCGGGTTCAACACCGCCTGCTCGCTATCCTTCAGTGTCAAAAGCCCCGTCAACTTGCCCGCTTTATCGGTAATCAACAGCTTCTCAATGCGCCGCGCCTGCATCAATGAGCGCGCCTCGTCTAGATCCGCAGGCTCGCGCAGCACCGCCAAATTATCCGTCGACATCATCAAATGCACAGGCGTTTTATCATCCGTCGCAAAGCGCATATCGCGGTTCGTCACAATACCAACAACACGACCATCCGCCCCCACAACAGGGAAACCGGTGATCCTGTACCGCTCCATCAATGATTTGGCATCTGCCAGCGTCTGGTCTGGTGTCAGCGTAATCGGATTATAAACCGTGCCCGACACAAACCGCTTTACCTGTCTGATTTCAAGCGCTTGCGCCTCGATATCAAAGTTCTTATGCACCACACCAATGCCACCCGCCTGCGCCATGGCAATCGCCATCTTGCCCTCGGTCACGGTATCCATCGCACTTGATAACAGCGGAATGTTCATTGCAATCTTTTGAGTCACAAATGTGCGCGTGTCAGCGGTGGACGGCATCACACTGGATGCGGCCGGAACCAACAATACGTCATCAAAAGTAAATGCCTCACGAATCTCCATCAACCTGTCTCCTGGGATGTCATTAGCGTTGCATATGCCCTTTGCCACGGATCTGGGCCAACTTAAACCCTAAAACACCAAATGCCGCACATTGACCGCGATAGGGCGGGTTCGGTCTTTCGCTCCCGCAGCAATGCGCTAATGTCCCCTCAACACGCATAAAAGGGCTGCCAAATGAGCAACGATCCTCTCGTCATCTTCACACCATCAGGCAAGCGCGGAAACTTTCCCGTTGGCACCCCTATTCTCACGGCAGCACGGCAATTGGGCGTTGACCTCGATAGCGTCTGCGGCGGACGCGGCATCTGCTCGAAATGCCAGGTCACCCCGTCTTACGGTGAATTCGCCAAACACGGGGTCACGGTGCGCGACAATGCCCTTTCCGCATGGAACTCGGTCGAGGAACGCTACGACACGATCCGTGGCTTGCCAAAAGGACGGCGCTTAGGCTGCCAAGCCACCGTGCAAAGCGACATCGTCGTCGACGTGCCCCCCGAAAGCCAAGTGCACCGCCAAGTCGTGCGCAAACGCGCCGAGGCCCGCGATATCGTCATGGACCCATCAACACGGCTCTACTACGTCGAGGTTGAAGAACCCGACATGCACACACCCTCCGGCGATCTGGAACGCTTGGTCAAAGCATTGCGACACGACTGGGACCTGCCCGCGCTAGAGGCCGACCTAGGCGTGCTGCGCACCCTGCAACCCGCCCTGCGCAAAGGCGAATGGAAAGTCACCTGCGCTGTGCACTTGGGCGACGACACCTTCTCTCCGCGCATCATGCAGGTCTGGCCGGGCTACTACGACGGGGCGATCTACGGGCTGGCCGTGGACCTCGGCTCCACCACCATCGCGGGCCACCTGTGCGATCTGCACACTGGCGAAGTTGTGGCGTCATCGGGCATCATGAATCCGCAAATCCGCTTTGGCGAAGACCTGATGAGCCGCGTATCCTACGGCATGATGAACGCAGGCGGTGCCGAAGAGATGACAC